>Ga0209208_10002171_pt1 | contig 28034 bp, 21 predicted proteins | sample S1TSphfallax_3_FD_187694 | JGI IMG/M metagenome (GOLD analysis project Ga0209208, IMG submission 187694) | Host-associated microbial communities from peat moss isolated from Minnesota, USA - S1T2_Fd - Sphagnum fallax MG (SPAdes) (version 2) | ecosystem: Host-associated > Plants > Peat moss >...
TAAATTGCAGAAGAAAGCTACAGAGGTATGTTACAAAAAATTTCTCTTTGTCTTTCTCTCTTGGCTTGCCATGTTTGTTTTTTTTCTCAATGAAGCAGCATTCTCTTCTGTTGTTGTTGCAATTGTTGCCGTCTTTCACAACAACTACTTTACGTGCTTCCGAACTTCGCCATTTTTTCAGCCTCCTCTTTCTCTCCCTCCCTCTCTCTCTCTCTCCGTGTCCCCCCTCTCTCTGCTTGGCTTTCTTTTTTTTGCGAGGAAAATAATTTTTGTGAGCAAATCAGCAATCGTAGTAGTACTAAGTACTACTCCTCCTTCCGTAAGCTTCTTCGCAGTCGTGTTTCTTCTGTTTTTTCTTCTTCTCCTTCTTCTTCTTCGTCAGGATTTTCTCGAGAAGAAGCAAAACGTTTTTTCTTTTTTTTTTCCTTTCTTCAATAGTAGGAGTGTCGTCATTGTACAGTATCGGTTTTTTCTTTTTTGAAAATCTCTGCAATCTCCTCATATACCTTTGCAAGCTTTTCTTCTTCTTCATCACAACTCTGTGTGTGTGTGTCTCTCTCTTTGTCTCTCTCTTTGATTGTTTCTCTCTCTATGTGTCCCTCTCTATGTGTGTCTCTCTCTTGTGGCGCTTATTTATGGCGTGGAAGAAGCAAGTTCTGTTTGAATAATGCTCACAGGTTTATGTTGGAGTTGCTTATTTCTTCCTCTTTTCTTTTTGTCTTTCTTCACCAGGAGTTGAGCAAAGCTGATTCACGGCGTCTCTCTGGTCTTCGTCATCACTCAGTTTCTTTCTTACAGCCCGCTGGCTGCTAGTTGTTTCTTCTTGGAGGCTTCAGAAAGAAAGTTGGTCACCATGATCTTCGTTGTTTGCTCTCCAAATTCAGATTCTCCAGCATCCCACTGAAAACTGCAAAAACAAAATTGGCGGCCGAAGGAATTATATTAGAAAGTTCGCTCGAATTTATGTCGCAAATGTTTTTAAAACTGCAACCAAAAAGCTAATGAACTCAGTGGGCGAAATTCAATGAGATAGCAAGAAAAAAACCTGAAACAGGAGATCACGCAACCTAACCTGCAACAATTCCTTTCGCCGTTTGCGGAAAGCAGAAAGCATAGAGATGAGATGAATTGTTTGCTCTCCAAATTCACATTCTACAGCATCCCACTGAAAACTACAAAAACAAAATTGGCGGCTGAAGGAATTATATCAGAAAGCTCGCTTAAATTCATGTCGCAATTTTTTTTGTAACAACTGCAAAAAACAAAATACTCATTCTATCAGGATGCTCGCTCGAATTCATGTCGCAAATGTTTTTAGAACTACAACCAAAAATAAAAAACTGTTTGCTGGAGGAATACAATCAAAAAGCTCTCGCTCGAATTGCGATTTCGCAAATCTTGTTACAACTGCAAAAAAAACATAATGTGATGGCTGGAAATATCAGAAAGCTCTCGTTCGAATTACTGTCGCAATTCTAAAAAATCTTGAAAACAAACTGCCGGCTGGAAATATCCGAAAGCTCTTGATGGAATTGATGTTGCGAAAATTTTGTTTTCAAAACATAATGTGATGGCTGGAAATATCAGAAAGCTCTCGTTCGAATTACTGTTGCAATTCTAAGAAATCTTGAAAACAAACTGCCGGCTGGAAATATCAGAAAGCTCTTGATGGAATTGATGTTGCGAAAATTTTGTTTTCAAAACATAATGTGATGGCTAGAAATATCAGAAAGCTTTCGCTCGAATTGCGATGTCACAAATCTTGTTACAACTGCAAAAAAAACCATAATGTGATGGCAAAATCACATCCTGTCACAGACTGACATGGGTCGCCAAGGGTCGCCCGTTGCTTCATTGGCTTCTCCCTTTCCCCACCTTCCAAAATCTCCGTCACAGACAGACGAACATAATGAATTTATATATAGGATATGGTAATGAAACTTGCCAAATTAAAAACAAAATTGTGCACATAATTTGTTTTGGAAGCCTATTAAAAATCCAAATATATTAGAAATGTTGTATTTTTTTATAATTAAAATCCATAAATATTTTATCACTTTTAAATAAATAAAAAATCAAAAGAGAATTGTGAAATGTTTACATCTATATGCACCAAACAAAAAAAATCCAAAATCCAAAATTCAAAATTGAATAGAATTTTTTAAAAATAATCCTTGAATCCATCACAAATTTACTTTAATAAAAATGTAAACAAAATGTGAACAATTATCATAAATAAAAATTTCAAGACCTAAAAACTCAAATAATAAAATTCAATCCCTGAACCTAATTAAAACCACAACTAGAGTTAATCATTATGCTCAACCAATCAAAAGTGTTCATTTTTCTAAAGGCTTTCACAAAAATAGTTGTATTGTATGCATATTTACAAACCAAACTCAAATTTGTATTATTTAAAAGCAACATAGTAATGAATTTGCAAAACAAAGGAGCATGTTACTATGTTACATAGAAACTACAATTGAAACAAAGAACAATCAATAAATATGATTTCATTGTGGTTATTAGACACTTCCAAGGCTCTGAAAATTGTGCATGTTTTCAAGGTCCCAACATTCTTCCAATGGATTCAATGGATCCCACTGATGAACCTCATCCAAGATTTACAACACAGGCTTGCATAGTAAGCATTGGTGGAGATGCTCTAAGCAAAAAGAAATGCTGGAAAGATAGAGAAATCAGCCCGGATGGGGATAGGGATTGTCGAATTGCTTCACAAGGCCTCCAAGGAGGGTTCAAGTAATTAGTATAATCATTATTTGTATTAATAACATCAACTTTGGTTTGATTGTGCCGCGTGGCAAGGAGCTTTCAAAACTACAGCTTTCAATTAGGGTTTGGCAAAGGTGTTTTTTGTTTAATGCAAATTTTGGGAGTGAAGGTTTTTGAATGTCTTGGAACGTTAACATGGAGTAATTTTTGGAAGGTGTGATGTCCCAAGCTTGACAGTTGTGTCTTTGTGGATGTCTTTGAAAGGTCTATCTTCATTGCATTGTATTGTGATTTTTTGGAAAGCCTCACCAATTCCTTCCAATTGTTGATGGCTAGGAAAGCAAAAAAAAGGATTCATCGCATTCTTTGAACTTGTCAAAGGTGAACTTGGCATCATCATGAGAATGTGAAGGTTGACAAAATAATCTTCATGGAAAGATATATTCTAGAATAATGGTTACACTTATTGGAAGAATGCCACTTGAGCAATCGAAAAAATAGAAATGAGCTCATATGTGTGTATTATACTTGCAATAATAATTCTAAGATGAGGTTCAATGGGTATAGAAAGAAGGGTTGTGAGAAAGCGGTGGATGATGACAAGAATCATCAATTGACCCTCATGTTATACTTGCCATTGAAAAACAAGGTCAAAGGCATCATCCTTGCAAAGGATGGAAATGTTTTGGAATATAAGGTGAAGTTGGAACCATTGTCAAAACCAATATGCAATCACATCATTGTTTCAAAACTAGTTCCACCAATACAACATAAAAGGAAAAAGGAAAAAGGAAAATAACCATCCTTTGGAAAATTATAACAACAATGTAGGCCAAGTCATGGGACATGGATTGGCTCATAAAAAACTGCCTTACAAAACCTAGAGGCGAACAAGCTCCAAAGCATTTTAAGAAATTGACAAGAAACTTGCAACTTCAATTTTCGTCTAAATCAGATTTAGGGTAGTCAAAAAGTGTGGAAAGGTCCAAACAAAGCAAACCTTTGAAACATGAAAGGGGATTGCAATTGGAGTGCATCCAAGAAAATATATGAACCCCAGTTTCACCTTCCAACAAGTTATGGGGGATGTTTGAAAATAAAAAATACAAAATTGGAACTCAAACGAACATTTTGCAAGAATGTTGCCTTGTGTGAGGCCGACAATGTGTTCTAGGAACTTTCCAAGAAAACATCATTGTTTGGGTACAAGCTAGTTGAAACACTTGGCATTTGGCATCTACTTGCATGGGACTAACAGGACAAGTTTGCAAAGAAGTTAGATGCATTTGTGCGAAGCAAAACTTCGACAATATAACCTATTGGGCATTCAACAAGTTCATGGGAGGGAAATCCATGGTAATCCCTTGACAAGTCATGTTTCGATACTTTTCTTTTGCATTCAAAGCTAGGTTACATTTAGTTTTTATGCGTTGTCCATGTTTTCCCTTAATTTTCATCTTTCAAAATCTTATATCCTCTGAAAACTTTCTATGTTTTGGATGAGTGTTTAATCGCTCTTGTTATTGAATCAACCTTAAGGTTCAAAACTTTTTGCTCCCTAAGTTCATTTATGTTTTCCCTCCAAACCTCATTTAATTTTTTTGGAACAATTTTGAAAAACTTGATGCACCATGTTTCAATTGTGGGTGTCACATTTCAAACCCACGTTTCAAAACTCTTTTAAATCTATAAATGAAATATTTTGGTAGTTACGGTTGAGCTTTCATGAAATGTGTCCGTCATATAGCCATTATAGATCTTGGTCATGGGTAACATTTATGATCAAATCACTTACATTTAATGTGTACATGGTCTCGTTATCAATGTGTGAAGGATCATCGAAACCTAACCCATAACTTGTGTGTTTCTGGTGCCTTACAATTATGTTACAGTTGTGGGTCATATTGTTATCCAAATTGTCCTCATTCCCAAAACCTAAACCATAACTTCTCTCAAGTTTCAAGATTTGTCTTTTTGGGATGACTATAATTATGTTTCAGTTGAATGTTGTGTCATTATCAATGTTTCATTTATTGTTGAAACTTAATCATAAGTTTTCTTGAGTTTTGAAAACTTGGATTTTTATGGTGCATGTTACAATTATGTTTCGGCTTGGTTGTCTCATTGTAAATGTTTTAGGTAGTGTTGAAATTAAATAATAAACCAAGTCAAGTTTTGAGGATATGTATGTTTGTGTTGCCTTATAATTATATTTTGGTTGGTTGTTTATTTCCTTATGCATATTTCAATCATCATCAACTCCTAAACCGTAAACTCTTTGAAGCCCCGATAAGTTATATATTTAGTGACTTACATTTATCTTTAAGGCTCTCGTTGTTTTGTTATCCATGTTTTTATATGTGCTAAAATATGAATTACTTATGTTTCAAATGTTTGTTGTGACTTTAACCATGTTTCATTCATTATGGAAACTTAAACAATTAGCTCAAAAATGTATCTATTTTCAAACAAATGTGTTACAATCTTTGGGTTACATGTTGTCATACTAACCATGTTTCAAAGGCTTTTGAAAGTTAAACAATGTTGTGTTTCAAGTTGTTTAAATTAGATTACACATATGCTTATGGTTCATGTTATGTAAACCATATTTTATTTTAAAATTTGAAAGTTTGTATGTTTCAGGTGGCATTATCGAAGCTTTTATTTCATCTTTCAAATTTGTTTGACATGTTTCTTTGGTTAGGATAAATAGGTTGAAGCAATGGCTGCATTAGTTTCCCATGCAATGGACATTTTGTGACACACCCCCAAGCTCTTTGATGGACTCAATTGCGAATCGGAAGGTGATGATAGCGGAAGGAGAAGGAGTTGGGGTGCGCCCCCTGGCTTGTAACACTTTGGGGGTAGAAGGCCGTGCTATAGCTTTAGGATCAGGACTAAGAAGATAACAAGCAAATCAATTACTCACATCGACCCGCACAAACCAAACAACAAGTTGGTTAATGCCTAGTTGGAACACCTTTGGTGCATAGACAAGCCACGGGCAAACACACACTCATAAAACTCACCATAGCCCGGATCTGAAGGAAACCACCACCTTCCCTTTTATAGTGTTCTTTGTGCCTAGCCACGAGGCTAGCACCCAAATGTCATTTTGTTTCAAGACTCCGAAGTGAGAGTCCTGAAATTCCCAAAATTAGGTCTCCCACAACTTTGGAAGCCCACAACTTTGTGTGAAAACCTCTGATTGAGATTAAATATGAAGTAAAGTTGTAGCCCTCATTGAAAGCTTTCCAATGGTATGTCGCACGTCACCTGCATGCAAGGAAATTGGGGTGATTCTCGACTTTTAGTCGCCGGGAGTCAAATTGTCAATTTGATTCATGGTTATTCTTTTGGCCATAACTCGTGTTTTAATTGTCCAAATGGGTCATGTGAGCCCATTTTAGACATCTAAATTTCAAGATATTTCCAATGATATAAAGAACTCCTTAATCCAATGGGTTTTGACCCTTGCAATCGCTTTCTGAAAATTTAGGAGCCCATTGGGACTCCAACTCCCAAAGTGGGAGCTCACTTGGGAGTGTGAAGGTTCATTCCCTCACACTCTCCTACACTCCCAGGAGCATAAAATGTGACTCCCGAGCTTCCTCTTGGCCTGCACCCTTGCAAGCCCTTGCTTTGGTCGTGAGCCCAAGGCTAGGGTTGCAACAATACCATATTTGAATTAATTTGCTTTCACCGTAATGCTTATTTCCAATTTATTTGTTTCCTTCAATATGATTTGGTTTTTTATGTTTCAGAAATGAGAACACTAGGCATTTATATGTCACTAGAAGGTTATGTTTCAAATTCAAAACATTTTGGATTGTTATGTTACTTAAATGTGATATTTTGGGGGAAACATGTTTTTGAAAAGATTTGGTTGTTTTTTTCTGGGGGATATATTTATGGATACCCTTGTTATTACGAAGTGATGTTTTGGGTGCATATGTTTGTGGAAGGCCATTATTTTATGAAGTTATGTTTCAGGGGATTATTTTTGGAGAATTTTGATTTTTTGTCTTTATGTTTCTCCAAATCCATGTTTCCAGTATCATCATGTCTCAACATTTATGTGTTTTTGGAGGGATATTTACATGTGTGTCATCTACCAAAAGGTAATTTATATGATTGTATTAGATTCCAAATTTCATTGTGAATAAGTTTTGAATTTGTCCCTCTACCTTTTGGTTTTCCTCCTGAATGCCAACTAGCCTTTTGTCATTTTGTAGGTGGGTTGGTCAACTCCAAAATTTGAATACCTCTAGGTGAAAATTCTAAATGCATTTTGGCAACTGTTCACTATACCAACCAAAAGGTATAAGATCCCTTATCACCCCAAACATAATTATGTGATAAACAATGACATTGTCATTGTCCCAAAAGAAAGTGTGATGTGGATATAGTTGTCAATGGAAATCGAGAGGGTACAATATAACACCTTGTCAAGGGCACTCCCTTGAAACCACTCATGGCACCAAAAATAGGTAGAAATCAAAAAGTGCAAAAAATGGTTCCCCTTATATTGACTAAACAACCATCAAAAGGTCCAAGAAAGCCAACCCAAAAGCAAGAAAAGGCACTAAAAGCTCCATTGAAAAAATGAACAAGAATCATGGCCTAAAATTGAACTTGTTGTGGGAATTTAGGTCCAAGAAAGCCAACCCAAAAGCAAGAAAAGGCACTAAAAGCTCCATTGAAAAAATGACCAAGAATCATGGCCTAAAATTGAACTTGTTGTGGGAGTTTGTTTGCAACCCACCATGTTTTGAAATTGCTTCAGTACATACTAGATGTAGGCACCACTTGTGTAAACTATAATATCATGAATGTTTGAACCAATCCCCATTTTGTTAAAGAATATTTTGTGAACATTTTTTTTTCTCTTCAAAATAAATATTCCTATCCGCATAAAGTCTATTTTTCAATGTCATGTTTGCAAGCCATAATGCATATTTCAAGAAAATTGTTTTGTTGGGGCAACAAGTCCAAATTTCAATGTCCCAAATTTCCATTGCATGCGCAATTGCTACCTATCATTTTTACATGTTTCAAACTCCCATTTCATGTTTAAGAAAATTTGGTTTTTGGGCATGGTTTCATAATCCTAAATTCAAGTATTGTTCCTTCTTGGGAATCCATGTTTTGGACTATGTTTCTATATTGAAAACTATAACATCAAAATATAATTTCAAACTCCAGTTTCAAATTTTAGTTTTGAGATATGTAGGTTTCAAAAATTGATTTGTAAAACACGTTTTAGAGTTTAATTTCAACATGAACATGTTTCAAAATTAGAGTTGTGAAACTTTGTTTCAAAATAAGTTTTTGGAAAAGGCAATCTAAAACACATTTTTGAATTCTAGTCCATGTTTCAAAATCTACAATCACAAATAATTATTTTCATGTTTCAAGTTACAAGGTTTTTATTGTGAAGAACCCATTATAGTCTCTCTATGTCACACCTAAAAATCGTTGTTGATGTGGCAACCACAAATTGTGTTTATCAAAACTTGATATTTCAATAATGATTTCAAAACATTTTCCAATGTATTTTCAAGGTGCATTTATTGTAATGGTTGCAACAAGTAGATGTGATTTTTTAATCTCATGTTCATAAAAACATTCTACATTTACATAGTGCCATGTTTTGTAGCTCGGTGTGGAAAAGGTGATGGAAACTTTAGATGATGATTCTGGAACCTTTGGAGTGTGACTCTAAAACCTCTAGAACATGACTTTGGAAGTAGAGAAACATGGGATGCAAAATCATGTATGTGCTTTGAAATGAACAAATGCATTTTCGAAGGTGTTTAAACTTGTGTTCAATTTTCACTTGTAGGTGTTTTCATGCGCAAGGACTTGACATGGTATGACAATTGTAAATTAGGCAGACCCAAGGTGAAGTGGGGTGTTGAGGTCACGTATATTTCATTGAACTATGTGCAAGATCTCCTCTTTAAAGACGACCAAATAATTTATACAAATTGCTAGTTCACTTCAAATAAAATATGCATAAATGGCTAAGGACAACTTTCTTTCCCATGCTAAGATAACTTGTTAAAACTCTCAAGGTTACACCTTTTGTAAATTACCTTGCATGTCTATTTCATTGTCGGATTCAAATAATAGTTTGTAGTTGTCCAATTGTTTTAAATTAATTGGATCTTGTGCATGTACAATTGTGGTTATGGACTAGATGATAGCATCGATGATGTGCTTGCGATGATTAAAGATATAACATTAAAAAAGGTAGTACTCAATAAGAAAGGTAAAACCATCCCAATAGAAAAAAATAAAAATTGAACTAGAATTAAAAGTATCAAGGGTTCATAGAAAAAGAAATGCTAATATACATTCATGCTTAAAATGTTTTATTTACCGCCGCCAATCACATAAATATGTTATTATGAGAAGAAGCACCTCAATGTTGCGAGAGAGGTGTGCCACAGGAATAATATGCAAGGAGACAAGACAACCTTTGCAATGCATGTGTTTCTGTCTACGAAGGAATTCATCTTGGACATCCTTTGATTAGGATTATTTGTTTTGTACGTGATGGCGAAACATAATCAAAATGTTCAACAAGTTATTGAGTTTGGGGGCTACCTCACAAGGGACACATCTTTATGTAATCAAGACATTCAAAACATAGCAAGAAAGTTGGTGAGAAAAACTTATAAAAAACATGAAAATGATGTCGATTGAAACATCATTTTTGTCTGTTTCAATGATTGTGTTTCTTAATGGAAATCATTGTTTCAAGTTTTTTCACTATAAAATAATGTTTTTTCAACATGTTGAAATTTGTGTTCCATCTATGTCAATGTCTTGTTGCAAGGGCTATAATTACTTGACAAAACTACAAGACGTGTGATCTTGTGTTTTAATACAATTTTTTATAATTTGTTCTAGATAATTCATGTTGCAAATATGAATCTACACACATAATGGTTTCCTAATGGTAGTTCATGTTTTAGATTGGACAAAAGGGTAGAATTTTATGATGTTTATGTTGCAAGATGAATGGAGGTATCTATGTTTTGGTTTTTTGAATGCCCAGTTGATATTATTATGTTTTGTGGGTGGGCGCCTTTTGCATCATAGCTCAAGTTTGTGGTGTCATGTTTTGATGGTAGTTTTGCATGTGTTGGCTTGGCTGATTGTGTTTCATTAGCCATCTGAAGCTTCAATGTATCACCTTTCTACAAGTTTCATTTCAATTTCATAGTTCTTAGTTTGTTTTTACTGTGGTTGTTCCTAATACATGAATTTTACTACTTGCAAAAAGGTGTGGCCAAAAACAAAGATCTTATTATGTCTTTGGCATGTTAAGAAAACGTGGCACAAGCAAACATGTGTGAAGGAATGTCGACCTCCAAACTTAGGTCTTGAAAAACATGGGGTATATCATGCATGACATAACTATTGTTGTTTTGGAAATTCCTTTGGTGTTGTTAGTCTTTTGGTTTTTCAAGTTTCACCTACAACATGTATTATAACCATTGTTCATATTTTGTGCATGTTTTTAGAGAATTCCACTAGGTTTCATTTCTATTTGGTTGCATTGAACATGTTCTAGGTGATTTATTTGTGTTGTAGGTTCCATGTTTTCTATCAAGTTTCATCATGTGTTTGGTTACAACGTTGTTTGAAATTATGATTGGGTAGTAAGCTTCATTTTAGTTTTTTGCAATTTCAATTTATTTAGGTTTCTTTTTCTTCATACATAATACCTAGTATTCCAAAAAAAGTACATTACATTGAGTTGTATGTTTTAATGTTTTGTGTGCATGTTGAAAACAAGTTACATAGTTCATGTTTCTATGGTATCATTAACCATGTTTTGGACCACTTGTTTTGGCTTTCTAATTTCTTTTGGGATAAAATGTTTTGTTATGTTTTGGTTATATTTTTTTGCCAAGTTTGCATTTGTTATGTTTCGACTTGGAATTTTTGTCAAGTTTCAATATGTTTGAGCTCAACATGTTTTTTATCCATATGCCATCATAAAATGCCGCTTAAAACTTGTAATTGCATGTGCTACCAAGGGCACATGGATTTTATAAAGGAATGTTTTGAAATCACATCCAATGTAGTTGAACATGAAGATTATGTAGGAGTATGACTAGAATATATTAAGGTCATGTAGAGGTCACATTTGTCTTCTTCAATATAAAAAAAACTGCTAGACAAATGCATTTTTTTCTCCATATTAGAGAAGCTGGATGAGACCCAACAATCGTACGTATTTGCAAACAACGCAAAAACCCTATCGACACTCATGGTGGAAGTTGCATCAAACTACTATAGGTTCAAATTTACACGAACCAGTATATTGTGCCCTATTGGTGTGGATAATCTGGTAGCTATAGTATGAAAACATGGTTTTTAACTTGATAGCCTTGCCAATTTTGTTGCAAATCCTCAAACCTAAAAACTTCTTACTAGTTTCCAAAGTTTCAAAAACTTGGAACAACAAAACCGCAACCAAAATTTTGGGACATAAACAATTGATACTAGATTTTCTAGAAAGAACACTAAAATGTATTGAGAAGTCCACATTGATGGTCCATTTTGGATTTATGATATTGAGAAATAAACACACAAAAAATGCCCTCTTTTTACCAAGTTAGAGAAGTGGGATGAGATCATTCAATGACCATAAACATCTACAAACAACCAAAAATTTGGAGATGTTTATATTGGGTCCCTATACATATAGATGATATGAGGTTCCTATATATACAAAACGATATTGGCCAAGGTTTTGGAAGCATCCTTGGAACAAGAAACACGAAACCTAGATATGGACATGTCAAAAGATGCACATATCAAAACTTGGCAATGGAAGTTTGAAATTGAAAGATGATAAACAAATATGGGACAACTAAAACTTGACAAGCAAAATTTGGACTAGTGAAAAATGCAAGTTCATGATTTGTCAAACACACACAATTGGGAAATGCATAGAAAAGAAACTTGGGATTTGAAATTTGTGAAACCTCCTATAATTACTACAAAAAATTCAATATGTTTTTGTCAATGGATACTCATACCTAGAACTACACAAATATGAACTAAAATGAACGTAAATGAATGCAAAAAATGTCCAACTCACATGAGATAGAAATGCATAGTGTCAAAAGTAATGATCGAAAATCTAAAGGCCATGACATTCCAAGTTTGTGTGTGTTTTGTGAAATTGCTTGAAGCATCATGTTATGGTCACAAACAAAATGTACCCCCATAATTGAAGACAATGTTTGCCATTATGGTAAGGAGCAAGGCCTAACCTAAAACTATTGTTGGAGAGGATTTAAGAGCAAGCAAGCAATACCCAAAAACTAATTATGAAGGTACAATGAGAGAAGAAGACACCTGAAAAAACACATGCAAATGGAGATTTACAAAGAGAAAGATGCCCACCCTCAAAAAACCCCAATATGTTAAATAAACCACCTTAAAGAGTGGAGATTTACAAAGAGAAAGATGCCCACCCTCAAAAAAACCCAACATGTTAAACAAATCACCTTAAAAAATAATCTTAACATCCTAAGCAACAATTGAAAAAAGTTTATGAATATTCAAACTACTGCCCTTGGCACCAAGGCCACAATTTAAAGGAACACCTTCCACTCAAGGGCTTGATCTCTATAAACAAAACACAACCATCAAATAAGGTGTGTCAAAATTTGTAGCTTGAAATAAAGGGATATTCTTCAACCATGCACATACTGCAACAAGGAACTGAAAAGATCACAATGTTTTTTCATGAGTTTTTATCATGCCAAAAATTCATGACATGTATCAAGCGACCAGCTCCTTGAAGGTTATAATCAAAAGAGGCTTGGCTTGCATGGCTAAAAGCATCTCTACCAGCAGCTGCCTGTACATATTACCTTGAATGAAATACAACCTTTAAACCATGCAAAATTGAGATTAGACCTGTATTGACAAATGATACACTGATCTCCAGCAGGGCTAGTAAGATAAAATGACTGCTTCTGATTGGCCAGTCAGAATGATTGGTACAGGCGGTAGCATTTAATAGTCTCTCACTTTACACTAAAATGTGTCATTTTTATGGGTTGGGATGAGGAATAATTAACACTATGTCAGACATATCAAATAGAGGCCGAATAGGGGCTGTTGATGGAGATGCTCTCAAGGAAACTACTTATATAACACTGCAATTTTGGTTTCATTCAGGTTGTATGGGGCAAGAATTTGACAAATTTCAAATCATGCAAAGACGAATTGCATTACAAAACACATATGGTAAATTAACAGGTAATTTGACAACATAAAAACTTGTAAAACTCAAAGATAGAACTTCACTTAGTCACAAGTAGGGTAAAACCGCCCATCACCAAACACATACCCATCACTGAACACTTTCCAATATTTTACTCATTCCTTAACCAAATTGAGCCATTTTTGTGTTATTGGCTGCACAAACTGAAGGGTTACAAATGTTCTTTGCGCATCAGAAGAAAAGGAGCACCGCAGAGAACACAGGAAGAGGATGAGTGATAGTTTGATTCAAAATTTATGCAAAAATAGCTCTATACCCCTTCTCTAGTTCCAGCCTCATAGCTTCCTCACTCTGAGTGATTTAAAACCTGATGGGTGCACCAACTAGGGCTTTACAAAACTTCATTGTATTCCAGAGGCAAAGATGCAATGACAAAAGATTTTAAGCTCGAAATCCTAATCTGTTTCAATTCACCCATCACCAAACACTGGGCCCCCCTTACACCAAAAACCCCATAACTTCCACATTTGTTTACCAAATTGAGCTTCAGAAGCAGAGGAAGAATGTGTAAGGATTTGACCTTCTTTGAGTTCTTAAGTGTTCGCTCACTGGCCTATCTACCCTACATTGTCAAACTCTCAAATGCAATGACAAAGTCAGATGACCGACCTATGTTGAAGTGAAGAAGTTGGAACTCGTCAATTTGGCACAGTAACAGTAGCCATACTTCTGATTGTCCCCAGAACCATGGAGAGTTATCACATTCCTAGACATCATCCTGACTGAGCCTGTGAAACAAACCCCCTCAAACTTCACACACAACATTAGTAATACAGAGTTGCATCAAGCGAAATTGTATGATCACATAGTGCAGTAAATTGTCAAATTAACAAAGAGAAATGCAGCAACAGAGGATTTTCTGTGTTTTGGAGTATGTAAAAACACAGAAATATGTAAACCACAAATATTTCAGTACTCCCTGTTGCCTTGGAAATTAGATCAATGGTGACTGGAAAGTTGCAGGAGAAAGCAATGCTAGCTACTGCAGTGGAATGCTTGTAAAGAGGGATTTAGAGATATGAAGCCACAGCTCTTTGCAAACTGTTACTAATATCTAGTCAGAGATGCTAAATTGAAAGCAAAGTCTAGAATATCATTCACCACCCTCTTCCTACACAATTTCTGGAGCTAACTCTACAATTGTGCTTCTGCAAAGCAATAGCAAATTCTGAATGTGCTCGTTCTGTTGTTCTCCACCCAAACCTGATTCTCCCCCTCCCAACCCCCCAAAAGCACATGAAGGGGGACTGGTTCACCTCAATATGGTGACAGCATGCTTCAGACAGGTCCAGCTTTCTAAACCAATGTACAAGCACAGGCTAACAGACATGGCACAAATTCTGACAAATTTGGAACAGGCTTTCTATAATGGGCCCCATTCCAAGATTACCATGTCATATGACATTTTCTCATCCTCCACATAGGATGATGACCTCCTCTAATGAAGAGGCCATATTCAGGTCCACACAATTTGGTAATACATTTTAGATTTTTGTGTGACAAGCTTTATACAATAAACATTTACAGGTGAATGGGTATCCTATAACAAAAGAAATTTGGTTGATGTATAGCCTCCAGTTGACTGGCTTGACAGTCTGTGCATGTGAGCAAGGATTTAAGTTTTGTGAACCGTCCTGCTGATAGATAATACCTTGACATGCTAGCAAAACTAAGGAAATGAATCTCCAACTGATCCCTGCTCCCCATTATACAACAAAAAATAAATGTCTCAAATGTTCTACCACAAGAGTACATAACATCACTACATACCTTAGATCATGTGCCTTCCATGCTGACTATGTCAGTTACATTGAGCAGTTACCATGGTCATGTCATTGGAGATTTCCCAACCATGCCTTCGACCATACCGATAGATCTCCAAGAGCTGCCAAGCACCCATTTCCAACAAGAAGAGCTACAATAAGACTGCTTCAATATCAAAATATTGGCTGAGTCTTGCTTAATGTGCATGGAGGATCAACAGAAGAAAAACTAAGACGAGGAGCCTAAAAGTCTCAAACAAGGAATCATTGCAGAATGTACCTTGTCATGAAATTCTCCTGCAGCCACCAACTGCTTGTACTTCTCATACAGCCTGAGAGCCTGTACATGACCCACTTCAAAATAGTCTGTGTCACCTGACCTCATTTAGTAATCTACTGTATTTTATTTAGAGTGACAACATGTTGCACAAGCATTCCACACACATGATGAGAGACACAGACCGTGCAAGCATCCTCAATGCTGTCATGAGTCTCCTTCTGAATAGTTACCTGCAACATCCATCGTGGTAAACCTCAATCCTGACTCATTTCTCCTCATTAGTAACAAGGAATTATTATGATACAATCAAAGAGTTCCAGAACTGCTGGTTGCTGCAGATCCTAGCTAGAACACACTGACATGATGAATGGAAGGTTAAAGGCTCACATTGAGAAGATAAGAAGCCAAAAAGCGGAGTGACAGCATGCGCTGCCGCTTGAGATGAAAGAGCTCAACTGTGTCAATAATCTGGCAATCCAACATCCGAAAAATCATATTGTGAGAACAGACAAAATGCACATACCACAGAACACCATTCCCATATAATCCCAACTAGTGAAGTATAAGCTTAAACCAGATTGGTCATCTCATTTGGTGGGCAACAATCTCACAGAAGCCATATGACAAAGTATCCACCAAGACTACTATCCAGATGCCAACTTTGAAGGACTGGCAGTAATTTTTTGCCTGTAGCCTCATCTCAATTGATCGTGTACATGAGAGAAGAGAGAGAAAAACCTGGTCTTGTGGTACAACAATATTAATCATGCGAAAGTCCTTCTTCAAGCCATGTCCAACAAATCGACACCCCTTGTCTACCTGTGATTCAAGCATTACTCGCGGAGGGAACCAATTCACACTTCATGAAGTTCAAAGATTGTCAAGCTAATGAAGGCTCCTGATGCAGGTAATTTGTGATCAACTGAGAAAGAATGCTGAGGAGGTGAATGACGCACCAGGTATCGCAACTTGAGGTATGCTTTTTTCAAATTTGTGACTGGATGGTTTGATGTGGCCGGATCCTACACAAAATGTCAGTTGTGAAGGGACTCACCAGCAGCATCAGGAGCCACAACACTCTTCTAACATGTCAAAAGTTCACTACCCATTCAAATCCAATTGTGCGCTTCCACAACCTAGGGAAACAGTGGCATCAAAAGCTATTTACCTCCATAAGTATTAAGAACATTTCTTTACTTACAATCTAAGTCAATTCCTGAACAGAAATGAATATTGACCCATTAAGAATCTTATAGAGATTTCAGATCCTACAATGTATCAGCTGACAGGAAAAACAAAGAACAAAAGAGAATAAAAGGACTGAGAAACAGAGAACAGGCTGAGGTGTCAATTGAACATTGATAGCAACAGCAACATGCATGGTAGTGACCAGCTACCATAGAATCCACACTGACTTTGTCAGCTCCTGAAAGTAGGTTGAGGTCAATGTCACAGGAGGACTCCACTTTGATGCCTGCTAGCTCAGAAACATATAAAAGAGATAACTCTCATGTGTATCAAGAAGTCCCCATACTCATCACTCAAGGTAACCAGAACTAGGCAAAAAAAACTCATTGAAGTCAAAGAAAAACTCCAGATATGGACTAAAGAACATAGAAGAAGACAAAAACTCAGAAGCAGAGAACTAAATTTCTCAAAGATGTCACACAAAAGACCCTGAGGACTTTGATTATTGGTTAAACCTGAGAAGTCACAAGAGAAGCCACTAGAAGTACAGTTTCACTCACAAGATATTTTTACAGTATATGTCACCACCAAATTATCTTTGTACAGGTACATAAAACTCTCAAAGTCCAGAAAGTCCAGGACAAAGAGATCATTCACAAACTTTAGTTTCAGGACTAAAGACAATCTCTGATGCAACAACAAGAACAAGTCTTGGAATGCAAGACACACTTCAAGACATCAAGCTCATAGGAAAAGATTCAGAAGTTTGCTGGATAGACTATGCAATCTGTTCCCATTGGGATACCCAATACATTGTCTCTTAAGCACAATGGAAAAAAGGAACAGATTCTATATCATAAACTGTTAACCAAGTCATAGAGTCTGAAGTTCCACAACCTTTGAAACTATGGATGGACTCAAAAGAACTGATCTCTTGTTTACTCTTAATTCTTAAGCCACAAAAACCTGAAATTAAGACCCACTCTTTGACCCAACAAGAACTTTAAATGATGAGTATTTAACACACAAGCAAACACTTCATTGATCAGAACTTTCACACCAGCCAGGTCAATCTTGGCATATAGTGTTGAAAAATGGAACAACTGCAGCAAACAGTGGAGTTCTGTAAGCCTCTTGATCTTGAAAGGTTTAGGAGTTTTATCACATCCACTGCTCATGTAGAGTCATTGAGAATCCAATTACAATCAGAAGGAACAATGATCCTTTCTAAACTTTTAGACCCAAAGTGCATTGACCACAGGTACTATAACTTTGTAGAAAGAATTGAGCCACTTAGAATCATTGGTGAGAGAAGAGAATGGGACATAGAAAAGGAAGACAGAGGCCACACTTTTCACCACTGAAGTTATGAGCCTTATTTGAAAGAATGATAAACTTTGAGGATCTCTCTGACTCTGCTGGAATCAAAACCTCACACATACCTACGGAAAAATTAAGCTCACTAGTAAACTAAAGACCTGTACTGCTTCTTACAAACAGAATAAAATTGTCACTACACTTATCCATTTAGGTAATAACAAAAGAACATTGAAATCTTTTGACATGGTTGAGATCAACTGAAGTAACAGAAAAAAGAAGATAAGAAGAGGAATATAACATGGTGAGATGACAGGTCCTTCTCCAACACAAAAGAGATGACCAAAGAACCAAAAAGGAGGAACACATAAGAAGAACCCAAAAAGAACCAAACAAGACAAGAGGACGAAGAGAGAAAGAACATGGAGGACTGTGAGGAGCATGATCATTTGAAAATAAACTAAGCCTCAAAAAGCTCCCCCCTCAGGATTAAGAAGCCCTTGAAATAATCATTCTGAAGATTCTAAAGGGAGTAATACCAGACAGATATCTTTTTTTTGGTAGCTTTTAACCTCTGGTTTGATTTTATAGAAACTTCAAAGAGTAACCTCTTCTTTTCAAGAGACTAATTAAGCTCACCACTTGACCTATGAAGAACTGTTTTGAGCTGCGAAGGCCTTAAGAACCTATCAACCTGACTATTGACTACTTCAAATTTGCAGGATCTGAAATATTAGGAATCCACATGAAGCAAATGGATCATGAAATCAAAGCAACCAGAACATGTTATAGGGTTGCTCACCAGGTCACCAGGCGAGACTCCTGAATACCTTGTCAAGTAATCGTATACAGGCTCAACCTGTGCCAACGCCCAGTATCCAGTCACCTTAATGTTCTGACTTTTTAAAAGTATCTCAATGAAGCCTCTTTGTCAGCTGCAGTGATGAATGTTACCATACAAATGTAGTCATCAATGCAGCAAACACCAGCTTTGTCCCCTTCTCCACGCACCTAAACCAAAATCAGCATATGCATCAATCTACCATGATATTACTCTGATGACAACATTGACAATGTCAAAACTGACTGTCTACTGAGAAATGGAGAGCAATGACAAAGTGCTCAGTAGCAGGCATACCACACTGACACGTGCTAAGCTTAAGCGTGCTGGCCGCTTCACAAACTCAACCCCATCCTCTCTGGAGCCCTGCTCATATGAAAAAGCTATTTACATCAGCAAGCCGAAGATGAAAGATTGATCATCCTAATTACAGCAGCAATAATATTGAGTCCCAAGAGAAAAAAAAATGACATCACCTTCTCTGAAGCTGACAGAGCAACAAATTCAGCATCTATTCCCAGCAGTAATCCCTGCCAGAGTCCCCAACAAAACATGTGAGAATGAACCACATCAGTACCATGGCAGCCAATGCCACTGAGTCAAAGAATAAACCGTCAGCATTCAAGAACAGAAAAATCACCAAGACTTCAGCAAAGTCCCAGCCAGTGGAGTGACGAATCAAGGGAGAAAGCAGTAGGGAATTGTCATACTGGCTTTGGAGCCTCTGTTGTCATGTCAAATGGCCAGAACGTACTAGATATGTCATTGCTTGCAGAAAGTTTTCTAAATGATGCAGACTCTGAAACAAGGTGCTTGAAAATTTCATCACTGATAGGCTGTGAGCTGCTCTTTACCTGCATATAGACATCAAAACACTTAGCCCAGAAAAGCTTAGTTCTCTTTATTGAAAACTAAACATGACACCATTTCTGTATCTGACAAGCACATGCAGGCTTGTAAAGTAGTGCAGCCAGAAGAAGGTTTGGCAAGTGGAAGTAGAGTGTAGAGTGGAAGTCTTATGAAGACCAGAGTGGCTGAAGAGTCAGGTGAGCTTTCAGAAACATTTGCAGAAGTATTGTTCTCCATGATGCGTTCCTGTAGTTGCGTGTAGTAGAGAAGGCATGGGACCTTTTGCTTGCCATAAAGGGTCACCTGCAACCACCAGCAAGGGATTAGAAAAAATGCCAATCACACTCTAAGCAGGTGTGAATAATATATTGGACTCTCATGAATACTCACAGCTGCAATATTGCATTTAAGGATTCCACAACCAGACATTGCTCAACATAAATAATACAATACACCAACAATGGCTGGCATTGTTACCAGATGTATGAATTGCAGTGTCTCTGACAGTGTGACATACCACTTCTGAGGTGGACGTTGGTGCAATGCAAAAGTCATTGAACAGGACCCAGTCAGATGAGGAGACTGGGGCTCCCCTCATCGCTGCTGCTGCAGCTGGCTCATGTTGCAACACATTCGACGTCGTTGATGGACTTACAGCTGAAAATTGGAAAAATGAGAACAGTATCAAAATCTGCAACTTAAAATTCTACACTGTAGAGACAAAGTAGATGGGTGAGTGTGTGACAGCAAGAGATGTATGGTAGTTGGCAAAAAGATGATCAAAATCAGTGACATTACCCACAAGAGAGGGCGATGTGTAAAGGAAACTCACCTTGGACTGATGATGGTAAGGCATGCCAACCATGCATCTCCAGATACATATCAGGTACCTATCGGGCAGACAGTTGGTGAAAGGAGGTGGAAGAAAGGATAAAAGCATTGAGTCTGATGCAGACTCAAAAAACAGAAATTCCTACATTTAAACATTCAAACATAATGCACCATAAATTAAAGGAACCATCCTGTTGCAGAATTCAGACAGTCACAAAAAGTTGAATGGAAGACCACATTTTAGCTAAAATCCTCAGGTTTGTGGGACCACTGAAAACTCAAGTCATGGAAGAAGAGTCCTTATTGGTGGGGCAACATTTTTCACCTTGACATGGGCCACGAGATGGCCTTCACCCTCATCGTGAAAGAGTCTATCATTCTCAAAATCATCACGAATGTGTGCAATCATGGCTGTCAACTCATAGACTGCATGACTTACAGCTGTCCCTTCAGCATCAGCAGATTTTTTATGCTTTATCTCATTGTCACTGGCACCATCCCCATATGCAGAACGCTCCTGCACAATCATGTCCAAGTGGAGGGAGAAAATCCTCCAGTTATCATGGTCTCCTGAATCTCAGAACATCAAATGACAACCATGACTTCTCAAACTGTCAACTCTCTTGGTTTATAGCTTGGAATCTTTCAAAGCTCTCTACAATTCAGAGAGGTGATCCTACCAAACTCTACAAGATGAAGCTGTGTAAGCTTTCACATGCAATCTACAGTTAGAAACAGCCTTCTCTGAATGTTTCCTCATTCACAAAGTTGAGTAAAGATGTAGAAGATTGTGTACTCTGGCAGATTTTTCATTGTATATTTCTTGCTTAGTCAAAACTCAACTCAAGACAATATGCACCTATTAAACTCAACAAAGATTCAGCTTTGTTTACTATCAGATTCCAAAATTCACTTAACAGATTCAAGAAGACCCTCTTGGATCAATGGTTCACTCCTGCATTGAGAAGGAAGCTAATGAGGACAAAGTGTGTTGCATGCCAACCCTACCTCTGACACTGTAACTCTGGATGTGAGTGAGTCAATTGTAATCTCTATCCGAAACGGGAGCCACCAATTGGAACCTGTCTGATTAGCAGGGCTCATCAGTCCAGACTGCACCCCTTTGGTCCTGGCTGAAGTAGAGTTACTAACTGCATCATTGTGATCCCCATCGGCATTCCAGAAGTACAAGTCTGACTCTCTTCGAATGCAGCAATCAATGATCAGTATACTTGGTAAACTGCAAGGAAGACGGACCTGAAATATTCCCCAATTGAGTGTGAAAAGTAAACACAAATAAGTGTCCTCCCAATTGGTGCCCAATTATTGCCAGCTTCTTATATCTAGAATCTGAAGTCAGAACCAAAATTGCATTTGAGCTCATCTATGGGGTGTTGTCTTTCTTTGCCAACACCCAAAGACAGGACACACAGAGCACATGAGCAGAGCAGAGACCTGCTGGAGGGGGACATAGGCACGACAATGGGGGCACCATGCACGCATATCTTCTTGCTTGCAGAGACTTCTCTCAAGCAGCTCCGCAAATAGTGGACGGGCTGACCCTGATTTTCCTGTTGGATACTGACACACCATAAACAACACTTCATCTCAGTCAGGACTAGTTAGACTGCAGGGTTCAGTTCAGCAACTCAAGCAAATCATTTCACAATCCCAAGTCCACAGATGTTCAGACCTATCACATTCCAATCCTACGAAGATATTGCTTACAATTGTGCTAATAAAATTATTACATGACAAAGAACCAAAACTCACCTGCAGATTGACTTGAAAAGAGAGGCGATCTTGAACCACTTCATTATGTGAACCACCTCGACACTGCATCTCCACCATCAAAGAGAAACTGAAATATCCACACACAAAATACAGACTTGATACAGGAAAAAGCCTGAAAGGCTAGGGAAGATCAATTGAAGGCTATCCATGCTATGGAGCTCAGCATACTTCCATAGGTGTCCCCACTGCAAATTTTCCATCATCATCTCCATCAAGATATGAACCAGCTTGAAAATTTTGGTGTTTGATCAGTATACTACCTTGCTGCGTACACGAAATGGCATGCCGAAAAGTTGATCACTGATGGAAGCAGCTGGAGAAGGTGAGCATGATTCTAAGCCAGTTGTTCCACCCCACTCTTTATGAAGCTGGAGCAAAAAATCACTTATATAGAACTTCCTGAAATCTAAGCTGTGATTGAATCACAATTCACACACAAAAAGTCTAGGCTGAACACCCACATTCACTTGGTGATGCTTCATTGAACAGCAATAGACAAGTCAGCACACAAAGCACAACAGTCTCATCGAGGTGAATGGAAGTATCTACCTGCTCAAGTAGAAACCAGCTAAAGTTCTGAATACGCTTTGCCAAAGACTTCTCTTTGCCATTTTCCCACTCTTCCAGTCCCTCCACCAGACCTAGTGCAGATGCCTCCCGAATCTGACATAAGGCTCGGAGTAGGTTGCTGGGCTGCAGCAGAAGATACCATTCAAAATGTGAATACTGTAGGCAATGCCAATGAAAAGAATATCAAGGCAGCGCTGCCAGAAAGGTTACAAGCAACACCATATGACATGATAAGCACCTGACAGGTGCTTCCACGTGCAAGTTGCAGCATATGAAGGACAAAACCAAGCTCACACGTCAGGCAGAACTCCCTTTCACAAACATGGGATGTAACAGCTGCCTGCAGTTTTGGAATGAAGTACAGAACCTGCAAGCTCACCAAAAAATAGGGCCCACAGTCCATTGTAAGAACCTAACTCATTTCACGGATACAGACCCATGCAGTGCCTGCAGGGAATCACATTCAAGCAGGAAACATCCAGACTGCACGAAGAACAAAGAACAGCATGCAACCATTCACAGAGAGGAATAATGAAGTTCCCACCTGCAAGAGAGCATTGCAATAACTGTTGATAATATCATTTTCCAGGCCTGCAAATCGAGTCTTGTTGTAGTAGCTAAAATCAAACTCCTCAAACTTGAGCTTTGACTGAGATTGTTTGATCTCAACCCGTCGGTATGCCTTTGGTAGCCTCTTTGAACCAGATACTCTTAACTGGGATGTGACCCCTGATAGAGTGGACCACTGATTTGCTGCAGTTTGCTCCTTGCTGATGGCCTGAGTAACCCAGAAGGAAAATCAGACTTGCATGTAGGTTTCCAAACTGGCCACACTGTGATATCTGAAAGAGGATACAATCTCGTTCAATTCAGTGCCCATTCCAATGCAATTAGATGAGAAGGACCTTTGTTACACCTTCCATATTTGACGGGTGTTGCGGAGGCCAGCCACAGCACAGGAAGCATCCCCAAAAGGAATGCCCCTCCTCCAATGAGGATTTGGCACATAGCCTACAAAGTCAACAGCACTCATCTGCTCCAACAAGACTCTCTCAACCATACGTGGTGGCAGGCCAACTCTGATTGGCATTGAGGTATCAATGGCAGAAAATGGGGTATTGCTTGAACCTGGGATGTATACATTGGTAAAAGAATCTTGCTCACTTATGTGGCTCTGTGTTGATGACACACCAGGAAGCTGCCACCAGACAAGACAATGCTTATCTTCATACTGGTCACTATTATAAGCTAAAGAAAGCCCTATGATGTTCAGTACTTGTGCAAAGGAATTATTTGACTTTCCATAAGTCATAACAGGAAAGTGGTTCATAATCTTGTTCTATTATCCATTTCATGAGGGTACTTGCCAAGAATGAGAACTCAATTCACAAGTTGCAAGGCTATTGGAGATACCTCTGTTGGTAGAGAGAAGAGATTTGCATGGGCATGTTCAGAAGTACCCCACACATGAACATATCCACCAGAATCTCCAAACCCCAGAAGCTCGCCTGAACTTGATACATCTGATGCTAACAATGCATCTGTGTCACAATTCACCTGCATGGAATAACTAGTACAGATGTCACAATTCACTTACCTTTCTGACTTGGTATCAAGAATAGGTCAAGGAAAGACATGAAGCTAAAAGTGAAGACATTTGTAACCTGGTAACCCTGGAAATCAATACCACCTCCTTGAACATCAGTAAGAAGAAAAGCTCCACTTGCTGATGTTGCAAGGACTATGCTAGAGAATTTGGGTTGGAATCGAAGTGTTGTGGCCCCAGGAGCAAACGGGATATTTGTAAGTGGCCGCACTTGCTGTCTGATGTCAAATACCTACACAGCATAAACAAATAGATCATTTTACAGTCATAGTCCCTATGAACAGAGCCCATTCAGTAACCCAACAGTCTTAATACCTATTAAAGAGGTCAGGTGAAGCACCTTCAACCATGTTACGCCCATAACTCAGCAGCACTTGCACATGGGGACAGTAATTTCATGTAAGAAATTTAATTTCTCACATGGTGACTGATCATGTGCTTTGGTTACCTGAAGAGCAGATTAATAAGCCTTTATATGAGAGCAAAGCTTGATGAAGTTGCAGAGAAATCTCCAAAACAACAGTTATAGGTAACACAACAATGAGTGCAGTCATAACCTCATGAGAGTCGCTCACAAAGTGACAGACCATCGCCTTCATCACAAACGGCAGTGACAAGCTGCCATGACTACCCACTGAGTTCATCAGCTCCCAACAGCTCTTCATATGAGAGCAAATTACTAAAGGGAGAGCCAGAGCCAAACCTTAATGACGGAGTCACAGTAGACACGGCCCCTTCGTGGTGCAAGTCCACAAGATACAAGCAGATCACCCTTCAAATCAAGAGATGAAATCTTCCCTGAAATACAAAATCATGTCACCAATCTGGGGCCTTGGACCTCTCACAAATCAGCCATCAAAATAAGCATCATATTCCAAATATTATTCCCTTACTTTCAGTCAGTTCCTACCAGCAAGGATGCCAATGGGTTATCACATCTTCTGTACATTTCCTACACCCCTCAAATCAGCAAGTAATCTATGAGTTTACAGAGAAAAACTCCCCAACAACACATCAAAGGCTGATAAAACAACAATGAGTGTGGTCATGACCTTATGCATGCCACCCACAAAGTGTCAGACCATCACCTCCATCATGATAGTACCAAAACATAGCTCAAATTGCAGTCCATCATCTCCTTACTTTAAAGATTGCAGTTTATCTTAAGAAATTGGGCTTTTATTGAAAACACACCAGGGTGTGCATCTATTGTGTGCTCTGCCTTCATGGTGCGGAGATCTTTCAGAACAATGTCACCAGACATGCCACCACAGGCTACAAGTCGTCCATTACTCCTTAAAACAGCTATGCCTTGGCCCGCAGGAAACTGCAGAATGATGGTGAAGAAGAACACATTAAAATGAAAATAAATAAAAAAGCTGTCAATTTTGTAAACTAAAGAAGTAATATGGTGCGAGACAGTTTGAAATAGGAAACAATTGTAAAAAGATGATACACAGACCGTTGTAGCAATGCATGATGTTGATAAATCAAGGACTGAAATCTTGGCACTGGTGTGGCCTATCAACATTCGCTTAGCTCCTGGACGCTCAGCTCCTGGACGCTCCCAGTCACAGCAGAGCATATCAAAAAATCCCTTGTCTCTGGAGAATTGCATGATGGAATTCAGAAGGTACACAGGCATTATCATCATGAGGCATGCTCAAATCTTAGATACTGGTCAAAGCACCTCCAGCAAAGGCAGAAAAATGAACATACTGTACCATTTTGCCATGTGAGAGAAAGGGAGAGGCAGAGAGTTACAAAAGTATCTGGATGGAGAACAACACAGGACTTGTGAGACTTGCAGCTTTTTCTCAGTCTAACAAAACTACCTGAAATTGAGGATGGAGAGTCCTCCTCGAGTGTGCATTCGGACACAACCAGAACTCAAAGAAACAATGCCTTCCGCAGCTGCCAGCAGGCCTATTACAGCTGTGGAATGAGCTCCAAAAACAGTATACTTCTCCAGCGACGGACACAAGTAAGAATGCAAGGAGCCCTGTTCATCGTCAATAAGGAAACAAACAATCAATCCCCTTCTATTGATTCCTCGTCACCGATCTTGACATTAACATTCCGAAAAATGCACAGTTCGACAGAGAAGAAAACAAAGCGAAAAATAATAATACACAAGATGATAACAACAACAGCACCAGCACCAGCATAGTTTTTTTATAGGTTAGACTAATTCTTCTTCTTCTTCTTCGCGAAACCTAAAGGAAGGGAAGGAGTCTTACAGTGGAGGATGCGGTCCAAATGAGCTCCAGAAGCGGGTCAAACACAACATGACTAACGGCATCGTTCACTCGCTGCTGAGCCACGCATGCTATCTCCCGCAAATTCTCCCCCGCCATCGTTTTCACCTCCTCTTCCTCCGCCAAGAAAGAGGCCAGCCTTCTTTCTTCAACAACAACGCAGCAAGGCGCGCTCCATTTGTCATTTCCTTCAGCACCAAATCGATCGACCTGAGCTGATGACCGCAATCCGCTGCCCGTCTGCCCAGCTCGACGATTTAGGAACTCATTCCGCAGTCGACGCAGGCCCTGCCACTTGTTCCGAGAATCGTAGTTCGGAGTTCGTAGATCGTAGTTCGGAGATCGTATTTCGTATTTCAGACTTCGTAATTCGTAATGCGAACTCATGTATTTCGCAGTTCGTAGTTCGGAGTAATGTATTTCGTATTTCTTATTTCGTACATGGGACTTCATATTTCACAGTTCGTAATTCGGACTATTGTATTTCGTTTTTAGTATTTCTAGCTCCTTGTTTGGAGTACGTATTTGGTATAATGTAGTTCTACCTCCGTATATTTGAAGTACGTATCTCGTATTTTTAGCTCCAAGTTTGGAGTAAGTATTTTGTATTTCGTATTTCTTATTTTGGAGTTTGTAATTCGAACTTATGCATGTATTTTGGAGCTCGTAGTTCACAATTACGTATTTCGTATGTCGTATTTCCTACTTCATAATTTGTAATTCGGACTGCTGTATCTCGGAGTTCGTAGTTCGTATTTCGGAGTGCTTTTTCAAAGGGTACGTTTTGGGGGGCAGGGGGGAAGCAGCCGAAAGGTAGCAGTTTTGAGCGGGTATTTCATACTTCGGTCAAAGAACCGGTGGTAGTAAATGGAGGGTCATTTCAATTTCATTTTTTCCCTCTTTCCTTCCTCAATTCCTTTGACAATTGTGGTTAGGTATACATAGGGACCGGTTCTTTGGATCCTTTTAAGAACCGTGGTGAATCATTGGAACTGGGTTTTTCGTGGGACTGTGGTTAGGTATAGATCAGAAGGGTTTTCTTTGATTTCTTTGTGGACCATGGTTATGAACCCTAAGAACCACCCAACACTGGAAAATAGGTATGTTATGTTGTTTGTAGTTCAGAGGGCACTATTGGGCGGGTATTTGATTTTGGGTCAAAGAACTAATAATTTTCACAAATGAACCAGTTGAAGAATTGCATCATGGTTATTTGAATTTTTTTTTCCCTTCAACAAACCATTTTTTTTGGAGAATTGTGGTTATGTACCTACCAGAACAGGTTCTTTGATTGTCTGAAAATCATGGATATGAACCCTGAGAACCGTCTACCACCTGAACCTAGGTGAGTGAGAGGTATGTAGGTACCAGTGTTGGGCAATTCTCACATTTTTGGGAGAATTGTCAGTTCTAGATTTTTCATAGAGTTATAAGAACGAGCCCAATTTTTTCATTAACTTTTTTAAAAACAAGAACCACTCGATGTATTAAGGTTGTTTTTTTAAAAAAATCTCGCCAATTCTCACAAATGCAAAAGATAATCAATTATCTCAAACGATTCTCACAAACCATCTATTAAATTTATTTTGTTTAAACAATGGGATGGGCAATGTGCATTCAAGAATGGGCATGCAGGATATCTATGATGAAAGTTTTATGATGATAACCTAATTGGATGATGGT
>Ga0209208_10002172_pt1 | contig 28030 bp, 18 predicted proteins | sample S1TSphfallax_3_FD_187694 | JGI IMG/M metagenome (GOLD analysis project Ga0209208, IMG submission 187694) | Host-associated microbial communities from peat moss isolated from Minnesota, USA - S1T2_Fd - Sphagnum fallax MG (SPAdes) (version 2) | ecosystem: Host-associated > Plants > Peat moss >...
TAAAATGAGGACAGGCTGATTTGTCCATCCAGGATATAAGCCTAATAATGTAAGCCTAACATGCCCACGAATGTTTACCGAATGTTCACCCGTTGATTTATAAAATTCTTTAAAATTCTTGCTTCTTCGGGCTTCCATAACATTCCCGCACCAAGAATGTCATAACTATGGATGTGATGTGTTGTGTCAGAATCAACATACCAAACACATTGAAATGATGATGACTCAACTTGATTCAATTTTAGAAGACAAGCCTCAAATGAATTAAGATGATTCATTGAATTTTGTTATTTTAATGGTGTGGCATTCTTCTCAATCATCCATGTTTCAATGTTTGGGCTAGAGCTCAAATCAATGCTTTCATCTTCATCGTTGAGTTCTAAGGTCTCAAAATTCTCCTCAATCATATAGCCTTATCATCTTGACATTGTTTTTCCATTTTTCTTGGTAACAGAATTCGAGGTCCTTCACACAATCCACCATGGTTTTGATCTCATTCATGCTCCAAATGCCCTTCTTCAAGACACCAATCACACTAAACATTGTGCCTAGGGTGATTCGATCCCCTTGCCTTGAACCTAGGCTAATATGTGTTGTTTCTTGATTAGTATGAATCACATGCATGATTCTATTGGAGCAAGCGAAAATATTAATTTTGTTGTAAACCAAGATTCCCCCCATAGTTTGGTGATCAATTAGATTGATAACTTATCCACCTTTGGTATAGCTACCAAAAACACTACTAGGGGTAGGTTTGGGTTGACATCTTTTTGTTTTTGTCATGGAACACTACCAAAGCTTTTGCATTCTTCTCATTAAACCTAAGACTTAGAACCATATATTCATTCAAAATTTTGGATTCCATGCTTTCATAACTTGATAGTTGATCCCCACTTGATCCCAAATGTATCTTCTTGAAAATTTTGTACTCCTTGGGCAAGTTCTGGATTGTGTAGTACATAATGATGTCTTCCAGAAGCATCAAGTCCATTTTTTCAAGCATGTTAGTAGCATTCTACCATTAAAATACCCTTTGTCTTCCATATATCGATTTTTTATTTATTAACATGACCTAGCAAATACCAAAATTATTCTCATAACAAGCCTTGAGAGCTTGCCAACACTTGTAAGAGTCTAAGTATTTGTTCAATAGTTTGAGTGCGTGGTTTATAACATTATTATGAAAGATGCTCATGATTTTAGATCTATCTTGTCTTTCTGTTTGTCCCAAGGGAATTGAAGGTGTTGTGTTAAAATAGTGGAACAATTTGTCCTTTTTGCAAGGCATGTTTCATCCTATGTGCCTAGACATTGTAATTAGTAGCACCTTTGAAATGATATGACTATGGAGTATTAGGATTTAAGGTAATTCAAATGATTTCAACATCTTTTTTAGTTGGTATTTCTATACCTGTAGATCTATTGCTATCATCATCTATGCATGACATATGCAAGCCACAAAATAAGAGATCGACTATAAGATTTTATGGTAAAAATTAGCAACGTATTTTTTGATATTGTTTGCAAGAAATCAATTGCTACCTCTCAAATCTCTACTCTTTAATCAAAATCACATGAATTGGGAAAGAGTCTTGGGTAACACAATCCTATGTCATTCATTCTAATACCATGAAAGATAACCAGTTGAATAAACTACTCTCTAGATAATTTAGTAGAAGAAACCAAAAACGTTATTTTTACTAGGAAAACGATTAATCATTTATACAAAAACTCTATAATTATAAAAGTGTCCTAACTTAATGATTTATTGACGTTACTAGAAGATCAATGATGACTAAATAATGTGGTTGATTTGATGGAACTAAAATATTAGTAGTGACTAAATAATGTAACTAAAGATCCATGATGATTGACAATGTAACTAAAATATCAGCAATTGACACAAGGAGTCAAGAACAGCATGTTCAATGTTGTCAATTGTAGGCAAAACAAAAAGAAGAAAAAGAAGCAAACCCAATGTTCATCCTTTTGCCAATTACAAGCAAGAAAAAGAAGCAAACCCAATGTTCATCCTTTTGCCAATTACAAGCAAGAAAAAGAAGAAGAAGCAAAACCCAATGTTCATTTTTTTGCCAATTGCATGCAAAAACAAGAAGAGGGAAAACCCAACATTCATGTTTTTGCCAATTGGATGCAGAAACAAGAAGAAGAAGCAAAACCCAACTTTCATTTTTTTGCCAATTGTAGGTAGAAAGAAGAAGATGAAGAAGCAAATCCCAATGTTCATTTTTTTGTGTGAAAGAAAGATTGGGTCAAGTCATGATTTGCAACAAAATTTACAAACAAGCTTGCTCTTCAACCTCTAAGCTTACAAAATGAATGAGAGCAAGTGCCATCACTTGCTTGTGGTTGCCGTCCTTGTAAATTTTAGGATAATTAGAATGTAGTTTCTTGGCAAGCTTCTTGTTTGGATGAGCTTGGTTCAACAATACCTTGGCCACCAATAAAACCTTCCAAATTTCCTTGAGCACAATATTGCATCCTTCACCACATAATTCTATGTTTCTTCAAAGCTTCTTCATGGGTGGTGGTGGCTATACTAGAAGCATTACAAAATATTTGCAATGAGAAAGTAAAGAAGCAGTTCGAACACAAAGTTTGTAATCTCAATTGACTTTCCAAGGAGCAATAGACAGACAAACAAACCTTGAATAGAAATGGCAAATTTCCATCTTGACATTGTTGCACTTGAGCTGGGCCTAGAGCTTCCAGATGCAGCTCCTCAAGCCATTCCTTAAGCAACACAGTACTATTAGTAGCTTGTTTTGTTGTTGAATCATAGAGGAAAAACCAAAAGGGTGTGTACCCATCGACAACTTCGTGTAAGGTAGTTGCTGATTAATAGTTTCCCTTGAGGAGAGAGCATGGAGTAGGGCGACTTCACTATCACTTCTGATGTGGCCCCATTCAATCTAGTCTTGTGCCTTGCATCTTAATTTTAGCATAACAATTTTACATCAATGAAGTTCTCATGCATGAATCAGATTCTTCAAGACCCTAGGTTGCAAATTCTTGAGAATTGGGTGACATTGCTGAAGGTCCTTGGAAAGTGGAATCTTTGTTGATAATAGTGGTTGCAATGTGGTTGGAATGTATTGTGCACTGTGCTTTGCAATGTGTTTTTGCAATGGGTTTGCAATGTGGTTAGAATGTGTTTTGCAATGGGTTTTTGCAATGTGGTTGGAATGTGTTTTTGCAATGGGTTTGCAATGTGCTTAGAATGTGTATTGCAATTTGTTTTTGCAATGCACTTTCAAAAAGAGACAACCATATGTCTTTGGACAGGTGTTTTTTTTTCAGGTAGGTGGGTTGGTGATCTTCCACAAGAAGTTTTAGCCAAATTTGGCAACAGGGCAGAGAGGACAATTAGTATAAATTAGGATGCCTGATATGTGTTGGTCACATACTAGAACCAGTGTTTTTTTCTCATTTTTGCGAATTTTAACAAGAAATTAGCAAAATCAGTCGAATTTACACGATGAAACTAAAATTCCAAAAGTTTCCCAATTTCTTTGGCCAATAAAGTGGCCATTAAGCTGACATATCTCTTAATCAGCCAATAAAGTGGCTTACTAACAAACAAACCATTTAACAGGCCAAAAAGTGGAATTAACTACTAGTCCTTGGCCCCTCTCGCCCACACACCTGGAATCCCTCACCTAGAGCCATTTGCAATAAGAGGTTTGGGCCAGGGATTTTGTTTTCTATTTTGTGATGTAGCTCAAGTTGCGATCATCCATAAGATGATTTAGCCAGATTTGGCTACAGACTACATATGAAAGTAGAAAAAAAACAGGATCCTTCTATATTCTTGGCTACCTACTGGAAATTATCATAAAAATCTGGAGATCTGGAAAAAAATTTACTGAAATCTGGCGAATTTGGGTTATTTTTACTATGGAAAATCATTTGGATAGATCGAAATCATATTTATCAGGTCAAAATTTGATGAAGTTTCGCCAAAAAAAAAACTCTGGAACTTGGGGATCAGGTGTTGTAGCGGGAGTGAAGGGAATGGGATTTCTGGAAAGGCCCTTCATTAGGAGAGGAATTTTATGGGAAAGTAGTGGGAACAACAAAATCCCGCTTCCCCGCTTCCCTCCAAACACCCTCCCAAAAGGGAAAAAACACTGGGGCTGTTGGGTGCATGCTGCAATTTATCATTGGCTGAGAAGAATTTCTATTGTCAACTGCGGTCATTACCTATTTTGGCATAGGCTAATGGGAGGGGCATGAATAATGGGAACTTAACCAGTTTCTGGAATGCATTGTCCAACGTGTCACTTGCTCATTGGTCTGAATGAGGGGCATAATTTTCACATAATTTTCTCCCTTCTCTCTTCTAGTTTGTAATTTTTACCTACCTAGTTCAACTTTTACATCCAATTATACCTGGTAACCAACGAGAGGAGCCGAATTTTCAAAACAATCTCGACTCATTTACACCTCGACTATATTCGATAATCCAGGTCCTCTCACCAGCTACCTAATACATAGTGTTAAGTCATCTTCCAGTTTATGATTTATGTAATTTCTGTTATAATTTCCATACTCTCCTCCCCAAGCGAAGCTGTGTTACTCAATCTCCAATAAGGAGATTCCATCTTTCTATTGTTTCATTTAGGGTGCTAGTTAACACTTTTAGCTAAATCTTACCGTGAGGTCAAAGATATGCAGCCTGGGAAAGATTTCAGAGTCCGAAGAACGAAGATTACAAGATATATCTTCAAGTATATAACGAGGTTTTGAACTCTCAAATCCACTTCCATTCTGGGTGGGTCTTTCACCTGGATTGTCCCCTCAGCTCTCTTCCCTCAAACTGTGTGATGTTCTCATGGTTGAACCTGTGCTCCACTTAGAGCAAGTCCAACTGTGCACTGGACAACCCATTTTGGATGAAGAAATGTCAAAACATATCAGCTCTCTTCCCTCAAACTCTTTGATGCTCTCATGGTTGAACCTTTGCTCCACTTAGAGCAACTCCAACGGTGCACTGGACAACCTATTTTGGATGAAGAAAAGTCAAAACATGTCGTTATACACGGTTTTGACCCATTAGATCATGTGATTGATGATGATGAGCACCACGCAAGGATCCTACTCCTAACTGTAAGTACCTTAGGAGAGAGCTCCAAGCCCTAATCTCTCCCCATGAGATTCCTCGTCTCTTCAGAGTGAGGCCAGATTCCTGTGCTTTTACCAACAAGACTCGATCACCTCCATGCATCATGAACCTTCCCTCCAGCTTGTGATCCAGCTTCAAGCTTTCCCAAAGTGCACAATTGATGTGGATCATGGACTGAAACCTGACGGTATCCACAGCAGCTTGTCACACGGTGTTGCTGTGGCTTGTGGTGGATCTTCAGAAAGCACAGAGAAGAGAGGTGGGGGGGACTCGGGAGCAGGTGGAGAACACTTGATTATGTACAAGTGGGATTCATGCTGGAGGAGAGGTTTTGTGCAGATTGTAGGTTCATCAAGTATGTACATCCCCCTGGTATGAAGCTCAAGCCAAGAGCCTGACAAGCTCCAAGGATTCATTCACACCTGGTAATGACACTCTCATGTTGTCTGTTGGAGTCGCTAGAAATTTCTTACAAGCCGTCTGGACATGCAGAAATCTTTCTCCTTGAAAATCGACATTAGGGTTTAGGGTTCATTAGCTCTTTGGAAGTCTTTAAGAAGATGCTTTAGAACTTTTTTGACATACAAAGGAGTCTATCTGGAATCATCTCGGAGATGTATGCATGCTCCATACACGAAGATTTCATACAATCCCATTTCGTTGCAATCGACAGAAAAACACAATATACACGGAAGAGCTGCATCTTCGTCTACAGCTGTATCAATGATATCATCATCCTCATGGCCTCAGAAGGAAGCCCGGGACTGAATTTCTTTAGGTACTCTCTCTCAGTCTCTCTTACAGAATTCTATCACTCTGATCACACTTGCATCTATCTAGAAGCATATTCTTCAGCATCGCAGTAGAGAATTTTGAATGAGCTTCAGAATGTGGAATTCAGAAGAAGATGTTAGGACTCCAGCTGCTGCTGCTGCATTTATGACGATGACGACTACCCACGCGGCCGGCCGGCAGCGAAGACAAAAACCAGGAAGAAGAACTGCTGCAAGGATGGGCTACCTAAAAGCCACAGATTGCGTTGCCTTCGTTGCTCAGAGTTGAAATGCCGCCCATGGGTTTGAGGCAACTGGCGGGCCGCATCAATGCGGAAGCTGTTCCATAGGACGCGGAGCAGTAGGACCCAAGCGGCTGGCTGTTTGTGTGCACCAGGTTGATGTTGCTCATGACGACTTGTGAGCATGCGTGAGTGGTACTGCAGCTGAGATAGACTGGAACCGGCGAGATGGTCGTTCCCCTGATATTGGTGAAGGAAATGGAGCTCAATTGGACCGCATTGCTCTGCAAAACATGATTCAACCACATCAGATCATCATCATCGATCAATGCATGTATGCATGCATGATCATCTAAACCCTTAATCCTCCAGTTGCTGGTAAAAATACACAGCAGAAGTTCGCTTCTTCAAGAAGAAAAGACCCAGAAAACTAGAGCACAGCAGCTAGTTAGCATTCGAACTAGTCGACTGCGAGATCAAATCGGAAACTTGTTGCAGCTCAACAATTTTTCACTGGAGAGAATCAAAGATAATGTTGCAGCAATTATCAGAGATGATCACTAGAGCATGATCAGAGAATCAGAGGTGATGTTGCAGAGATGATCTGCTGTTGTTGCAGCATCCAACAACTCACTTTGCCAGAACCGCCACCGTAAAATTGGTCGATATAGACGGGGTTTGCGGCGCCGACCATAGTCACGTTGTTGTACGAGATGCGCGTTGCTGCACCCATACCACCCTGCAGAGCCGGGCAAAAAAAACAGAATCAATCAAAGCGATGATCAGGAGATCTTCACGTTGTCAAAGCTCAGAGCTGTTCTATAGCATCAAACTGCAATTCCTTTTCAAGAAAAAAAAACCACGTACCGGAGTGGTCTTGATCCGACAGCCGTTAGTCGTGCCGACGAACACAATGTTGAAGACTGAAATGTCCGTGACACAAGCAACGGAGTTCCCCGCTCCCAAGCTCCCGATGCTGCGAGACGAAACCCAAGTCGAAGAGATTCATTAGATGTTGGTATTCTCGATCACCCAACAACAGCTCTATGATGTCGACAAGCTACCATGCATGATGATTCTGAACAAAAAGAAGATCAGGAAGATTCAAGCTGGTGGGTATCCAAGGTTGTGGTGTGATCGATGCTCTCACCTGATGCCATGACCAGGTCCACAGATGGTGTCGTGAATAGAAACAGAAGATGTGCCGGTTCCTACCGAGACGCAGTCGTCACCTGCGGCCAGAACATTGCAGAATTTCTTCAAAGAACTGTACAAGACTTTTACTGTAGCTGCTAGTGGTCGACAATAGCAGCAGCACATAAGCTCTAGAACTATGTTTGTGATCTGTGGACGATCACTGATCTTCTTGAGAAAGTCTGCAATTTTTGTTAGGAGCCTATAGAGAGGATCGATCGTTGATCAGCTGCTGCTGAACAAGAAGAAGCTTTGCTCCGGCGGTGCAATACCTGTGCCTATTTTGCAGTCTGCGACTTCGAAGTTTGATACTGCGGTTTGGAAATGGATGCCGTCGGTGTTGGGAGTGTTGGCGGGAGCTGAGATTGTTACTCCTTTGATGAGACCGCCATTGCAGTTATTGAACTTGAGATGCACCATAGGCGAGTTCCGGATCGTGATGCCCAGCACTTGCACGTTTGTCGCGCGAAGAAACCGGATAGCCTGCAGCATTGTACAACAACAAGCAAACAAGCGAGTACACAGTTGCAGCTGCATTCAGTACTAGCTAGTGTAATTTCTGCGTCCGATTCTCCAGACAAATGCACACTAGAAAATGTTGTGAATCAAGCTGAGGAAACAAAGTTCTTGGAGTGCGAGCTGAAGAGGGGAAAAGAAAAACCAGAGAAATTCTTGAGAACTTTGACAATGTCGGCCGGCATTCTGATCTACTCAATTCTTGTTCTGATCATGCCTGCAGATCCAGAGCTGCTCAAGCGACACAACCACAAACTGTACTCACCATGGGACGGGATGATCCTCCCTTAGCCCAAAATGCGGCACCGCTGCCGTCGAAGATGCCTTTACCCTGTAACGTGAAACGCGTACAATCTGTGAACTGAATCCAATGAGCACTAGCACCTGAAGATTTCCATGCGCTTGGACTCTTGGGCGCGACAACAAGTCCGTCAACCTGCATGCGTTGTCCAAAAAAACCCACATGATGATCAGATCTGCTTTGAACAAAAGAGACACACACGAACTTTCAAACTGCAAGCTGATTCTTTGAAGCAGATCTTTGTCTCTTTGAAGCTGGCAGCTTGGAGCCCTCTTTCGATCGATCAAAGTGCGCGAAATGGATGCTGATGATCTAGCCCAAAGTTCTAGGGCTCCAGGAGGATTTTTTTCTAACCTCTAGAATGAGTGTGGCGGAACAACCAGCTCCGGAGAAGTCCGTGGGAGACGCCAGAAGATATGTGAATCCCGCAGGGACAAGGATGGTTGCTGTTCCTGTGGAATGACAAGCGGCTGCCCACGCACTCAAAAATGCCTGCAAAAATTCAAAACAGTGTGCAAATCTGTGAAAGAATGTCTTTTTTGGAAAATTCTTCTCGGAGAACAGCTCTACGGCTCTCAAGAAAATTCCACAAAACGACATGGGTACTTCATCAAGAAAATTCCACAGTGTCGATGTATGATGAAATAGAGATTCAATCAGAACAGCAGCCTTGAATCCCATAATTGAAGGTTGAACAATGCAGACACATCAGCTTACGCACCGGTGAGTCGCTGCTGACTCCATTGCCATTCGCACCAAAGGCACGCACATTATACACCTTCCCCGACCCATAACTGCTTGCAGGAGGAATCGGTGGAGCTTTGGTGGGAGCTTTGGAAGGAGCTTTGGAAGGAGCTTTGGTAGGAGGTGCCTTTTCGGTTTTCTTGGTAGTCTTGGCAAAGTGTGTAGACGGCGTTGTTTTCTTCTTGCTCGTCGTTGTCTTAGCTTCGATGTGTTGGAAGAGGCACAAAACCATCCAAATGCACACCAAGAGTCTCAGGCAATAGTGAAAGTCTGATCCACGACGTACAGATCTACAACTACTACTGCGAGGTCCACCTGCTGCTGCTGCAAATCCTCGAATACCTGCAGCTGCTCTTCCTTGCGCTGTAGATGAAGTCTCGCAATTGGTATGCCCAGTTACAGCAGCAGCAGCCGTCGACGTTGACATGCTTGGATTCATCATCACGCAGCTACAGATTCAAGAGAATTTTTTCTTCGCAAGTAGGTAAAATAGATTGTGATCAACTGTGCACTTGTACTACGATTTCCTCGTCATGATCTTCAAAAGAAAAATTGATCACGAGTGCAACACAAAAGCTGCAGCTTCAGATCGTCTCTCTCGCTCTCTTGTTCGCGCAAGCGGAGCTCTCTCTCTCTGCTTCGCTAGCTCGCTCTAAATCTGGCTGGACCTTCCGCCATCTCTTTGTTTTCTCAAACTGTCGCCAAATTTGGATAGCGCTTGGCGTCTTGAGAGACCGTGACTAATTGCAGGGATCGGGGCGAGTATTGGAGGCCCACAGTCTCTTATTTAGGCAAGCCGCCAAATTAAGAGCCGGTTTTGTATATATACCTTTGGGCTTGTACGCCCGGCGCGGTCCGTATCAATCGCCAGGCGGGCGGAGGTTTTTTGGGGGTTGGGCGGAATAGGGCGAGGCAGCGGGCTGCCCTATTTTTAAGTCTTTATTAGCGCGCTTTGCTGTTTTTCTGGGCGTTTTATTTTTCAATTTTAAATTTGGGATTCTAATTTTGGGTGTATTAACCTTTTTTTTAAAAAATTATAGAAGAGGTATTTTTAAATACCAAGTGATTATGGGAATCATGTATTCACTGGTGAGTTAGCAATTTTTTTTTTTTCTTTTTTCTTTGGGGCGAATTTTCGCTTTTTTTTTCTTTTCTACTTGACAAATTATGATTTGGAGACTACCAAAGGATTTTTGTGGGAAAAAATGGCTCTAGTTATGCTGGATTTCCAAAAAATATATAATTTAATTACCAGATTTCTATAACAGGCTCCAGCAAGTAGCCAATATATTAAAAGGATTCTTAATGATTCTCTTCATTTTCATATCTGGTCTATAGCCAAATTTGGCTAAATCTTCTTATTGATGAATATCACCAGTTTGGCTACATCACAAAATGGAACCCCAAAAACAAAAACCGGTCCATAGATTGGGTGCTTTTACTTCTGGTCAAATTTCCACCTCAATTTTTTTTCAAGGAATATTTTGTCACAAATCTATTTTTTTGGCAAAAAAATCTCCAAATTTTCGAAAGAGATTTATTTGTTGAGGAAAATGTTGCCACATTTTAAGACACTTTATATAGTTCTGGGGCAAAAAAAATTTGTTCATTTTCTACAAAAACTTATGAGGAATTATTGACCCTAAGTCTTGTTTCGGATGATTGCCAACAATTCTACATTAGAAAACTGAATAACAAATCCTTGGGTTGGGAGGAATTTGTGTAGGGGGGGGAAGGCACCAGTGTGAGTGAGAAATAAGGTCATAAAAACTAGGTCTTATTTTGGGGGGGGTTATGGCAGGGCTACTTTTATTTTTCAATTCTATGAAAGGTAAAAGGACCCCAAAAAAAAAAGAGAGAAAAAGGGGGAAATCAAAAAAAGAAAGGTAACAAGGGCATAAAAAACACATAAAGCATTCTTAATTAATTAATTATTGAAAGAAGAGGAGGGATCTTGCCATACGAGCGAAAACGATATCCACATGGCCACAAGAAAGGGTGTACACGGATATGGATTTGGCTAATTATTTATTCACAAGTGCCATTAGTGTGGTAACTTAAGGAACATGGTGCCGGCTAGAATTTCCCTACTTGGCAAAAAACATGAAATGATAAAAATCTTAAAGTAGTTTACTTGGCCAAAAAGGAAACCAAACACAAAAACTTCCTCCAATTTGCACAACCATTCAGTTGTTGCCATTTGGAACCCGTAATCTATCGAAATTTGACAATTGTCATCACTTGTGTGGTCACTCATGATCTTAGTTGGTTGCTTCATTCACGGGTTTAAGGGTTTTTTTACACATTTGGTTTTCTTTGCATAGATTTACTTCATTTCTAGTTCTTCATCCATTGGACAAATCAATGAACCTTGAATTTGTCCTTCCACAAGTTGTGTGTGCATGTAGGATATGTACAAACCTTGAAAGGATCCAAGTGTTTGTATATGGTAGCTTTGCATTGCACAAAGTGCTCATGATTTAGAGTCATAGATTCCATTTTGGCAAGATGTTAGATATTTCATATGAACCTTTTTGGGGATAACACATGCCAATGTAAACTACATGAGACATTTTGATTGTAAGTGCACAAATTGCAAATGTAGTTTACATTGGCAACTATGTGTTAGCACCATATAAGAAGTGTCATTGTGTAAAGAGAAAGGATTATTTACAATTAATGTGGAGGTTGAGAAGTGACATTGTATTATGAATTTTGTCAAAAATTTGTGTGTTGACCAACTTTTTTTTTTAATGTACTAATTTGTTGCTTCATGTTGCATTAGTGTTAGACAATAGTGTTAGTTTATTATGTGCTACACTTCAAGCCTTGAAGTAGTTATGAATTGTGAAAATTCAATTAGGCAAGTCTTGCAATATTGATAAACAAATTGTTCAGCTGATACATTGGGATATATAAAAGAATTTGAATATAAATTTGATATATTCTAGAAATATCCAATTGCGTATTGATTCATCAATTAAGTTCAATGGCATTTTCAGAATCATTAGCCTTTTGAATAAATTTTTAAAATTTTGGTCATGTCATTGTAATGGTCCAATTTTTTTTTAATTTTTGGAAAAAAATCATGAATACAATGGATCTCAATTAGTATTTGAAACGTTTTAATTTTCAATCATTTCATAAACAATATAAATTCAATGAAAGACTTAACACAAATGTTTAATGAATACTTAAGTAATTAGATCTGATATAAAGATCATTGCATTTTTTAGGGCACCAAACAATTATATAATTAATTCTGCATTTCAATGTTATTGTTGGACTTAATTCAACTTGTTGGGTGGCCACAAACCCTTATGATAGACAACATATACCTATGAATTTTCACAACTTTTAGACACAATTCTAATTTTCCCCTTCCTTTTGAGGTTACGTATTCCACATCCTAATCTTAATCCACATCCTAGGCATTTGCCTAGCTAGTCATAATGGGCTTAAGCACTATCAACTACCACTTAACTCAAGGTAGTTTAAAATCCTAGGGTTACTTGGTGTGAATGTTGGTAGTTTATAGTATCATATGCATTTTCTCACATTTGTAGTTTGTGTTAAATGTTTCTTAGACCTAGTAATCATCTTCACTAAATTGTTGTAGATATTATTACATTTGTAATAATTGTAATTTTAAAATTATTACTTACAATAGTCTAGAATAACTCAATGAGCATATTTAACCAAAAACAATGCATAATATACTAACCAAAGACCCTAGATTTTGTAATGCAACATTCATTTATATTTTATCACATGCTTTCACCTTATTAGTTAAAGTTTCTTCATACATAATATTGTGTGTATATGTTATCCCATTCATTTTGTGATAATGTGCATTATAGGTTTAGGGTTGGTATGAACCTTTAAATGTTAATATGATTTTTCTAACAAAATGCACAATCTACACAATTGGTCACTCTTAATTTTGGAAAACTAGAACAACTTTTCCAGTGTTTAACTAAAGCCTTATTGACAATCACACCAAATTTTTTTTTTTATCAAAAATTGTCACCATTTAAAATTGTTTCCAAATATCTTAAGGTGAAAACACGGTTAAAGGAGCCAGGGCACTAAAGTAAAGGTACTTTTCTAAGGACTACACATGACACATGTCATTTTATGTTGATTTATAACTCTAAAATTTATATATTTAGTGTCCCTATAACACTGCATTTTAAATACAAATATATTTTGATTAGAAATTGATTTTATATCATGTATATTATACATTCATACCTTTTATCACATAAAGATGAACACTTTGATTAAAAACACATTTTCAAAATCCATAATTTTCAAGGTCAAAAGCACTTTTGAATCAAATGTGCTCAAATTGGTTATAAAAACAATTTTCATCGATTCAAATCCTTTTGCCTTTTTAATTATCAATTTTAAGATCCTTTCCAATATTTAGAAGGAATGGTGCACATTTGGTAGAAAAAAATAACATTTGAAAAAGTAAGGATTATCCACTCTTGAGGTTTGAATGCTTTGAACATACAAAAATATTTTTTATTTTTATTAAACTTTGAGCATGTAAACTTTACAATCAATGGAAAATATTTTCAAAAAATTTATGACAATCCAAACTATTATGCATTTCATTTGTGATCTTTCAAACATACATAAATGCAATTTTAAAAAGTGTCCATTCACTTGAGTGCCTCCTTTGATTGTGATTTTACCCCTTGGAATTATTCATGGATTAAATTTTTAAGAATTTATGTTATATATGTATGATTTCAACATCAATGACATGTGATGCATGAAATTTCATAATACCATTTTTTAAAAACTTGGTAACCTAAATGTTCCAATATTTTTTACAATTGAAAATTACAATTACATTTGCAAACAATAACTTGGCATAAAAAACATGTGCAACTCTAGAACAAAAAATTGAAAAACAAGATGTAGATAAAAAGTGGTAGGGAAATGGTTTGGTGAATGAACCTTGAAATGGAAGGACATGTTTAACAACTCTTACAACTTGCATGTAGAGATCAACAAGGATATAAGTAATTAACCCTCTGTGCCTTTCCCTTTCCATTCATGATGGAATTTGGAGTAGGAGCTAAAAAAAAAGATTTTCAATTCACAAAAATGTTGGGTATCACAATGATGAAACTATAGAAAACACATTTTGATAATTGTTTGTAAGCATGACACAAATCCATGAAGTAGTGGAAAAGAAATATTTCAACATGTTTATGCAGTTTCTTTTGGCATCATTATCTCCAATAACATAGTAAAAAATGGTGAATTCAATCACTTTTTTATTACCATTTCAAATGGGCATAATATTTCAAATGGAACACATGTTTAAAAAGATGATGATGTTGTTTATAACAAATTTGTAAACCCAGGTCCCAAACAAACTTGAAACTACATAGCATGTCTCTAAAAGCAAAAATTGTTTTTTGCAATATATTAATACTTTGCATGATGTAAATTGAGCATATAATTCCCCTTCAAATCAGAGAATGCATTTGCTTAACAAGTGGTCCCTATCTCTCCCTATCTCTTTCTTGGATTATTACTAAGAAATTATCATTGTGTTAGGCAATTTTTTTATTGAACTAAATTGAATCAAACAAAGTTTATAAACAACTTGAATATTCATTTTTTGCATGTTAATTATCTAATGCTATTTTACCTTAAGATTGAGACATGACATAAATCCTTTTTTTTTCCCTACCTTTAAATTCATGAATTATTAGTGATTTCTAAAACCCTTTCCCAATTGTGATCTAGAAAATTCAAATAACAATTTTCGAGATTCTCACTTTTTCCCAAGTTTATTAAAATTATTCTCCATTGAGTTTTCAGTGCACTTCTCTTTGTTAATCAAATATGGCTATTTGAGGAAACTTTTTACAAAGGGATGATGATGTGTGACATTAATTTTCCAATTCAACTTCACAACTCTAAACTACAACCAAAATATTATAAATAACCCCACAATCTCCAACGCTATGAAAACCAAAATCTCAATCTTGAACATTAATATCAAAACCCCTTACTTTATTGTCCCCCCACCTAACTAAAGGTTTAGATGTGCAACAATACCTCAAACAAAATGCACAACATCCTACTAACACCACATACCCATAGTCTTTACCACCATGCTATATTTCAACCTTAAAATTTCATGTACAAAAATTGGAAATACATTGGACAAAGTTCAACAAATCTACTTTCTTATCCAAGGTAAGAATCCAACCCCCTTCACTTTCACATTCTCCTTACTTCCCTTACCTCCACTTCATTGTTTATACGTTCCATCCTTGTTAACAAACAGTCCAAAACAATTGAATCAAGAACTTTCAGGAAAAAATCTTACAAAACTACATATGACCATGTTCGACGCCTCCTCTAACACTTGCTCCATCAAGTCTTTGCCATCAACATTCATATTCCAATTATTTGAAAGTCTCCCCCATCATAGCTCCTCCCAAGATCTCCCCCATCACACTTTAATGTCCAAGAGAATAGCTCCTTAATGAAGTTAGGTGCCTTAACTCTATGCTGATGATAACCCACCCCAATTTGATTTGGGTTTAGGGAACAACCCCAACTAATCCTTATATTAGTCCTTCCTTGTATTGATTCATCCCAATAGCATCATATGTACCCTTTGGTCACCAATACTTTGTTCCCATCTATTGACACATCTTCCTTTCTCATGCCAAATGAAACAACCAACAATATTCCTCCGTCTTGCAGGCAATTCTATCTAACTTACAAGAGTCAATGCACACCTAATAACTAACTTAGATACCTTCTACACTTGCAAACCAATGAAGACCCTCTAACTCAATTAATCTAAATATGAAAATTGTGAATCATCCTTCAAAATTGTTGAAACCAATGGTGCAAGTTGTAAGCATGATTAATGATAAGTTTGTTGTTCCTTTGGTCCTCTATCCATGGCATTTCTCTATAACAAGAAATCATTTTATTTTCTACACATTGCATGTGTGGTTGCTTTTGGAAGTTGTAGCAAGTATTAGTGTTATTGTGATTATTCCCTAAAATGACACAAACTTTTGACACGGGGTTGTCTTTATATGATCGCTCTAAACACGTGGTGAGTTTTTCATTAAACACATGATGAGTTTTTCATCGAACACATTTGAAAATTCACAAAAGATTAACAGTATCAATTGTGAAAAATGAATTTGGCATTTGAAGATTCACAAAAGATTAATAGTATCAATTGTGAAAAATGACGAAATTCATGACCTTACAACTTGTTGCCGAATAAATAGATTGATTGAGGAACCTTGTGACTGTGAATTTTGATATCAGGCAATGCCCTAAGGGCCCATGCTAATTCTTTCAAATTTATTTGAGAACATTTCAAATATGTTTGAAATTTTTCTTTTTTGCCCACAAATACCCACAATGTGATAAACTTTGAAAGAAAGTGAGTGTGTATATATATATCTATATATACTTATATTCTGTAAAAAGGATAAATGATCGTCCTTTGCCCTTACCCATACTAAAAACATTGAATAACCTATCCCTGACTTGGCTGATATATGTATTTATAAATTTTCATATACCCTTACTTGAATAATACATTAAAATCAATATATCCACCCAACACCAGTAGATTCATAGGAGAAGGGGGGCGGGGTAGGTATGTGGACATTTGTTTTTGCTTAAAAAGATTTACAATGATGAACTCAAATCAATATAACAAAAAATTGTGTGTCTGTCTCTGGACTTCATACCTACCTATAGACCTCCGACCCTATCCTTTCACAAGTCTATCTATAAACTTACCTTTCTCTCCTTACAAACATGCTCACATGCTGGCCCCAATGTTTTTTTTTTCTCAATTTTCCAATGTTGCTCAAGTGGCAATAGTCCATAAGTATATATAGCCAAATTTGGCAATATTCAAAATATGAAAGTATAAAATTTTAAGCACCCTTTCATACTATAGGCAATTGTGATGATTTTTGAGGATTTTTTTGAACTTTTTTTAATTTTCAGCTTTAAAAAAAGAAAAAAACAGAAGATTTGTTACAGAATTTCTTTTGGAAAATATTTTTCACAAAATGGTGAAAATTTGGCAACAAAAAAAAATTCACTGGCTTAGCCTCCTCCCTTTCCTTTGGAATGGGTCAATAGTCATTTATTTGTCACTCAACCTAATTCCCCTTTTAACCACCCTTTCTTTTGAAAATGGTGGACACCTTCCTCCCTATGGTTAATTTATAGTTTATAAATGGTTAAATTGAAAGTATAATGTAAGGTAATATGGTACTTTGTCTACAGGTATGACATCTTGTATGTGGGGATAATCAATTAGTTTTAAAATTGGCATTGCAAATATAAGCACATGACATTCAAAACATCAAGTATGCAAAATTAACAAAGATAAAAAGAAGCCTTATTAACACTAGGGTTTCTTTCCCAAATTTTTGATATTGAAAATTTGAAGAAATTTTCCAAATATTTAGCAAAATTAGTCAAATTTACACTTCAAGAACACAATTTTCCAAAGAAATCCCAATTTGGGGTCTTTTAAATATATTTTTGTCAGAAAAAATCACTGATTGGCACCTTTAGTAATATATTTTAAGCTATTTATATAATGGCAAATGATAATAGCACAATCACCAGAGGCAGCTCCAACTATAAAAGATAACAAGCTTACTCAAAGTACAAAACAGACTGCAAAAATACTTGCAAGTCAGCCACCATAGTTCAAACAAATCCATCATAATTCAGCACCTTCAAAGCTACACAATGACTTTGCATTTACCCACTTTTATTTGCCTCCAAACTATCATGCACCTTGGGTAAAGTAAACCTCACTACATACTAGTTAAAATTAGGGCAAGTTTAGGGCAAGTCTGAAATATGTGTCCAATCATGTAGAGTAATTAAAGGTGTATGAGAAATCTGTATCAACCAGGCAGGGTATTTTTGTGGGCCCAAAAGGGTATATAGCCCAGGAAAAGACTTAACCACCCAACAATGGTCACAAAGTCACAACCTCAATGTCAGTTGTAGCCTTAATATAGTCTAGCTCTTTGTTTCACTATCTTGATCTAACGTTGGAACTCATCTGTTTAAGGGGGAAAGATCCCCCAATTCATGGAAGCCAAGGTAATGGGAGAGAACCTAAAAATGGGTTTGTATTAAACATGGATGTCCCCTACGAGAAATGATACATAAATCCTCTTAAGTAAAGTTTCCATACCCTACTCTTGCTATTTCTTGAGGAATCAAAATCTCTCGAAATTTCATCATGGATTTGGGAACCAATTTGGTGAAAAATGACCAATTTACCTTACAATGTCTTGATTTGCAGCTGTGGATTCTTTGTGTTTACATGTCCATCTAGATTGTAACATGCACTTGTCACAATTTGCTTTCTTGTGGGTCAGCGACATACTTGGTAGAGAGAATGAAGTCTTGAGCTTCTTTGCAAAATGATGTTGGCTGGGCTATATGCACATAATTGAGGCTGGTCATTGTGTGTTGTTGTGCAACTGCTCACCCACCAGAAGTCTCATATAACTTATGTCTTGGGTGGTACTAGCTCTAGTGATCCAAGTTATGAATTAATCTAGAGATTTGGATTCAACATTCATAACACAAACAGAAGTAACTTTAAGTCAGTGAAAAGGATAAAGGAGATTCACCAAAATCAAACCGCAAAAGTTCGTAAGAGGGTGTTTAACATCCTCCTCCTCTGGAAGTAAGTAAGTTGTTGCTGGAAGGAGACAGCAACAAGGCTCACAGCACACACCTCCAGCCAACAAAATGTTACGTATGTGGCAGACAGACATTATGGGCCAAGAAGAGAGCCAGATTTATCCACAGTGATGGTGCCTGAAAAACCATTAGCTAAAGTTGGGAAGCTTGTGGAGAATTAGCCAGATATGTAAGCAAATAACAACAAGGCATTTCAGCAAAAAGTGGCAGGGGTGCGGCGGGTAGCGCCAATTAAACTTGGGGTTGCACATGGAGAACGCTTTTAGAGCTCTAGATTGTTTTATGCCCTTTCAAAAATTGGTCCAAATTGTATTACCTTGTTGCTGCTGTAGACAACAATTCTAGTATGGTAGATGGGTCTAACTTTCAACCTTTGGCATTTTCAAGGAGGGTACCGAAAATCACAGAAGTGTAAAAAATTATACACTTCTCTCCTCTAAACCATAAACCCTAAATTCCCAAAAACCCATCAATTTTTCCTCTGATGGCGGAGTCAGGGCTCAGGAAGAGTGCTGTTTAGTGGTTGGAGGTTCTGTGCAGTATTGGGCAGGTGATTTTGATTTTGATAATGATCAGAGGTTCAGTATTTGTTAAAACATTTCAGAATCAGAGAACTGTCAGATCTGTTTTCTTTGGATAAATAAACAAATCAGAATCAAAAAACCACGGGGTCCAGTTATTTACTTTGAAGTTGGATGGGATTCAAATCTTGTGCTTTTATAGTGAAAAATCTTCACAATGATCAAAACTAAACACATGAGAGTTAGTAAAATCACTGCTGCCCATCAACTGAACCCCAAAATTCAGATTGAAAAAATCAGACCCAAAAACAAGATGAAAAGGAGGGGCACTCTCACTGATGTGTCTCCTCCACCACACCTCAGTTATATTACATATTAAATCTCTCTTGCTCCATGTCCATTCTGTGTGCAGGTGAAAAAATAAGTGTATTCAGATACATTCTGTGATGCATCCACATCCTAAGGAGGTTATGGATGTAAAGTACCCTGGTTATTGTCCAGTAACCGGCTCCAGGCTGCTGGTTACCAGAAATAGCCTCAGCCCTCTCATGCCAAATGAGACACTTTTCCTGCTTAAACCCTAGTACAAATCAACTATAAACCAACCAATTTTCCTTGCCTCAAACATCATGTCATATTTAGTATGAGAGTCATAATTTGTTATATCAATAACATGATATTCAAGGTGAGACTTTCTGAAATCTGGAGTCTGGATCCCATCTCCTTCAATATTAAATTATTCAAAACAAAAGTGTCTATTATTGATGGAAGACAGTTCAAAATGTGCCTCGTGCTAGAAGAGATGGCACCAATCTTAATTTTAAAAATCAAGTTGTAGAATTTCAATCTTGATTCTTTTTGGACTTCAATCTTGATTCAGAAAAGAAGACAAAATCTAGTGCTTCAATTATATTGAACACAATCTATTGATATACCAAACTAACTTCAGCTGATAAAAGAGTTGGACTCAACGATAAACACAACAATCCCCTTATTGAAGTTGTTTGCCTGACTCTAATCGTCAGATTTCTTGTCCATTTGTAACACTAACTACTTTATGCTGTATCTGTAAAATCTTCCTTACTTTACATCCAGGGCAAGCTTGTTCTGTCAGAGTTGGGTCATCCACCCTGGGTGCAGCCTGCCTAGTACAAACATACCTTGTTCATGTCTGTGCCCATGGATTTTACTTAAGCACAAATGTGACTTTTTATGGCAACCCATTCTCCTTCTTAACTGTGATTTGGGCGGTTGTCCTGTGACAGGATGCCACAAAAAGCCACTAGGCCTCCCTGTAGGTCATAACCATTTCCTGTTGACAGATCAGGACAACAGGAGAATGGCTTAGAACTGCAAGAACACAAGGGAGGAGCTCATCATGACACTAAGGAAAAGGGAAACTCTAAAGGATATCACCTGTGATGTCTATTATGTCTTTGGTTGAGAACCACACACACCCACACACAGTCTCACCATGAGGTGAGATTCTAAAGTGGTTGTGCAAAGAATATCACAGAAAAAAGAAAACAGAAAAAAAGAAACAACTAATCACTGAAGAACAGAGAATATTTTATTTTATTGTTTTGAGTAGAAACTTTGAAGAGTGACTTTTTTTGTTCAGCAGACTAATCAGGTTCATCTATTAGAACTAAAAAGAACCTGAAACATTGGAATCTACTTGAGGCATATGAATCATGTTAATACCTGCATAGTCTGGCTTAGACAGCTTGTTAAATATGTCAACATTTCCATCTTTGGAATCGTGGGATAAATCCAAGAAACTGCAAAAGAAGCAAGTAGAAATATGATCAAGCCCACAAGATGATTCAGGGTATGAGACACTCCCAATAGAGTCTTTGTCTCAATACAACAAGTCGGAACAACAATTTACACCCCTTGGTATTTTAACTGCAAGCCAGTTTGCTGCAACATATGAGAGTAATCTGTTCAGCAGCCATGTGAGGAATCGGAGATTAAACACTTTCAGGTTTGATGTAGCACATGAGAATGATTGAGATTTGCTAGCACACAGCTAATCTTAAACCACCAAATACAACATTTCTATGTGTTTGGGAGAGTAGAAGTCCAGTCTGCATCAACAAAATGCCTGAAAGACTGCTTACATACACAAGTCCCCACAGAGATAAGTATCTCACCTGTTGCCTGAGGCACAAATAAATCGACATATTGAACTGAGATCAATGTTAAAAGTAGCTCCAGGGACGAGAGTTGTAAAAACCCATCCAGTCAATTCTAGCATGACCCTTTCTGATGTCAAGAAATGGCACTAACTTCTTCATCTCAGCCAACTCTGAGCGAGATGATGCAAAAAGGGCTCGGGAGATGGCCAACACACGAAGGCTTGTTCCATGGGCCTGATGCGAAGGAAGACACAATGACATACATCTTTCAGCCATCAGGGTGACAATCATCAATCAAGTGTCAAGGTGAGCCCAGTTCAACTACAATTACTGGGTTAAACCTACATGCAATGCAGCAAATGTGATTGATCAAACCTATCACACCTTTCTATAGCATTTTCTCTTTCTATGGCCTGATGGGTGTAGGAGCAGCATCCTATACAAAGACTGACCTGTATAAACTGAAGCATTCCATACAAACCAGCCGACGAAATTTGAGGGCAGGCCAATAGGTCAACGAACAGCAATGAATGTCCAAGACGGGGAAGGAGTACTGCCACAGCATCATCTGTCCAGCAGCGGCATCCCATGAGCTGCAACACCTGCAGCTCCCTGCAGTGAAAGGCCAGTGCCCTGACCTACCCAATACTCAATCAGACAAAGTGAAAAACCTCCATAAAAAAATTCGTTATGACATTTCTGGAGCACAGATGAGAAGACTGCTACAAAACTGGCTAGCAGTAATAGTCAACATAACAGTAAGATCAAGCCATATCTATGAGATTGCAGAGAAAACCCCACAATTACACTTTGAAAGTAACTGTTATGTCAGTTTCAGCCAAAACAAACCAAACACAACAAGAATGAGCATGGTCACAACATTGTAAGTGTCATTCTCAAAGTATCAGACTATCACCTTCATCACAGATGGCAGTGACTAGCTGCCATTACTACCCAGTGACTTCATCAGCTCCTGAGTGGTGGGTGTAGTTCTTTGGGCAAACAATTCTACACAAATCTGCATCCTGAGTTTCTGTCACATTTCCAAAACTGATAGGAAGACTCAGTTGTGACATTGATTAACACTCAGGAGACATAGCTAATACAAGAAGTCAACAGTATCCTCATTTAAACTGCAACAAGCTTGTGGGGTTAAGCTTCATTTCATTTGTGCTTGTCCCTATGAAGGCAAAGACCAAGCCATCTATATCATCATCACACACCATTTCATAGATGTTCCATGTTCTACAACATATCTATGAGTCAAATTTTAGCAGTCTATGCATACCATAGCCAAAGTAGGTTCCCACTGTTAGGTCTTAAACCTAAGCCCTAGCCTTATTGATTGTCACCAAAAGAGAATGGACATAAACACACATTCATTGCATGGCTTACCCCAAATATCTACTCCTTTTTACAGTATGAAGATTGGCAAAAAGGAAGAGGTAACATACCGAGCAGAGGTGATGGTTACTTTATCACAACCTTCTAAACTCAAGACATGAAGCTTAGGGCAGCCTTGAGCCAGAGAAGAGACTCCAAAATCTGTCACTTGAGATTGTGCTGGCAATTGCAGTCTGGGTCCATGGCCCTGCCATGCACATCATGCTTTTACCAGATCAATTCCTTCCTGTTCATTATCCCTACCGAAAAACATCAGAGAATGTCCATAGTGTAGAATGATGGCATCCCTTCCAACTCAGTTTCTGGTGGATTGATATTGTGGATTCCATAATGATAAAGCAGTACCTGAAAAAAAAATTTGGAAAGATGTGGGCAATGGACACCAAGCTCAAAGAGGATTCGATCTGTGGCCGCAGGCAGCGCCAAGTCTTCCAGCTTCTTAAGCTGCTGGACTAATCTTACTATCGCTGACTCCTCCAGCTGCAGGATTCTCCAGCCCCGGCTCTCTTTGAGCTCAATTTAAAAGATGCAGACTCGTAAAGAATTACTGCAAGGCTGCTGCATGCTTGGCACCTACTGGTAACAAAAAATGAAACATGCAGAAGTGCAAAGTGGTTCACACCTTTGTAAGAACATATGTCTGGGCATTGGAGTGGGACAAGTCGAGGCACTTGAGATTGAAGCACAATGTATGTATGATATACCAGCTGCTATTAAACAATCCATGGGCATGCAGCTGCTGCAGCTGCTGTCCTCTAGCCCTTAGCAAATGTACCCCAGGTTCAGATTCCCAAGCAACTGACTGCTTTGTGGACTTGTACAAGCGAAGCAATACCAGTGAATTGGGTATTGTCTCTGAAAGACTATTGGAGTTGAATACCTTGGTCTTGTTCATCGGAATTGTGTCTTGTTCATCATTGTTGTCCAGAAGTGCAGATATAAGAGACAACTCACACAAGGACAAGCAGGATTGGAATATGCACCCAACATGATGCCAGCCCAGTGTGTTGCTATTGAGGTTGAGTGAGACAAGGCCATGGCAGGCCTGCAAGAGCCCATCTAAAGCACCAGGACTCCCAAATATATCCAAGGCAAGCTTTTGCAAGCTCTGGTAATGCTTTTGCAGAGTCTCAATAAAGTCGTCACAAGATGAAATATCAGAGGTGTTTGAGACTATGCCATTCTGTGGTAGGTTTAGTAGGACAAGTGTAGAGAGATGACTGGGAAGATTTTTAGAGATCCTTGAATAATCTGCAACTGTAACTTGTGGACATGAAACCACTTCCAGATGATGCAAATGTGGCAACTCCATACATGTCTCTTCCAGAGCCTTGCCGTTCAGTTGCTTTAGTCTGGAAATGGACAAGAGCAAAGACGCAGGATGGCTCAGTCTCAATTACTTGTTCAAAAACATCAACAACCCATGTTGAAACCTGATGCTACACTTTTCCCAGGTTGAAACAATAATGCAGAACACCTTGAGAGGAAAGAAATCAATATCTACAACAATTTCTTTCTATCCTCATAACAGTATACAAGACCTTACCCATGTAATTGAATTGTCACCAGAGTGGAGGCATGCTGCTTGGCAAGCTTCAAAATGCGTCCCTCTGTCTATAGTAAAAATACACTGCTTTAGCCAATTTCAAATTTTGTGACAAGCTTGTGCAAAGAAAAAGACCCCAAAAAATGCACAGATTCACATTATGACAATCTCAACTCTACAACAATTTGCAGCAACAATGTATCAAATGCCCTCAGGTAAAATAGTTTGCTATACCACAGCCATAGCCTGGTGCCTATACAAAAAGGAGTTTGAATGTAAACCTAGAGATAGATTTGTATACATGAGAGCTGGAATCCATGTAATGGCCGAGCAGACAAATCATAGATGATGAAGCAAATACAGCCAACAGCATATAGTCCGAAGGACGAAGATATAGACGAAGGAAGGTACCATATCTCCCCAGGGATTATAGGTGGGAGTCCAAAGTGGGGGCACCAGTTCATAGACCTGCAAAAACACAAAGAAAAAACACCTACAAGTTTCAACAACAATGTATCCAAGCTCTTTCGAGTGCAAATTTGCTGATTGGCTGCGATAATACCGTAAAACAAGAAGAAGACAAAACCTTGGCTCTCTCCCCTTTTCCTCCTGAACAACTTCACATGATGCCTAACATAACTCCAGATCCAACAACAACACTACGACGTCATGTAGGGTTGGTTCATGCGGGCTGGGGTTTAGGGGAAAGAAAAAGCATCATACCAGGCGGCTTTCACACAATCGTCTCCAGCGACGGCAAACAAGAGCTACTGCGTGCAGCAGATATCTTGTTGGTAGGTGTCGTAGAACCTCCAGCAAAGTATCATCTGCCAAACACGCCATTATGCTACGCTGTTCGCCAATCTCCTCCCGATTTCTGCTGCTGCTGCTACTGCTGCTGCTATTACTACAATTACCGCTGCTTCCGCGTGCCATGGCCTCCTTGAAGAGATTGCAATTGTGCGCAAGGAAAACTTCCGGGAAAAAAAAACAGACGCTAAACAGCCCAGTGCAGCAAAGCGATGGAGAGCTTGGACGTCTTGAGCACTGGGCACATGCCGCTCCATTCGCCTGCCGTTATCGTTGAAGGCGGTACACAGCGAGCCCCCGAGTTCCCAACGTTTTGTTTCTTTTTTTTTTTCTCCCCAATTTTACTCATCAAATAATAATCAGATAAATATTTATTTGAGTTGTGAATACTTAATAATGAATTAAACTAATTAATTCAGATAACTATTATCTCATCAATAATTACCGTTAATGATCTAAAGTCAATAAATATTTAATAATCTAGATACATGTAATTAATTTGAATGTGAAATTAAAAAGCAATGTGTACATTATATTAAAAATCCAATTTGGATGTACATATGAATATGCCTATTTATATCTTGATGGCTTTTACCCAAATTCATATTTAATTTTTAGTAATGAATTATTTGTAATAATTTATTCAATATTAATTATTCATTAATATGTAGTTTATTTCATTATTATGAACTAATTACTTAAACTGAATAATTAACCATTAATATGGATTATAAATCAGTTTGGTTCAAATAACTAGTTTGTTAATTAATGCAAATAATCGATTTTTTTTTAATTTCAGATAATAAATGACTAATTGTATAAATTTTGATAATTAATCATCTAATAATAGATTATTTAAAATCGATTAATTAATGTTTTGAAATAACTTACTAGCAAAATAAATGAATTAGACTAACTATTTCAAATAATTTTTTACTTAGTTAATTAAAATAATTAATTATTTGATACTAATTATCTAATTTTATTAATTAATTAATCAATTTAGATAATTAGCTCACTGGTTAATTAATTCAAATAATCAATCAAAATAATTAACTATCAGATATTTAATTCAAAATTTTAATTTTCAGATATTTATTTCAAATAAAATCAGATAAATTACTTAGATAATTGAATATTAAATAATTAATTCACACATATAAACATTAGCTAATTACTAATTTAATTGTATGATTTGCATAATCAAAAACAAACACAAAGCATTTGGGAAAAAATTATGTTGTTACTACTCAATTTGCAACTAACAAACAATTAAAAAACTTAACCCATACTCTTTGTTTTTGAATCCCATGTTGCAAACTATATTAAAAAAATGTATTTTCTTATGCTTTCACACTAAAATACACATGTCGTTTTGAAATGAGTTCAAAAAAATTTAAAGACAAAACATAAAATAAAATAAATATTTTTACAAAACTATTCTTTATCTTGTATTTTCCTACCTACTTATTTACCTATGTAAGTAAGTAGGTCTTATTTTTGTACCTACTTATGTAGGTAGGTAAATAAATAGGCATGTAATGTAAGTATGTAGGTCCTAGGACCTACCAATCTATGGTTATGTATTAGCGTACCTAGTTATTAAAATAGATATTTATTTTATTTTACTTTTTAAATTTTAATTAATATGCCATGTGACAAAAAATTATTGTGGCACATGTCATAATTTCGGACCATCTACAATCATAATAGACATAGAATGAATACTTTAAATAAAAAAAATCTGAAAATCCTCATAACACCATGTGTCAAATTTTAATGAATGGATGAAAATTAATCATGTTAACATGATGTTATTGTTGTAGTTGTAATGGGGTTACATGATAGTTGAAAATGAGTGGTTTTGGCACAGTTACAATTGAATTGCAATGAGTTGCACTGTATAATATACAAAAAATTACAACTTTGCAATTGATGCAACTTATCCAATTACAATCATAATGTAGAAATACGATGAGTTGCAAGTGGTCATTACAACTCAAAAATTAAAATGCAAAATCACTTGCAAAACCATTTGCAAAACACACATTTTTCTCATAATATTACCCACCAAACCACCTACCTATCACTTACCTACCTATCACCTACCTACCTACATGCCTACATGCCTACCCACCCACACATGACCCACCTACTTACCTACATACTTAACCACCAACCTATACATTTACTTGCCCACTCACTCATTCATTGACCTTGTCACAACCCTAATCTTGGGTTTGCGACCAAAGTAAAAGCATGGAAAGATGTGAGCCAAGAATGCAACTCAGGAGTCACATTTGTACTTTCGGGAATGCAAGGGAATGTGTGAAGGAATGAACCCACACTCACAAGTGGATTCCTACTTTGAAAGTTGGAGTTTGTATCGAGTCCCAAATTTTCAAAAAATGATTTTGGGGGTCAAAACTAATTGGATTAAGAACATCCTTATACCATTGAAAAGTTCTTGAGATGTATATGTCTAAAATGAAATCTCATGGTCCATTTGAATACTTAAAACATAAATTATGGCTAAAAGAAGGGCTGGGAATCAAAGTGTCAATTTGACTCCCAACCACTAAACGTCAAAAATCGCCCTGATTTACTTTCATGCAAGTGGCATGACACATATTGTTGAAAAGCTATCAACAAGGGTTACAATTTTATTTTAAACCTCACCTCAATAGGAGGTCTGCACAAGAAATTTTGGGCTTCCAAAGTAATTATGCACGCTTTTGGCACTAGTAGAAATTTCTGATTTTGTAACCAACGAATTTGCGACTAGTTGCGACTATTTGACATTTACAACTACTGTTGGTTATATCTATGACTACTGTTTGCATTTGAAGCCGCTTGCAACTACTCTATGACTAATTTACGACTAATGGATTATTTCATCCTTTCATTTGGATAGCTTTCATTACAATTTCCAT
>Ga0209208_10002173_pt1 | contig 28021 bp, 30 predicted proteins | sample S1TSphfallax_3_FD_187694 | JGI IMG/M metagenome (GOLD analysis project Ga0209208, IMG submission 187694) | Host-associated microbial communities from peat moss isolated from Minnesota, USA - S1T2_Fd - Sphagnum fallax MG (SPAdes) (version 2) | ecosystem: Host-associated > Plants > Peat moss >...
TATTACAGAACACAGGTAGCATATTACGCCATGCTTACAAATGCCGAAAGGGTAGACGTTCCCGTGTTGTTCAGTAATTGGCAATATGCCTGTTTTACTTATTGGCGGGACTATGAATATGAGGCTCGGATTCGGCAAGCGGTGATAGATTTCTGGAACAATCACATTGTAGCGGGTATTCCGCCTGCTCCTTCTAATCCTGCGGAATTGCAAGAAGTTTATCCTAAGTTAGAAACTGCCAAAACAATCAAAGCTGATAGTGATATTAGGGAAAAGATTAACATATGGCAAGAGGCGGCAATCAAACGAAGAGAGCTTGAGAAGCAGGAAGAAAAGCTAAAAATTGAAATCCAAAATTATATGGGTGATGCGGGTATTCTTGATGTGGGGTTCTGCAAAGTAACCTTAAAGGAAAGAACGATGAGTAGATTTGATGCGGGAGCGTTAAAGGAAGCGATGCCTGAGCTTTACAGGGAATACTCAAACGATAACACATATAGAATTCTGCAAATTATAGGAGGATGAAATGAACGGAGCAACACACGTAAGGAATCAACACAACGAAGAATTATATCAAACGGCTATGTCGGTTTATGAAGTAGAAAACTCACAAAACGAAAATAAAGCCCAAAGGGAGCTAAATAATACAAACATAGATAATCTTAGCTTAAATACCGACTTTAACTCTGAGGGAGCTTCTATGAAGGTTATAGAGCAGGATAAGGTCGCAGCAATAGTACCCAAACCAAAAGACGGAATATATGAGTTATGTAGTGCAAGGAAAGACAAATTATTGCCGTTTCTAAATAACAATACACTGCTTTTTGAGAAGCTAGCTAGGTCTTTTGCATGGGAAATCAATACCAATGACAAGCTAAGAGCGTGTAGTCAGTTATCGATAGTAAATGCTTTTTATAAATGCTGTGAGTACGGACTAGACCCTGCCTCTTCACTTGGACAAGCCTGGCTTATTTCTTATAAGTCAAACATTGATTTGCAGATAGGTTATAGAGGGTGGCTAAAACTGCTCCTTAATAATCCGCTTGTTTCTAACGTTTACTCTTACGGGGTATATAAGGATGATTTCTTTGAGTATGAACTCGGAATGAATCCTAACATTAAGCATGTGCCGTCAAAAGAGAAGAAGCACAAAGATAATCTAATTGCGACTTATGGAGTGGTGAAACTTAAATCGGGCGAGGCTCAAATCAAGGTGTGTTTTAGGGATGAGATTAACGAGAGCATGGAATGTTCCTCGGGGTCTTATAAGTCCGACTCGCCGTGGGTAAAACATTTTGAAGCTATGGCGTTAGTCGTGCCTATTCGCAAGCTTGGGAAGAATTTAGGCTTACCGCTAAAGATTGAGGATTTTGGCGAGAGTATAAATTAACAAACTAGAAGTATTAAAGGAGGTTTAGATGATAAGTACGGTAGAAATTGAATTAATAGGGTACGTAGGGAAAGACCCTATATTACCGAAGCCTAATGAATACCCGAACTTTGTAACTTTTTCAGTGGGGGTATCTAGAACATGGAAAGATAAACAGGGGAAAGAACAAAAAGAAACAACGTGGTTTGAGTGCAACACTAATTCGGAGGGACTTGCAAAAGTAATAAAAGCATATGTAACGCAAGGGGCGGGGGTACTGGTTAAAGGTTATCCGAAGCTAAGAACTTACATTGATAAATCAGGCAACGCAAAAGGTTCTATAGAGGTAAATATCAATCACATAAACCTCTTAACAAGTAGCAAAGAGAAGCAGACTAATGGCGAAATCTCAAGGGAAAACTATATAACCGAGATTGAAGAATTATCAAAACTTGATGATGAGATTCCCTTTTGAGTGAATAGGTAATTGATTAATACAACTTGATAAGTGTACATATATCAAATAACATCAGAGTAAAATAAGTTTATAAGGAGTAATTAAATGTTAATCAACAAGAAAAAACAGGTAATAAAACAACATGGAGAATATATGAAAAACGAACAAGAGGAAATTAAGGAATTACTTAGTCATATTCTAAATAAACTGGAAAGAATAGAGAAAAAAATAAAAAGAGGTATTGGCGTTTATCCTGTGAATACCCCGGATGATGAAAAAAATATTTAACTAAAGGAGAAAATAAAAATGGAAAATAAAGAAAAGACTATGAAAGCAGATAGATACAGCGCCATAAAAAACAGGTTAGTAATTTATGCAAAAGCAGGAGCATATCTTGGAGTAATAGCGGTTGTTATGTCAGGACATTCGGCTTTAGCTGCCGATTGGTTTAAGGTTGAAGATATCGAAAACGGGATGATTTCGCCTCTTTACAAACTTGTAGTTGACAACATAGGCAAGTTAGCCATGGCCGTTGGATTAGGTACGACATTTCTTGCTCGCGGGGGTGATATGTACCAGAAAGGAATGGCATTTGGAGTAGGTGCTCTTGGCACTGCGGGAGCAATAAAATTGTCCCAACTCGTAATACCGGTGGACTAAAAGATATGCAAACAAGGATGTGGGAGACTCTGCGAGCCGAAATCAAGATATACGGGATGCCTTTACTTGGAGTGATTATGGCTATGGTCGGAGTACTTATAGCAATGACGCTATTTAGTCTTATGGTTAGCGTGGTAGGAGCTTTACCTGGTTATTATTTAGGCGACTACCTCTCTAAAATCCTACATGACGGTAAGGCTCAACGTTTTATTCATTGGTACTTCCCGTCTCGGTTAAAAGGGTCAATGCCCGATTCTGCAATTAAATATTTTTATTAAAGTAAATGGACATAAGAGAGCATCAGAAAAGTATTTATTTAACTAGGCAACGTAATTTCTTTGCAGGGCTTAGCGGTTTAGCGGTAATTGCCAACTTTTTACTTGTAGGGAAATTAGCCGTAATTGAAGAAAAAATTATCATGATACCCGGTATTGCTAGGGAAATGATAATAGAAGGCGCACAGGTATCGCAGAGTTATCTGGAAGAAAGCGCCCTGCTTTTTGCCTCCTGTTTGCTTGATTTAACGGCAGATACTGTTCCTGCAAAAAGGGACATGATTTTAAAACATGCATCGTTGAGGTCAAAAAAGAATATAGAGACTTTGCAGAGCTATTTTGCCGTTAAGGAAGAAGAACATAAGAAATTTGGCTTAATGACGTTCTTTGCTCCTAAAAAGCTACAGGTAGATACAAAGAACCTACAGGTAGTAGTTGAAGGAACGCTCACTAGTACATTCGGTAAAAAAGGGATTGAGCAAGAAAACGTTAAGTATCTGATGTCTTTTGATTTTGTCGGCGGTTTACTGAAAATAAAGGAATTTAGCCGTCTTTTACCTGAAAAGAAAGAGAGAAACAAATGAGAGTAAATAAGTTATTAAGGTTTATCGCTTGTTTAGTAATTATTTGCCAAATAGGTATCGGCAAGGGAGACGTTTATCAATATACCGCAGGTAGCATAATAAAGGGTGAGATATCGAAAACGGGTTTAAACAGGCTAAGTAATCCTCCTTATAAGATAACGCAGGTTACGGGAGATGAGAGTAAATACAGGCTTAAACATGATGAAGACGGATTAAATATTTACATAATGCCGTTATGCGATGTGGGCGAGGATATAGAAATCAGCATCAGGAATAACGCAGGTCATGTTCAGGATTTATTACTCAGGGTTAGCGATACTAAAGGGAGAGTTATTGTCATAGACGGCCATTGTGCAAATAATCTCGAGCAGTTACAGACTTCCATATTATCTCGGATGCTAAGAGCAATGAAAGATGATGTAGCCGATATTTTCTATGTTCAGTCTGGATTATTACAAATAAGCGATATTGGCGGGCTTAAAGCAAAACAGATAAAAACCTATCAATATAAAAATTTAAGAGGAGGAATATTTGAATTACAGAATACTACTCGGGAAATAGTTAATTTTAGCGGGAAAATATTTGCCCGTGATTTTGATAAGGTAATTGGTGTTTACCCTGATGAAGTAGCAATCATGCCAAGGGAAAAAGTAAAAGTAATGCTGGTGCAGGAAATAAAGGATAAATAGCCATGGACAGAATAAAACGCATATTACAAAACATCAGAGAGAAGAGCGGTAGTTTTTTTAAGGGGAGTAATGTTTTGGAAAGCAAACGGGCCATTACCAAAAAGCAATGGATCAACTTAAGCTTGGTGGTTGTTATAGGGTTTACCGGTTTAGTAGCTTTTCTTGTATTAATCGGCACAGTTAACAATCCCGAGAAAAAACCTGTAGATAAAGAAAATATCGTACCTGAGCATCAGAAAATAGAACTTGCAACAGATGCCACAAGCGGAGATACGAAATGGCGTAATTTTTTAGAGGAATCGATAGAGACTGAAGGTAAGACCCGAGCCGAGCAAATAGAATTACTTAAAAATACGCTTATTAAGCAGCAGCAAGAGGAAAAGTCTAGTTTAGAGGAAGTGTTAAAACAGTTAAACTCTAGTCTATCTTATGCTTTACATGAAATAGATCAGTTAAAAGCCGATAAGGAAAACATGAAAACTGATATAGCAGCACTTAATCCTGAGGAAAAACTGGCGGCAGTAGCGGCGGAGCTCGGTATGACAACAATTAGTACCAAGACGGCAATAACGCCTCCAGTATCTTCATATAGTTATATACCTGCAACTAGTTATGTTAGCGGGCATCTACTCGGCGGCATTGCGGTTTCGACTTCCGTAAATACGCAAGCAGAGCCGATCCCTGTAGTAATCAAGCTAACGAGTAAAGGAAACTTACCGAAAGATTTTGCGGTAGATATAAAACAGTGTCGTTTACTCGGTAGCTGTTATGGGGACATCTCATCGGAGCGGGCAATTATTAGAGCCGAGGAGCTAGTATGTGAGGATAAGGAAGCAGGGCTTGTAATTTCTACAAAAGTTGCGGGGGTAATATACGGAGATGACGGAGCAAACGGTATACGAGGCGTTGTTGTGTCCATGTCCGATAAACATCTAAAAAGTGCTTTTATCGGAGGCGTGCTTAGCGGTTTTACTAATACTGCAAAAGGACAAAGCGGGCTTAATATTAGTCCTTTGGGAGCGATTAACACAAACAAACGGAGTATGCAGGATATGGCGCAGGAAGGGATACTAGGAGGAAGTAGTAGCGCTGCCGAAAAGCTAGCTGACTACTATATTAAACAAGCGGAGAATATATCACCGGTGATTTTAGTACCTGGGGGAACGAAAGTGGATGTGGTATTTACTAAATCGGTAGAAGTCGGGGCAAGTGATGTCGCAGAAGTGATTAAGGACGAAAGGAGTGGAAAATGAGCATTATTTCTAAGATGTATAAAGCGGTGATAATAGTGCTAACTGCTTTTTCCATTATTTCTTGTTCTACTTATCCAAACAAGTTCAAGTGCGATGATGCTCGGGGGGTTGGTTGTACTATGCTCCATGAAGTAGACAAACAGATTGATTCGGGACAAATTGCAGAGGCATACAAAAAGAAAAAATGCTCCGGTAAAGGGTGTAAGAATGAGCCCCTTGATGATGGATTGATATTAAAAAGGGAAGATAAAGCCGCTCGTTATGAAGATGAGGATATAACCCCTCTTTCAGACGGCAAGAACATATATTTTTAAGGTTCAGATGAAGAATTTATACGAGGATTTTGCTAATAAAGCAGCTGACATAATAGGATTTAATCGCACTGAGCTTGAGAGTTTTAAGCGTGCTAAGGATGCTTTATTTGAAAGTAGCTTAAAAGGCGGCGAGCCGTTAAAAAACTATTTAAATTATCGATATTTTGACCCTGCATCTGAAAACTTTTTAATGTCGGAAGGAGCTGCCGGTTTTTTACTAGAAATTTGCCCGTTAGTTGGAGTAAATGAAATGGTCGTTAAAAACCTGAATCAGTTTTTTGCCAAGGAATTACCTAGCGGTGGGTATTTACAGTTTTTATTGATTGCAAGCTCTGATATAGGGGAATTTCTGGAGTTCTGGAAACAAGGAAGAATAAGCAAAGACCCTATATTACAAAGGATAACAAAGGAGAGGGCGGAATATTTAAGGGTTAGAGCGGCAAATTTTGCCAGTAGCGGTAAAACGTTACCAAGAATGTTTAGAATGTACGTTGCTTATAGTAAGACCTTATCAAATCCTAACGAAGCGGGTTTAAATGAGCTTTCTGAATTTCGTAAAAAATTAACGGCCAAATTTTCAAGTTTAAATCTAGCACCAACAATATGCGGAGTTGATAGTTTAATAAGAATCTGTCGTGATATACTGGAATTTAGCCCACATAAAAAAGCTGATTATAGAAGTGTTGCGGGTAGCGACTTAATAAATAACCAATGCCTATCGGGCGGTAATTATTACGAAAATAGAAAGACCGGTTTTATAAATACAAGTACAGGAATAGTGCATCGAGCATATACCGTCTCTGGGATGCCGAAGTTCTGGTCATTGCAACAGAATATAGAACTTTTAGGGAGGAGCACAGGTAGTCCTTTGCCGGCTAGATTTGTTATAAGTTATACAATTAGTAATGACCAAAGAACAAAGAAAACATTTACGGCAAGAGGTCAGAGGGTAATTGATGCAGCAGAGAAGCCTTATTCAAGGCACAACAAGGCTTTACATCAAGAAGCGGTAGAATGGCGGGAAATAATCCACCGCCTTGTTACTGAAGATAACATACTAAGCGATAGCTGGACTCTTATATTAAGTGCAAAAGAGGAGGATATCGATAAATGTTGCTCTGAAATAGAATCGGCATACAGCACCAATGATTGGAATATAGCAAGCCTTGATTATTTTCATTTGGAAAGCATCATTAGCAATTTACCAATGCAGGCTACGAGTTATTGGTCTGATTTAAAAAGAAAAAAGCTAGTACGACCTGCTCTCTCATCAGAGGTAGTAGCTAAACTTCCCGTGCATGGGGAATGGTACGGAGTACCGCTTTCAGGAGTGCCGTTAATTGGAAAAAGAGGAGAGTTATTTAACTGGAATCCGTATCATCGCCTTGGAGCAGGTAATTTTAATGTGTGCGTATCAGGACCATCAGGAGTAGGTAAATCGGTTTTTCTACAATCCTTAGCAGAAAGCATGCTTGCAAGTGGGACTCGGGTATTTATTTTGGATATCGGGCAAAGTTATTCATCACTTGCAAAGTTGCTAGGGGGCGAAATCATAGAATTTGGTGCTATGTCCAGTTTTACGATTAACCCTTTTATCGGCTTAAAAAAGGAAATAAGTGAAACTGACTTTAACCAGCTGGTAGTCTGCGCGAAGGAACTTCTTGCCATCATGTGCGGTGCAACCGGAGAATATGAACTTGCAAGTTTAGAAAAAGCCATAAAGGAAGCGGTCATAGCTTGCAATTATCAACTTGATTTAAAGAAGTTCGTAGAGTTTTTAAAAGCTTCAAAAGAAGAGTTGTTGCTACGTTTTGCAACCAGTCTTTTTTCCTATACTCCTGATGGAGTATTCGGTAAGTACTTTTCAGGCGAGAAACCTGCGCATTTTGATAAATCAATAACTATATTTGAGTTTGAGCATATCAAGGAGCAACCGACACTGGTATCTATTATCCTGCAAACACTGTTAATGCAGATTACGAGTCAATTTTTAACTGGTGATAGATCACAAAAGTTTATGATTTTAGTAGATGAGGCATGGAAGCTACTTGACGATTGTGCTGGCGGTTTAGCGGCATATGCCCGTAATTTAAGGCGTTATGGAGGTAGTCTAGTAGTATGTACCCAGTGTTTTGCTGATTTACAGACAGCAGGTGATACTCAGGATAATAATAACCATCGTAGAGTGATTTTTGAAAATAGTGCATGGAAGGTAAATCTACCGCCGAGTTCGTTTAATGATTTTGAAACACATTCAGAATTTAAGGAAAAAGTGCCTTTGCTTAAATCTCTTTCATTTGAGCGGGGTAAATATTCAGAAATGCTGCTCTCAAGTAGCGGGATTGATGTTGTAGGAAGATTAATGCTCGATAGTTTTAGTAATGCGGTGTTTTCAACGGAAAGTACTGATTTTAACTTTATCAGGAAACAGGAAGAAGAAGGGATACCGATAGAAATAATAATGGATAATTTAATTAAGGAGAAAGCACGTGTCCGTAAATAAAGGAATAATAGGGTTAGTTATAGCTTTAATTTTAAGTGGTCTTAGTTTTTACGCAGGCGGCTTATGGCGACAAAAGAACTTACAAGTGGCTTATATTTCGCAAAAGGAAATATTGGAACTTGAAAAGATACGAATTGAGAAAGAGCCGAGCGGTAAAAAACAGCTATTCTTCGGTAACCCTGAAAAAGCCATAGAGTATATAGAGCAAGCAGAAAAGCAAATGCAAACAAGTGGCACTCTAGTGTTACTTGTTGATAGTAAAATATATGGTAGCAATGTTCGCTCTGCATCGACTGAGGTTCATAAAAAGATTACCGAAGAGTTAAGCGGTAGTAGGGATAAGTAAGAAAGTATTTAAAATTGTGAACAATATAAAAGGATAAAAAATGAACGTTGGGTATTATGACAAGTAGAGGCCAAATCCGACATTAGGGTGATTATTTGGGTAGTTTTTAGGGATTTAAGCAGGAGTTTATCTTGTGACTTAGTAAGCGCATAATTAGTATTATACGATATATTAGTGAGGAACTCATCGCATAAAGGATACTTTTATGCTAAATTATCTCTAGAAAAACTAATCGTATAATAAGTTATGCCCAAAATCAAAGGAATTGAAGATTTTGTAAAATACCAAAAACACCTGAATAAATCAGAATCTACAATAAATAGTTATAAAAATGATATAATTGTTTTTGCCAGATGGTTTGATAAGGTCAACCATTATTCCTTTGTCATTCACAAAGTTACGCCAACAGATATTCGTCTATATAAGCAATATTTAATTGATAATGAATTCAAACCAAATACCATAAATCGCAAAATCCTTAGTTTAAAATATTTTATGCAATGGGGCTGGGATACTAAAAAAATGGAATATAGATTTCCGCTACCGAAACTAGTAAAGCAAAGTTCCATTACAGCTAGATGGCTAGACCGTCTTGAACAAAATACATTACTGAGATATTTTGAGAGATATGCCAACGTTCGGAATATAGCAATTATCAAAATTTTACTACATACAGGGCTCAGGATAAAAGAACTTTGTAACTTGAGGTGGAGGCATGTTACAATAACAAACCGTAGAGGTAATTTGGTTGTACATTATAGTAAAGGGGGTAAATCTAGAGAGATTCCTTTAAATAAATCAGCCAGACTCGCATTTGAATCTATTAATTATCAAGCTAACGTTGGTAGTGATAGTCAGATTTTTGTTGGTCAGAGAGGAAGCTTGACTCCAAGAGGCGTGCAGTTGATGTTAAAGAGAGTATTGGCTAATACAGATTTAGCCAATATTAGTCCTCATGATTTACGTCATAGTTTCTGTAAAAATTTGGTAAATAGTGGGGTTAGTCTTGAAAAGGTTGCGCTACTAGCTGGTCATGAGAGTTTAGATACAACAAAAATATATTGCCATCCTTCGAATGCTGATTTAAGTGAAGCGGTGGCTAAAATTAGCGAGGAAGAATGAGTAGAATAAAGATTTTATCACCGTACGAGATTAAAAAATTTGATAGTGTTCCATTATTTAATGATAATGAGAGACATAAATTTTTTGCTGTTTCAGCAAAAATAAAAGATAAATTGAATGGTTTAAGCGCGAATGATAGCAAAATAGGGTTTGTCCTACAATTAGGTTATTTCAAAGCAACTGGTAAATTTTATAGTGAATATAATCATGATGACAAAGCTTTTATTGGTAAACTTCTTGGTATAAATCTTGATGGTTACAATACTGGTTATAGTGAAAGAACTCGTCTTACTCATAAATTAGCAATTTTAGAAATGCTTGGTTATAAATCCTTTAACAAATCAAAAGCTTTGTTTGCAGGATTTATAGCAAATCTTATATCTAAACAAATGCATCCTCGCAAAATAATATTTGCCATGGTAGATTTACTTAGGGAGCAAAAAGTAGAAGTACCTAATTATGATACGTTTGCAAGAACAATCACTAGTTATCTTAATAAATTCGAGAAAAATTTAGCTTTAAAAATAGAAGCAAACATCACTAATGATCACAAAGATATTTTTGATAGTTTGCTAGAATCTGGAGATAATAGCGCTACAATAACTAAATTAAGGATAATCAGCCAATCAGTAAGACCATCAAGTATTAAGCAAAGTGTTAGTGGTTTTATACTTATTAAGAAGTTACATAATGATATAGCCGTGTTACTTACGAAATTAGATTTATCTACAGAAGCTATAAAATATTATGCTAATTGGGTTATAAAGGCAAAAACGTCACAAATAAAAGCAATAAACGATGATAATATTCGCTATTTATATTTGCTGGCTTTTATTGATCATCAATATAAAAATTGGCAAGATATTTTTATCGATACTATGCTAAAAGTCAATCAACAGCACCTAAATAAAATTGAAATGGCAGTTAAGGAATCTCACTCGGAATTTGCTGCACGTAACAGTAATTTACTTGGTTTTGTCTTAAGTGGTTTTGATAAACAAGCAGACCTTATTGGTGCAATAAAAAAAGTGGTTTATGATGCGGAAACTAATAATAACAATAAGATTAAACAATTGAAGGTTATCTTATCCAAGGAAAAACAAGAAACTGATTCAGTAGCTAAAGTCAATGAATTGAAGAAAAATCTAGATCATTACAACCATAATAAGCAGAATTTAATAATTTTAGAAAGAGCATCACGCAAATTACAAAACAGATTAGCTGATATTGTCAAACATATTGAATTTGTTGTTGCAGGTGATGATTTGCGCGATGCAATAGTATATTATCAAAATAATAATTTAACTAAAGCAGCACCTAATAAATTTTTGCAGCAAAACGAGATAGAGATTATATACAATAATGGCTTTAATGCTAGTTTATATAAGGTCTTATTATTTATGAAAATAGTAGAGGCTATTAAATCTGGGGATGTTAGCCTTGCAAGGTCATATCGTTATATGCCTATAGAATCCTATTTAATTAAAGAGAAAATTTGGCAAGAAAGAAAAGAAGAATTGCTTGAGAAATTGGGATTACAAGAATTCGCTGATATAAATAATATACTTACAAAATTAAGAACCGAGTTAAATTATAAATACTCTCGGGTTAATAAGAATTTAGCAACTAATAAATATATTAAAATTAAAGAAGACGGTAATTTTTCTTTATCAACACCCGCCCCAGAAAAACCTCATTATGATTCCATTTATAAAATTATAGGTTATGACAACTACATACCGATTTTACAGATGATGTCTGAAGTAAACAATATGATAGGATTTACTGGTAACTTTAAGCATCATAAGGTTAAAGGAGTACAGCAGAAAATCTCCGACGAAACAATATTTGCAGGTCTATTTGCACTCGGCAGTAATATAGGCGTACATAAACTGGCTAACACAGCGGTAGGAGTGAGCTATAATAGTTTATTGCATGGTGTGAACTGGCATTTCTCGCTCGAAAATCTATATGCAACAAATAATATGTTAGTAGATTTTATGAGCAAGATGTGGTTACCAGAGCAGTTTCAAAAGGAACAAAATTTACTACATACCTCTAGTGATGGTAAAAAAAGATGTGTATCTGCTGAGTCATTAAATGCAAACTATTCCTATAAATATTTTGGTCATGGTCGCGGATCAAACATTTATACATTTATTGATGAGAGAAATATATTATTTTATTCTACAGTATTTAGTAGCTCTGAACGTGATGCAGCTTATGTTATAGATGGTTTACAACATAATGTAGGGGTAAAAAGTGATATACATTCTACAGATACTGAAGGCTATACAGAATTAGTATTTGCTCTATCACATTTAATGAAAACATCATTTGCCCCTAGAATCAAGAATTTAGGAACGCAGTATCTAGTATCATTTGATAAACAAGATGCTAATTACATAATTTCACCAAATCGCTATGTGAATGAAAAATATATGAGAAGCTGTTGGGATACAGTGCTGAGGTTATTAGCAACTATATTGCTTAGAGAAGAAAAAGCATCTACCATAATGAAGAGATTATCTTCCTATGATAAACAACACAGGTTATATGTTGCACTAAAAGAATTTGGCAGGATTATCAAAACATGTTTTATTTTAGATATTATAGATAATGTTGAATTACGTCAGCAAATAGAGAAGCAATTGAATAAAGGGGAATTGTCTAATAGATTCCAAGGGGCTATTGTCTTTGCTAATAACCAAGAATTGACACAAGTAGGCAGAGATGAGCAGGAACAAGCTGCGATGTGTCAAATGATATTACAAAATATTATTGTATTGTGGAACTACGTTAAGCTTACAAAAGTAATAATGACGTCTGATACTCTACAAAGGCCTTTCCTTATGGAAAACATTACTAATGGCTCAATATTAATGTGGAGACATGTCAATATGCTGGGAACTTATGATTTTAGAAATTTAGCAGCAAATGAATCAACAAATGTTGAAGAATTATTGAGTTTTAGGATGGTCGCTTGAGTATTAAATATTATGCGATGAGTTTTTGAGGTTTTAATACCAATATAATGTACTAAAAGTCTGAAGATTTAAGCAAAAACATATCGTATAATACTAATTATGCGCTTACTAAGTCACAAGATAAACTCCTGCTTAAATCCCTAAAAACTACCCAAATAATCACCCTAATGTCGGATTTGGCCTCTACTTGTCATAATACCCAATAGTTCTTTAACTCCTACCGAAGTCACAGGTAAAATAGAACTTAAAAATTTCTGGGGTAACCCTCATCAGAAACTTAAAACAAGTTTAATAGTTAAAATCCCCGCCGTTTTGATTAAGAAAACGGGGATAAACCCACCATTTTGGCATAAAAGAAAATCGTTTTTAAGCAGTATGCAAAACATATATCATAATGTTAGACGTTCTTGGCAGAAGCAAATAAAGCTATAAGTTTAACATGCAAAATAGCTGTCAATCTTAGATTAATATATTGTTAATATACCCGAATTCAGCAATTTCTACCTTTAGAGCACTACCTCCCAGTCTTTTGCTAACACATCTGCACCTGAAAAACTTGCAGATCTTTCTTCCTTACTTCCCTCGGTATGCTCGAGCAAATATGTTATTTTATCATCGATACCCCGGTAACCGTATATATAGACACATCTTTCACTATCTATAAAAAACCACTCTTTGCGTCTTATTCGTTTCCCTTCAAAAGCCGCCCTGACCGCCTCAACTATATCCATGATTTGTAACGCTCTTAACCTGCTTACATAACAAAAAATTAATAACCCTGAATCATTGTCAAACTTTTATACTTCCGTTAGCAATAGCACCGGCGGTATTTTCCAGTATCTTCATATATCGATAAAATCCGTCATAAGAATCACAATATTTATTCAACTCTTCTTTATCGGCAGAATCGATAATGGTTTTAATTTGAGGCATTTCTTCTAATAATGAAATCATTACCGATATTTCATTACCGCCACTTGACAAAATATCTTTTACCTTTTGATCGATCAGAGATATTAAATTTATTTGTTCAGGTTTAAGTGACATATTAGATGCTAATAAAATTTAAATTGTATACCACATATTAACTTATTTAATAGAATTTGCACAGCAAAAATACATTAGCCATTTTATAAGGAACATAATGTACTATAGTTATGCATTAATTATTAATAATATTCCTAATACGCATAATAGTTTGCCGGCTTGTATTAAAATTTCTTGCTATTGCAGCTACAGTTTTTCCTTCCTCTAATTGATTTATAACTTCCTGTCTTTGCGACTCTAAAAACACTTTTGGTCGTCCAAGAGTCTTTCCTTGTGACTTAGCTCTAGTAAGCCCAGATTGTGTACGTTCAATTAACAAATTACGTTCAAACTCTGCAACAGCATTAATTACTCCCATAGTCATTTTTCCAGATGAACTGGTAAGATCGACTCCTCCAAGAGCCAAACAATGGACTTTGATTCCAGCTTTTTCAAGTTTGGCTACAGTTGCACTTACATCTATAGCATCACGTCCTAGTCTATCAAGCTTGGTAACGACCAAGATATCCTTACTTTCAATTTTATCCAACAGGCGAATAAAGCCCTTACGGCGTGCGGTAGGCATGGAACCGGATATAGTTTCTGAGATTATACGATGTGGTTCAACTTTAAATCCTGCGTCTTCTATTTCTTTTATTTGATTTTCAGAATTTTGTTCTGTTGTCGAAACTCTAACGTAAGCAAAAGTGCGGGACATAACTCGGTATAAAATGTATTGAAAAGGCTGTACTAAATATTAGCTATGTTCTTAATTATGTCAATATAACTTTTGAACATAGAAACAAGCCCTGTTCAAAAACGATCCTTTTCGGACAGCTATTATATCTTGATTTTTTAGACACGTATAAGTTTCTTTTTTTCTACCTTTCATCAATTCTAAATTCTTTTAGTTTTGTTGTATTATTTTACTAAAGCTTTTGAAGTAATATCTTTATATTTTCTAATTAAATCCTGATCATTTTCTTTTTCAATTAAAGCAAGTATTGCAAGCTCAAATGTTGTGTGATCATAAACAGATAACTTCTCGCCAAGTTCCTGAAAGATATCTTTAATTAGTGGTCTGACTTTAATTCCAATCTGTTCTGTATAAGGTGACCTTTTCCTCCTGTTTTTTCTTGTTTGAGAAAGTCTTTTTATAAAACCTGAATCAGCTGCTACTTTTTCCAGATCTTTATAATTGACAGATTTACCGCTATTACTAGCCCGTTCTACTAAATCTAAATCAATCACTTCTTCAAAATCAAAACTGGTTCTTTTATTATTCATAATTATATCTTATTTACTTAAACTTAATAACTTGATTTTCACTTCTTCTGTAAATGCTAGGATATTAGCTATGGCTTTATCCTTACCGAAAACTTCATTAGGATCAAGATTTTCAATAGTACCACCAAATGAACGTATTGCTCTAAATGCCTCTCTATCTATTAAAGAACAATGGAACATTTCTATTTCCAGTCTTTTAAATTCATTAATTATATAAGTAAGTGTACGTGGTGTAATTGCAGGATGAGTACGAGTAAAAAGGACAGAATATACTATTTTCCTTGCTAATAACCTCTCCTGTCTCTTTATTAATTTTATGGTTTTAATAGCCTCATCAGCATCATCTTGCGATCCCTGACATAAAATTATTACTAAATCCGCCCTGCTAATTGCACTTGCAACTGCCATACTGGCTGTCCCCTCCAGATCAACTATAACAAAGGCACTATCTTTATTAGCATCCTCTATATCATCTATTATGCTATCTTCATCCGAATTCTCTATCACTCTTATATTCTGTGGCCTCCCCTCTTTAGATGCCCACTTAGCACTATGCTGATTCGGGTCAGCATCAATTAATGTAATATTCATACCTTTAGAAACACCTTGTCTTGCAAATTCGGAAGCTAGAACAATTGCAGCAGTTGTTTTTCCTGCTCCACCTTTAGAGGAGGCAAATACTATTGTACTCATAACATATCTAATAACTAATTATTAATATAATTATAGCTATTAGCTAGCTTATAATCAATAAAAATCTGTTAGCTACTTTATTATTAAAAGATAACTATTAACTAATAGTTATCTAATAGTTAATAATAGGATATTAGATTGTATACTAGGCATAGCATAGAGTTTGGTGGTAAAAGCCCACTGTGATCTGATCTGAAGCGCTTCACTAGACTAAATAAGAACAACAGGGAGGAGCGGGTGGAGTTATTAAACCGCCACAGCTTTACTGGATATTAAATCTTTGTTAAAATTTCTTTTATATTTGAAATAGTTATAGTTCTTCCTTTAGCTAACCACCACGCCTTAGTAACCTCAAATAAAAACGTATCAAGGTCATATTGATTCAGTTGATTTTTAGGTCTAAGTAACCTAGTTATTAGCTCAGTTTCTACTTCAATAAATTTATTACCATTACTTAACAAGTAAACACTTTGCTCGATTATCCTACCAAAGATAACGTTATCTTTATATAAAACTATGTGTCCTTTATTTCTGACCGCAACAACATCAGGCATCGGGGACAATATTTCAAGTATTTTGGCAACAAATTCTTCCTGTATCATAAATTATTAGTTTAATTTTATTAATAGATTATAAATCTATTTTATTCAAATAGAATTGTACAGATAAAAATTATTACATTATCTAATTGTTAATCTTTTTCCTGTATATTTCCACACACTAAATGATTAAACATTTTTTTGCTTCCTAGAAAATGGATAAATACCTAATTAGAATAATAATTGCAATTATGACTTCTATAGGTCAAGTGGAGTATCGTATGCACGAGCAATTCACAGGTATTTATAGAGAAGGAATATTATTTGCCAAAATACATGCTGAAGGAGTTTATCTATTAAATAACCAGAATACATTTATTAAAATTGATAAAAAAGAAGAGATTAAAGACCAATTGAGACAAGCTTATAGTCTTGCTTTAGTATCTGCCTGAACTAAAAATATGAAACTTGATCTGTTTGCAACAAAAGGTACTTATTTTTCTGTTATTTTCAATTTTTATTATTGGACTCTAAAAATCATCTTAAATTATAAGTTCCATATTTAGTTGGACAACTTTTAAGATAAGGCAATTATTCCATGGTTGCCTTAGTTTTACTACCAAATTCTTTTTAACTCAAAACCTATATTTTTTACTATTTCATAAATTGTATCCCTATAATTAGTTTTTATCCATTGGAAACTTACCATTTTTAATTAAATTATTAACCCTTTGTGTATATATTCTGGCTACTCCTCTAGGTTAAATCTCTTAGAGGAGACTAAAACTATAAGTGTAATAATTCTTCAATAACGACTCGGTATTTGCACAGTCCGTTTCACGCATTTTTCCATCAGGTGCTTTTAGTTTTAACTGTACGATTTTTTCGTGCGGTTCAGAAAAACCCTCTTATTATAGCTAAATCATTTTTCATCATATGTTACCTTTCCACTGATTACAGTTACTTTACTTTTTTTATTTTTTTATGATGAATATTCAGATTTTTGATATATCCAATTTTACAGTGAGATTCATTTTGTAAAAACTTCAAACCCTCATACAATTGAACTTGCCTGCAATCAAGTATTTTACCGTCAAATGAAACTGCCTGACTTGTTAAACCCTTATGTGCCAGTTCAAATAAAGTTTCTGTAGCTTTGTTTCTATTGATAATGGCATAATCGACAACAGGATTATTTTTTTTAGTGTTTAGATATACTTTATTTAATGACAATACTTCCTTGAAGTTACCAAAGTAATCAAGTTCTTCACTAATTGTTCCGATAGTGGCTTTAAAATGTTGGTATTTATTTTTACTCATAATTAGTAACCTCTTTTTAGCTCAGAGCTACTAAATAATTCTTTAAGCTCTAATCCTAGTTTTTTAATAATATTCCTAATTCCCTCTCCGTAGTTAGTTTCTACCCATTGCTGAATAAATAAATTAGGTGCTTTCAAAACAATAGTTTTAGCATCCTCGTTAATAAGGGGAATGAGCTTGCTAAACCAGTTGTTGTATATATGAATGCCATACGTTTTTATCAACTGGCGGCAAACATCTCCCCATGCGCTTTGTTGCAGCAGTGGTAGGTCTACTTCTTTTTTTGTTTGCATGCTACCGTGTTCATTTGTAGACTTGAGTTTATAGACATTTTCTACCACATACTCTACACCTTCGATATCAAACTCCGAGTTGGAATAGATCGACTGAACTTGACTTAAGACAATGCTTTTTTCACTATCGTTTAATTGAAGCTGACTCCTAAGGTAAATTCTCATAGTATTACCGAAGACCTTGAAGTCCTTAATGTTTGATAAAAGCTCATAGCTTCTTAGCGGTTCAAGAACATTGGCAAGTCTTGCTTTAAGCTGATTCTCGGGGCAAACATTATCAATCGCCCTCTGTTCTAGCTCGGCTAAGTACTTCTCGACCCGTTTCTTTTGATCTATTTCTGCTAATCTTTCTTGCGTATGGTTGGCCTTAATATGGAAATTAACGTTGTTTGTTTTTATCGCATCCCTCTTCTCATATCGCAATACCTTACCGAAATAGGCCATAAACTGGGCTTTTGAGAGAAACGTGTTATCTAGCCTTTTTGACATTGAAAGGAGCATTTCATTCATTGCCTGTAGGGTAAAAGCTCGGCCTGATAGGGTTTGCAATTTAGCACCGTCCTCTTGGCTTAAAGGGTAGTGGTAGCTTAAGGGTTGCGGGTCTTTATACTGGTAAAAATGGTAAACTCTTGCTTTTTTTTCTGCATTAGTAGGTTTTTTCCGCTCGTTGGGAAGTCGTTTTTTGAACTTAACAGGGTTAACTGGTGCTGGAGAGGAATTGACTATTTCTGGTTCTGCAGTTGCGGTGATCTTAACTTCTTTATAATTTAGCAAAAATTTAGATTCGTGCGCATGCACGTTAGATCTAATACTTTCAGTATTATTATTTTTATATAGTTCTTGTATACAGCTTGGTGCTAAGGGTTGAAAGGGTTCTAACTGTGCAATATTTTGCACTTTGCTATTATCTTTTTTTGTAGTGTTCTCTAGGTGTGTAAATACGTAACAATTACGTTGATTTTTGTATTTTTTATAAGAAATAATTTTAAATGCCGTACCGTTTATCTGATTGATAATATTAATGTTCTGTCTTCTTTTTTTACCTGTGATTTTTCCTATATATTTTAAATTAGCTATAAATTCCTTTCTTTTTCCTTTTAGTTTTTGAGCTACAACAGAAACTACTTTTTGTGCCTTCTCTCCGACAACTGAGGTTACTGCGGTAGCGTTTTCCGGTTTATTTGCCCTCTCAATATTATCATATGCGATATATTGTTTACGATATTTAGTTTTGCCTTTAGCTATATCGTAAATTGTAGCTGGTTCTTGCTCTTGTAAGGTTTGAGCTTCCTGCTTTTGTTTGTATAAAACATAACTCATATGTTTGTCATAATTAAATAAAATTATAAAAATTTTTACCTAAAACCCTGACAAACCTGTTGACAGTAAAGTAATACTGTACTATTCTCAGACCAATCGTTGTTGGTTTTTGAGTAAAAAAAATAACGGTTAACCATCTCTTTTGATGGCGTTTAGATGCTTAGAAATTAAAAACTCCGGCAAGACTTTAAAATTTCTTTTGCTATAAATATTTTTATAATTATATTTTCTACATAAATTCCCCCCATTACTTATTTCTTAAAGTAATATCTTAGTATACAATCGTACCAAGATATGTTAACGATAGTATATTAATTAAAAATATCAACTTTATTTTCAAAAAATTTAACATGAAAGACAAAGATAACCTTTTAAAGGCGGTTGAATATTACGACGTGTATACTGTACAAGGCAGAGCTATTTTAAAAACTATTATTGCTGCAGCTGGGACAGACTATTCTGCTAAACTTACTATTAGTACCTTATCAGAATTGTCTCAAGTTTCTAGACAAGGTGTCTATAATTGTATGAGATATCTTATTAAAGATCAATTTATTGAAATAACCAAAACCTCTGGAAGAAAAATATCCTTATTTAGATTGAATCCTAAAAAATTACAAGAAATGAAGGAGTATTACGATACTCTACACCTTGCTAAAAACTCTCTCGAAAATAATTGAAAATTTTTGAAAATAAACTTGACAGTACTATTTTTATACATTATACTAATCTATAAGTAAGGCATAAAAAAACGCCCTAAGCTGAGAACTTAAGACGTTTTTATGTATTACTTGCATGAGAATATTTAGACTTTGAACGGACTGGCTATTCTCAAACTTTATCAACTCAACCTTTAACAGGAGAATTACATGCATAATAGCAACAATTCCGCCTTAAGTAAAGATACAATCTTTGGGGCATCAAATCATACCAATATCAATTCCACATTTAGCAGTCCATCAAGCTTAGAAGAACTAAGCGTTACCAAGGCAAAAGGCGCTTTAACAAGGAACCTACTTGCACCAAGAGAAGCAATGCAGGTGCTTTCTAATTTAGAAACTGCCAAAGAGGCTACTAAAATATTTAATGAGCGCAATAACGTAAAATTACCAGCTAATATCACAGAAACACCTCAGTTTCATCAGGCTAAAGCTGAGAGCGTAGAGTTATCTGATTCTGCCCGTGAAACCTTTACCAGAATCGGTGAAAGGGCAAAGAGTGAATCCCTTACCGAAGAAATAGAAGCTTTTAAAAAACAGTTTAAACAAACATTTGTAAGGCAACAAACAAGAAGAGCTAGAAAATATAACATTCCTTTTGATGCAAGCAGCGTTGATTACCATCAATTAAGTAGAAAGATTGACCAATACGAGTTTTTACTTGATGAAGCAAAAAGATGGGACATTTTTTGGGACATCAAGATTTATGACCCTATAGCTTTAGAGCAGGAGCTTGAGGATGCCAGATCAAGATACTGGGGAGAAACTATGGAGATGCGTAGTGATTACTTTTATTCTCGGAGGGTAGGGGTATGAGTAATAACAATAGAGAAACTTTTCTACTTGATCGTAAGCTTGGTATAGGGGGCAGTGACGTTGCCCCTCTCATGAACTTGTCACCATATTCCACGCCTTTAGACGTTTACAGAGAAAAGATGAGTTCAGAGGTGATTTATGAAGAAGAGGGTGAGGATTTAAAACGCGGAAAAAGGGTTGAAAGATATATCTTGCAGGAATACTGCGAAGCAAATGACTGCAAGCTTGAAGTGAATTTACCTACCGTAATCCACCCTGAGTATCCGTTTATGCGCGGCAATATGGATGCTAAAGTAGTAGATCAGAAAGTTATTGTAGAGGCCAAGTCCACTAAATGCCCAATTGCTAAATGGGAAGAAGGAATACCGCAGTATTACAGAACACAGGTTGCATATTACGCCATGCTATCAAATGCTGATAGGGTAGACGTTCCCGTATTGTTTAGTAATTGGCAATATGCGTGTTTTACTTACTGGCGTGATTATGAATATGAAGCTCGTATCAAGGAAGCGGTTATAGATTTCTGGAATAACCATATTATCCCGGGCATTCCGCCTGAGCCATCCACTCCATCAGAGCTACAAGAAGTTTATCCGAAAATAGAGGATGCCAAAACAATCAAAGCTGATAGTGAAATCAGGGAAACAGTTAGCTTATGGCAAGAAACCTCAATTAAACGTAAGGAGCTTGAGAAGCAGGAGGAGAAGCTAAAAATTGAAATTCAAAGATTTATGGGTGATGCAGGTGTTCTTGATGCAGGTTTCTGCAAAGTAGCCATAAAAGAAAGAACGGCAAGCAGACTTGATATCAACATTTTAAAGGCAATGATGCCTGATCTTTACAAAGAATATTCAAACGATAACACTTATAGAATTTTACAGATTATAGGAGGATGATATGAACGCGGCAATAATAAATAATACTAGTGTTGCACAGGAGCAACACACTATAGCATCCCTTCCTCAGGATGATTTACCCTTAAGTTTAAATGCCAACATACTAAATGCCTCAGGTGAGCTGACAGGAGAGGAAAAAGTAGTTGTATCAATACCGAAACAAAAAGACGGAATATATGAGCTCTGTAGTGCAAGAAAAGACAAATTACTGCCGTTTCTAAATAACAACACACTGCTTTTTGAAAAACTGGCTAGGTCTTTTGCATGGGAAATCAATACCAATGATAAGTTAAGGATATGCAGTCAATTATCGATCATCAATGCCTTTTATAAATGTTGTGAATACGGACTAGATCCTGCTGCGTCACTTGGACAAGCTTGGCTTATTCCTTACAAGTCAACAATTGACTTGCAAATAGGCTATAGAGGATGGCTCAAACTGCTATTTAACAATCCGTTAGTGTCTAATGTTTACTCTTACGGGGTATATAAGGATGATTTCTTTGAGTATGAGCTTGGGATGAATCCTAATATTAAGCATGTCCCGTCAAAAGAGAAACAGCATAAGGATAACCTTGTTGCAACCTATGGGATAGTGAAGTTAAAATCGGGTGAGGCACAAGTTAAAGTGTGCTTTAGGGATGAGATTAACGAGAGCATGGAAAGCTCCCGTAGCTCGCATAAACCTGATTCACCGTGGGTTACCTATTTTGAAGCGATGGCATTAGTGGTACCTATTCGAAAACTGGGAAAGAATCTAGGCTTACCGCTTAGAGTTGAAGACTATGATGAGGGATTAAACTACGAAATTAAAAACATATAGGAGGTAATAATGTTAACTAGTGCAGAAATCGAAATAATAGGCTACGTCGGGAAAGACCCAATATTCCCAAAACCTAATGAGTATCCGAACTTTATAACTTTTTCGGTAGGAGTATCCAAAACGTGGAGGGATAAGGAGGGTAAAGAGCAGAAAGTAACAACGTGGTTTGATTGCCACGCTAATTCGGAAGCGTTAGCTAAAGTAATTAAAACACACGTAACACAAGGGGTGGGAGTGCTTATTAAAGGTTATCCAAAGGTAAAAGCTTACATTGATAAAGCAGGTGTGGCCAAAGGTTCTATTGAAATAAATATTAACCACATAAATTTGCTAACGGGCGGGAAAGAGAAGCCGAGTAACGGCGAAGATTCAAGAGCAAATCATATCACCGAAATAGAAGAATTATCAGCTATTAGTGATAACATTCCGTTTTGATAAATTAGTTTGTGCAGTTCTCAAATAGCTAGCAAGGTTTGGTCTCCTCCAAGGTAGCTTAGTCCTTGAAGGAGTAATGTTTTAATAACCTAAAAAGGTTAAAAATTCAAGAGTTGGATGAAATGAAGTTATTTTTAATAAAAATTAATCTCTTAAGATGGTTTAGCGTAGGTGTCAATATATCCTTAGGTCACAAGCAATACATTAAGCAAGATAATAAATAGTGATTTAGAGTATGCCGCAAAAACTGGTTCTGCTAAAAAAAGTAATAAAACCCTTTGCATTATATATGCTAATTTTACTACCCATAACCTTTGCAATAAATATATTAGCCAGACATTATGTTAACAATAATATCGAGTTTCAAAAAGAAGAAGTAGAGTTAGTTTATAATGATATATTAAAAACATTAATAGAAGAAGAGTTCAATCCAACAATTCTTCCCAATTATAAAGACTTATCACCGCAATCACAGGTAACTTTTTTAAGAAATTATTTTAGTAATAATATTTTTTTTTCTAAGCAATCAATTAATGGCAAAGTTTTTTTTACAACCTTCAACTTACAGGATTTTTTAAAAAAAATGGCAAAAAATAATATTAGATTCTCTATATACTTAGAAAACACCGGTCTTGTTAACCATAATGATGATCTTCCAAATATAAATTCTCAATATATTAAATTAAACAATGGTTTGAAGTTCAAATCTCGACTTGATGTTAATTCTTATTTGTTTACAAGTTGTGAAAGCCGGCTACAAAAGCAAATTTTTTGGTTAAATATTTTGACTATATTAATATTTATTTCCATAACAATAGCACTTATTATTAGAAAATATAATACAATAGATTTCAAGGACAGGATATTTAACTTAGAACAGAAATTGTTTAATGAAATCAAGGCAAAAGAAGCAATATTAAGTTTTAACAAGGTTAATATGTTATATACGATTAACTGCTATGATAAATCTAAAGAAACGCTCGGTGAATATAAATTAACCAATAGTGCAAATGACCTAATTAATCAATCTGAATATTTACCACTACCGCTAGACACAAATATTAGAGATAACTGCAATAATCAATATATTATAGAGCTAGAGCCTCTTACAAAAATTTTAACCAATTATTTTGAAGGTTATAAAATTTTGTCTAATACCCTAATCGAATTGACTATTGAAAAATCAGCATCAAAATTTCGTAGTCCTTATAACAAAGAGTTATTTTATCAAATAATAATAAGTTTTTTTTGTAATATTCTGTACTTTCACAAAGATACTAAAAATAAAAGGAATATTAAAATGATATTTAATGAATGCTTAGTTTCATGTTCAAGTAACGGAGTTTTTCTTGAAAATGATCTAGCTATAAAGTATTCCCAAAAAATATTTTATGAAACCGGCAACCTATTTATTTTAAGTTTGGGACAAATATTCATTTTATTAAACAAATGTGGTTTAGAGTATAAAGTATTAAATGAGGCTCAAGGAACTAAAATTGAATTAACATTCAAGGTAAAAAATACTAAAAGAAAATTACATACTAAGGCAAAGGATAATAATATAATAAATTTTATGCACGTAAAACCAAAAGAAAGGAACTGATGAAAAACATTTTATATATTTTAATAATATTTTTAAAAATAAATCCGATTTATGCATTGGTAGTAAACGAAGAAGTGCCAGTATATTATTTTGTTAATCAAGAAAAGGTAATAAATAACCTCAAAGAGAAACTAGATAAAAATAATATAGTAGCCGTTACAGGCGTCACCGGTGTAGGTAAAAGTGAATTAGTAAGAATGTTTGTAAAAAAATATTATCAAGATTACGAAATAATATGTTTTATAGATACAAATACCAATTTTATTCCTCAATTTATTGATGTTGCGCAGGAAATTAATAGTAAGTTATGTCGAGAAAAATCATGTATTTCTGAGAATCCTGCATATGTAAAAAATAGTTTAATGCACTATTTAAAATCACGGAAAAATTGGTTAATAATTTTTGATGGATTGAAAATAAACGAAAATAGCAAAGTACAAGAATTTATAGATTGGAAGCACAGCGGTCATATAATAATTTGTTCACAAGACATAGAGAATATGGCTCATAGAATATCTGCTCCTAATATTTACGGTAAAAGTATAAAATCAGTTATAGACGAAATAATGGAAGGAAGCGATGAAAAGTTTAAGAATAAACTAGCATCTTTGCTTCAAGGATACCCGACTTACCTAGTGGCGCGTAGTGCTATTTTTTTACATAATAACAATCACATGACCATAGATGAATATATGAAGCATATAAGAAAAAATGACAACAAAATAGGCGCTCATTTAGAGATAATATTAAAGCAAATCCCTAAAAATCAGCAAGATATATTGTTTAAACTATCATTAATTAATAATCAAAAAATCCCTAAGCGATTAATTCATCTACTTTTATCAAATCAAGAAGAATATATAGAATTTATTCATAATATAGTTAGATTTGGGGTGTTAGAACAAGTCAATGAAGATAGGGAAAACCAAATATTTAGAATGCATGATTCCTTAAAAAATGAGTTATTAAGGATTAGGGGGAATGATAAGATAAAAAATGATTTAAATGTCATGCTAGATATAATAGATGAGATAATGCCGGAATCCGTAACTGATAGACTGGCTGTTCTAAAAAATAATAGTTTATTAGAGGGTAATATAGAGCTGTTGTTAAAGAATGGTGTAATATATAATGCTTCTTACAAAAAAATGGTACAAGTAGGAGAAAAATTATTATGGTATTATTTACTTGGATCTCGCCAAGTAGGTAATGCAAAAAATCTGGTAGAATGGTTTAAAACACATGATAAAGAGAAATTATCTCTCAGCTCTGACAAAGAAAAAATTGCTTATGCAAATTTCTTAGTTTATGTTGCAGGATTTGAATATTCGATAGCTAATGTTGCTCCTGAAATAGCAATGAATTACCTTGATAGAGCAGAAGATTTACTAAAAAATATATCTAATGAAGAAGAACTTATTGCGTATATTTACGCAACAAAAGCACATATTCAAATTGCTACCGGAGAGTTTGATAAAGCTGCAAATAATGTCGAAAAAGCAGAACAAATAAAACCAAAAGTATTAAGAACTTACCTAGGTGCTAATGTTACAAAACACTTAAAATCTCAGATATATTTATCCCAAGGTAGATATGAAGAAGCATTAGATTTGGTGTCTAAAACAATAGATGCGCCGGATGCCGTTAATACAAAGCGTTACAACATAAAAAATATAGAAGATAAAAGTATACTTTTAGCTCCGGAATATATTACTAAAGCAAAAATACTTAATAACCTAAAAAAACATGATAAGGCCTTTAAAGTTCTTAATGATAATGTATATAAACATATCAAGGATAGTAAGTCAGAAAATTTTCATATCCTTTTGGCTAGAACTTTAGTTGAGATTGCCAGAGCAGAGAATGGTCTAAAGAGATATGATAGTGCATTATCTTATATTCAGGAGTCAATAGCAATATTAACAAGAGATAACAGCAATTTGGCTTCTTCTAAAAACCTATATTTAGCTAACGCTCTGTTTATAAGAGGAGAAATACTTTTTAATAAAAATCACTATGACGAGGCAATAAAAGACTACAAAACGTCAAAAGATATATATATTAATATATATGGTAATAATGCTAAGAATATTAATACATTAGCGGATTTACTATCTCAAGGTGCTATAGCTTCACTAAGGTTAGAAGATAAAGAAAAATCACAAATATGGGCTAATTATTTTTATAAATTGTTGATTAATATATTTGGTTTAGAACATCCCAAAAGTCAATTAATAGCTAAGGTATACTATCCATAATATTGAGAAATCATCCATTTTATGAAATTTATATCTGCTTGTTCCATATTTAATTTTTTAGAATACTCATAAGATTCTTTTATTAAGGACAATAGGTTATTATGACTAATATTTAGTTCTTTAGGCAATTCATTAATTTCATTAATAACTTTACTGCAAGTATCGAAAAAAAGGGGAATATTTACTGATGGAAGGCTGGTGGGTTCAACAATTAATTCCTGAATTTCAACATTAAATGCTTTAGCGATTGAATATAAAACATCAATTGTAGGGTTTTTAGATCTTCCTCTTAATATATTAGTGACGGCCCTAGTAGAACCAAGTTTTTTCTCTAACTGGGCAACTCTCCAGTCTCTTTCCTTGAGTAATCTATTAATATTATTTTTTATTGCAGAATGAGACATTAAAAATATGTTACTATAAATAGGTTGACATACACATATATCGTGTTTTAATATACAAAAATATAATATTAAAAGTTTAGTTTAATGTTCATATTGTATAACAATAAATTTGGCAACAATACTAAAGAATATTATACGTTAAATTACAATATAATAAATATGAAATAAAAGAGGCCACATCGGTAAGTATCTTTCTCTCGGAAAATTGAATAAATACTTACCGATTATATAGAAACAAAGAAAACCAGTTTTTTGGCTAACTTTATATACACACTAATGTTTAACAACATAGGCAATATGAAAATAACACAAACCACTTCAACTTGCAAGTCTGCAAGTATTAAATCCTTTAAATGTCCTGATATTGGCATTGGCAATATCGTGCCTAATTGGTGGTATACCAAGATACTAACTACGGGCGGTAAATCTGATACCATGGCTATTGCCTTGTTATCCGACCTATGGTTTTTGTATGGTTCTACCGGAGAAGAGGAGCATCAAAAGGACTATGATTATTTCTGTAAAAAATTCAATTTAAGTAGATATCAGGTTAGGGAAGCATTTATCCGGTTTGAAGCCCTTGGTCTTATGAAAAGATCAATCGGTACTATAATAATTCAGGGAAGAAAAATCGCTAATATTTTATTTGTAACCTTGAATGTTAAAAAATTACTTGAAATGACTCCGAGTTATTTACGACCGGAATCCGATGATGAAGGCAATAACAAGGATCAAAATCAAGGATCTATTTTTTTTAGGAGTAGGGTAGGGGATTCCAAAAATAATGATTCAAAGGTTTTAGGCGCAAAGATGGTTAAAAATAACCTAGAAGCGAATAGATTTACCAAATCTCGTTTTAGTAAAAATTCCTTTGAAGAAGAAAAATCTCCCCAAACAACAGTTGTCCCAGCTGTAAGAGGTTTTAACCTTGCTTCTTTTTATCCTTTAAATCAACCTGAGACCGCAAAACTACAAGCATTATGCGGTCGCCAGTTTTCAGCTAATGCGATTAACGAAATACTGCTTAGTA
>Ga0209208_10002174_pt1 | contig 28019 bp, 24 predicted proteins | sample S1TSphfallax_3_FD_187694 | JGI IMG/M metagenome (GOLD analysis project Ga0209208, IMG submission 187694) | Host-associated microbial communities from peat moss isolated from Minnesota, USA - S1T2_Fd - Sphagnum fallax MG (SPAdes) (version 2) | ecosystem: Host-associated > Plants > Peat moss >...
AAAGCGCGGCGCGTGATGAAGCTGCGTTCTGTGTGTGCCGCGCTCGGCGCCCTCGTTTTGCTTGCCGGGACCGGGGCGCCGCTGCGATCGGCGCCGGACGACGATGCGCGCTATGCGGCGCTCGCCCAGAAGTATTTCGCCGAGAGTTTCGCGGCGAATCCGGTCAATGCGACGTTTACCGGCGTGCACACCTACGATGCGCAGCTCGGGAACTACGGGCCGCAGGACTACGCCGCCGAGCTCGTCCGCGATAAGCGGTATCTCGTGCAACTTGCCGCGATCGATCCGGCGACGCTCTCGCCCGATGTCGCGCTCGATCGCACGATGCTCGAGATGTCGCTGCGCGACGACCTGCTTTTGACCGGCTCGATGGCGACCTGGAAGCACAAACCCGACAATTACGTTGGGATCGCCAGCGGCGCCGTGTTCTCGCTGATGTCGCGGAATTTCGCACCGGCCGCCGTGCGTTTACGGAGCGCGATCGCGCGCGAAAATCAGATCCCGGCGATGTTCGCGCAGGCCGAGAAGAACCTCATCAGCTGCGATGCGGATACGGCCGCGATCGCCTACGACGACGCGATGGGCACGGTGAGTTTCTTCACCGGGGATGCGGTGACGGCGTTCGCGGGTGCCGGCGACGCGGCGACCCAAGCCGCCTTCCGCCGGTCGACGCGGCGCGCCGCCGATGCGACCCGGGACTTCGCCGCGTACATCAAACGCACGTTCGTCGCCCACCCGAGCGGCACGTACGCGATCGGCGCCGACAACTATTCCGCCCGCTTGCGCGATGAAGAAGGCATCGAGATGCCGCTCGACCAGTATCTCGCGGTCGGGATGGCGGCGCTCAACGATACCCACGATCGCATGGTCGCGACGGCCAAGCTGATCGATCCGCATGCGACGGTCGAGCAGGTCGTCGCAAAGACCATGCTCGTGCACCCGACCGCCGCCGGTCAGATCCCCGCCGCCGCGGCCGATCTCGTAAAGCTGCGCGCATTTCTCATCGCGAAGCACATCATCGTGTTGCCGCCGGATGCGGATATCACGGTGACGTTGACCCCGGCGTTCGAGCGTTCGACGACGGTCGCATCGATGGACGCCCCCGGGCCGCTCGAAACGGTCGCGACCAAAGCCTACTACAACGTGACCCCGGTCGATCCGCGCGATTCCAAGCAGAACCAAGAGCTCTACTTGCAGACCTTCAACGATTTCGAGCGCCCGATCGTGAGCGCGCACGAAGTCTACCCGGGTCACTTCACGCAGTACATCATCGATAAGCACCTGCCGCTCTCGCTTTCGAAGAAGTTGCTCGGCGCGGCCTCGTTCGTCGAAGGCTGGGCACATTACGACGAACAGATGGTCGTCGATGAAGGCTGGGGCAACGGCGACCCGCGCGTGCGGCTCATGCAACTCAAAGAAGCGATCTTGCGCAACGCACGCTTCGTCGTGGGCGTGAAACTGCACACCGCCGGCTGGACGCTCGCCCAAGCGGAGCACTTCTTCGAAACGCAAGCCTTCCTCGACCCGGCGGACGCGCGCATCGAATCACGCCGCGGCACGCAAGACGCGACGTACGGCTACTACACGCTCGGCAAGCTCGAAATCCTCAAGCTCCGGGCGGACTACAAGAAGAAGTACGGCGATCAGTTTTCGCTCGCGAAATTCCACGCCGATCTGCTCGCCCACGGCAGCCCGCCGATCCCGCTCTTGCGTCCGCTCCTCCTCGGCCCCGACGACGACGGAAAAATTCTCTAGCCTGTCCCCGCATAGGGGTTGGTTCGGCGTTCGTGGCCGATCGTGCTCGCGGGTCCGTGGCCGGGGATGACGACGGTATCATCGGTGTAAGCGAAGAGTTTCGTGCGGATCGAGCCGACGAGTTCTGCCATCGTCGTGCCGCCGAGGTCGATCCGGCCGACGCTTTGGCGGAAGAGCGTGTCGCCGGTGAAGAGGAACGTTTCCTCGCCCGTGTCGAGGGCGAACGACGTCGAGCCCGGGGTGTGGCCGGGCGTGTGAATCACGTCGAGACGCAGTCCGCCCGCGCGCAGCGTTTCCCCGTCCCGCAAATCGCCGTCGATCGTGACGATCGGCGGCGCGGCGAGTAGGCCGAGGAATTGTGCTTGCAGCGCGAGCGTCTGGTAGAGCGGCAGATCGGCCGGATGCAAGAGTCCCGCGCCGCCGCAGCGGTCGCGGAGTTCGCCGAGCGCGCCGATGTGATCGATGTGCGCGTGCGTGTGCACGAGCGCCGTCGGTTTGAGGCCGTTCGCGGCGAGACGCTCCGCGATCAGATCCACATCGTCGCCGCCGTCGATCACGATCGCCTCGCCGGTCGCCTCGTCGCCGAGGATCGTGCACGTGCAGCCGAGCGGGCCGACGGTGAGATGTTCGACGATCACGCGCGGACGATCATTCGAGGTGGAAGTCGTGATAGCCGCGGTCGTAATAGCCGAGCGGGGAGCCGCCGCGCTCGCCGGCTTCGATCACGTCGCCGACGAAGATCGTGTGCGTCCCGGCGCTGTACTCCTCGGCGAGCGAACAGTCGAAATACGCGAGCACGCCCGGCAAGATCGGCGATCCCGCCGGACCCAGCCGGTAGTCGAGCCCGGCAAAGCGCGTCGTCTTGTCGCCGCCCGAGAAACGCTCCGCGAGCGCGCGCTGCTCGACGCCGAGAACGTTGACGCAAAAGCGGCCGGCCGAGGAGATCAGCGGATGCGCGGTCGCTGCGCGATTCACGCATACGAGGACCTGCGGCGGTTCCGCGGAGACGCTGGTAAAGGCATTCACGGTGAAGCCGTGGATGGTTCCGCCGGCCTCGGTCGTCACGATGCAGACGCCGGTCGCGAAGCGTCGCATCGCCGACTTGAAGGCATCAGTCGAGACGGGCACCGATACCGAGTCCGTCGCCGATCGGAATGATCGTCGCGTCGAGCTTGGGGTGGTTCACGAACGCCCGGTTGAAGTCGCGGATCGCCTGGAGTTCGGGTGAATCGCCGGCGGCCGGTTCGTTTGCGGTCTCCCCGCTCCACAGCAGGTTATCGATAACGACGAGTCCCGATCGCTTGAGCATCGGCACGACGGCTTCGAGATAGTCTTCGTACTCGGTCTTGACCGCGTCGATGAAAACGATATCCAGATTCCGCTGCGGAAACCACTCGAGCACTTCGAGCGCCGGTTGATTGATGATCTCGATTTTCTCATCGACGCCGCTGCGCTCGAAGTAGGTCCGCGCGACGGCGGTGCGTTCGCGGTCGGGGTCGATCGTCCAGATATGTCCCGCCGGCGGGAGCGCGAGCGCCATCCACAGCGTCGAATAGCCGTAAGCGGTCCCGAGCTCGAGGATGCGGTTGGCTTGCATCGCATGCACCAGCGTCGAGAGCAGACGGCCCGCTGCCCGATCGACGATCGGAATTCCGTCGTACGTCCCCTGTTGTTCGAGCTCGAGTAGGAGCGGCGGTGGTTCGCGGTGCAGCCGCGTCAAGTAGGCGAGGTCGCGCACCTTGACTGTTTGCCGCTCGGGCGCGGTGGGAACCTGCCGGGCTGGGCATACGGGGAGGGGACGCGCTCCGTCGAACGTAGCCGTCCCGGTTCTTTGAGGAGGCAGTTGTGGCAACCCTGACCCAGCAATCGTACACAGCAAAAAAATTCGACCTGGCCGGTCTGCAGGGCATCTCGGACAATACGCTCCAGGTGCACTTCGGACTCTACGAAGGCTACGTGAAGAACACGAATCTGCTCAACGAGCAGATTCACGAGATCGTCGCCGCCGGTAAAGCCGCGGGTGCGGATCCGCACTTCGCCGAGCTCACGCGCCGGCTCGGCTTCGAGTACAACGGCATGCGACTGCACGAATACTACTTCGGCAATATGACCAAGGCCGCCGGCGGCTCGCCGTCGAGCGCGCTCTCCGAGGCGCTGGGCAGCTCGTTCGGCGATTTCGAGAGCTGGAAAAAAGATTTCATGGCGACCGGCGGGATGCGCGGCGTGGGCTGGGCGATCGCCTACCAAGATCCGTGGACGGGCCGTATCTCGAACCACTGGGTCACGTTGCATGAAGACGGCAATGTCGCCGGCTTCGCACCGATCCTCGTCATGGATGCGTGGGAACATGCGTTCTTGCTCGATTACAAGCCCTCGGAGCGTTCCAAGTACATCGAGGCGTTCTTCGCCAACATCGATTGGACTGCGGTCGAGTCGCGGCTCGTGACACCGAAAGGGTAACGACCGCACTCGTGGCATCGACGGCGCGGCTCCGGCTCTTCCCCTTGAGCAATACGGTGCTCTTTCCGGGGGCGGTCCTCAACCTGCACGTGTTCGAGCCGCGCTATCGGCAGATGATCGCCGAATGCCTCGAGGCCGATGAGGCATTCGGCGTCGTTCTCATCCGCGAGGGCGATGAAGCGGGCGATCCCAATGCGATCCCCCACGATATCGGGACGACCGCCGAGATCTGCGACGTCACGCGGCTGCCCGCGGGACGCTATTACATCACGACCACCGGCCGGCGGCGCTTTCGTATCAACGGCGTCCTCAGCCGGGATCCGTATCTGCTCGCCGAGGTCGAATACCTCGACGAACACACGACGCAAAACGCGGCGCTCGCGCAGTTGCACGACGAAGTGTGCGATGAGTTTCGCGAGTATTTGCGCCTGCTCGTCGAATTCTCCGGCACCGCCGCCGACGTGGACGTCCCGGCCGATCCGGTCGACGTCTCGTATTTGATCGGCGATGCCCTGCAGGTCGCCGACGAGATGAAGCAGCGGCTGCTCGAACTCTCCGATACGCGCGAGCGGCTCGAAGCCGAGCTGGCCTATTTGCGCCGCTCGCTTCCGCAGTTGCGGCTGCTGCTCGAGAAAAAGGCGCAGCAATCACCCGTCCAGCGTGACGACGCGCCCGGCGGCGTGTTTCGCACGCACCAAGAGCAGTTTTTCGGGAAGCATTTCAGCTTGAATTAGAGCCTCCCGGACGGCGCCGCCTTGGATACGGCTGGCACCGCGCCGCGGGCGGAAACAAAACGAGCGATCCGGAATCCTCGCTCCATGACCCACCTCGGTGCCCTCTTCGCGTTCTTCTTTTTCTTCCAGCAGGGGTCCGTCCAGCCGATTCCACCGATGTATTCGGAACTCTCGTCGATGTCGGATACGGACATGGTGGCGACGGGACTCGGCAACGGAACCGTGCGCTCGTTGATCGAGGTGTTCAACGACCAGGAGTCGCGTCGCGAGTTGAAAGCCTTTGCGCAACCGCCGGCGCATCAGTCGCTGCTGCCGCGGCCGGTAATCCGGCAACAGACGACGCCGCTCAATGCCGACGCCGGCGCATCGCCGGGTGCGCTTCCATCGCCGGTCGCCGTGCAGGCCCCGCCGCTGCACGCGATCGCAACGCTGACGGGAAAATATCGGCCGCCGGAGATCGTCGCGAACGTGCGGCTCGTCAGCGGCATCTTTCTCGAGTGCACGACCTACGGACCGACATGCGAGAAAATTGAAGTCGAGCGTGACGCCGGCCCCCTGTGGGAACTCCCGAACGTCACGGTGGTGGCGAAGAAGGGCTACGTGATCGAGGGCTACGATTACAGCGGCCCCGAATGCGGTGCGTTCCGACTGAAATATGCGATGTTGCCGCCGGGCAAAGACGGCAAGTCGTATGTGAGATTCCAACTCTTACGGCAGCCGAATTGGCCGCAGCCGCAAGCGGCGGATTGTAAGATGACGCTCTACGAGACGCCGATCGCGGCGAACACTATCCCGGCGAACTGAGCCGTTCGGCGGCGACGACAACGTTGCGCATCAGCGCGACGTTGGTGACCGGCCCGACACCGCCGGGGACCGGGGTGATCGCTCCCGCCACGGCGGCGACCTCATCGTAGGCGACGTCGCCGTGGACGACGCCGTCGATGTAGGTGGTGCCGACGTCGATCACCGTTGCGCCGGGCGCCACCATGTCCGCGCGGATCAGTCCGGGGACACCGGTCGCGACGACCAGCACTTCCGCGTCGCGCGTGTGATGCGCGAGGTCGCGCGTTTCTTTGTGCGTCGAGACGACCGTCGCGTCTTCGCGCATCATCAAGAGCGTCACCGGCAGTCCGACGACGTTCGAGCGCCCGACCATGCACGCGCGCACGCCGCGCAGCGGCCAGTGCGGGCTGCGCTCGAGCAGCAGCATCACCGCCGCCGGCGTCGCGGGCACGAATTCGTTCCCCGTTCCGAACGCGAGCCGGCCTTGATTGACCGGGTTCGCGCCGTCGACGTCCTTGTGCGGCGGGATCGCATCGGCGATACGCCGGATCGTGAGATGCGGCGGTAGCGGCTGCTGCAAGATGATGCCGTGGATCGCCGGATCGGCGCCCAGCGCCGCGAGCCGGGCACGTACCGTGCTTTCATCAGCGGAGCGATCCAGCGCATCCACGGTCACATCGATGCCGACCTTCTCGCCGACGTTCACCAGGCTGCGCACGTACGCAAGCGACGCCGTGTCTTCACCGACGACGGCGACGACGAGCCGCGGCGCGATCCCCGCGGCACGGAGTGCGGCGCTTCGAGAGCGAAGGTCGGACCGCACCTCGCTTGCGAGTGCCCGTCCGTCGAGAATGCTAGCCGGCATCGCCTTCGCGTTCGGTCGCCCCCCGAATCACCCCTGGACTGCATGGCAGGAGCAATGTGGAGAGCGTCCGCTGGCAAGTCGCGCTGGGTGCCGCGTACGACGATGATGCGTTCACGGAAGCGCTGACCGGCTTCCGCCGGATGTACGGCGTCGCCCCGCTGCGCATCGTGTGCGCGCCGGATGTCTTGCAGCGTGCCGCCGCGCTCTTCGCCCGCTCCGGCGACGATGCGCTCTCGCGCGACCTGAAGTTCGCGGGCATCCCGCTCGTCGGCGGAATCGTCGCGCCCGGTACGATCGTGTTCGAGGGCGAAGTCGACGAAGAACGGATGGGCGACTGGTAATCGGCTCGGCTCGGTTTCCTATCTTCCGGCTAGGCAGCATTCGACGCCAGCAGCAATGTCATCCTGAGCCTGTCGAAGGATGGGCACGAGGGACCCTCTGTGGCGCGCCCATCCTTCGACAGGCTCAGGATGACAGTACCGCCGGCGACGATATTTTGGAAAATCACTGGGCCAAAAACGCGCGTAGCGCTGCGCCGCATTCCGCCGGTTTGTCCGCCATCACGACGTGGCCCGCGCGCTCGAAGATCACGCTTTCGGCGCCGGGATACACCGCTTTCGTATCGCGCAACGCGCGCAACGGCACGTAGCGGTCCTCGCGCCCCCAGACGATGAGGGTCGGTCCCGTCCAGGTGCGTAGCTGCTCGGCGATGCGTTGGGAATCGGCGAATTCGCGCATCGCGGCGGCATAGACGCGCGCGAACGAGCGGCGCATCGCCGGCTCTTGCGAGAGCGCGAAGGCACGCTCGCGAATCGCCGGATCGATCGCGCGCGGATCGACGACCGAATCGCGTAAGATGCGGTCGATGAACCCTCGCGAGGGCCGGCGCTGCAAGAGCCACTGCGCCGGCGCGCTGCCGAGCACCGCATACACGATGCTCGCGACGCGCAGAAAGCCCGCCGGTGCGAGCAGCGCGAGCTTCGTGACGCGCTCGGGATACGCGGCGGCGTAGCGCGCGGCGATCGCGCCGCCGAGCGAATGCCCCGCGAGGGCGAAGCGCCGCGGCAGCTCCGCGGCGACGCGATCGAGCGCCGCTGCGAAGAACGCGGCGTCGTAGCGCGCGTCGGGTTTCTCGCTGCTCCCGAACCCGGGCAGATCGAGCGCGACGATCCGCCACGCCGGGTCGAGATACGGAACGATCGGATCCCACGCGGCTTGCGTCCAATGGCCGAGACCGTGCACGAGCAGCACGACCGGCGCGTCCGGCCCGGTGGATCCCGTCTCGAAGAGGGCAAGCCGCTCGCCGGGCGGGCCGAGCAACCGTTCGCGCCAGGCGACGCTCACGCGATAAGGACGGGGTTCGAGGAACGCGAAGGGCGCACGATGCGATCGATCGGCATGCTGGCCGGAATTTTGGGCGGAATGATGTTCCTCAGCGGATGTTACGGCGGCGGGGGGACGCGACGCACCTTCGACGGCGGCGGCGCCGGTCCGCGCGGCCTCGCCGGCGCGCCCGCCGTGAGTTTCGACGTCCCGGCTCTGCACGGACCCAGCGATTCGCTCGCGGCCTATCGCGGCAAGATCGTCGTGATGAATCTCTGGGCGACGTGGTGTCCGCCGTGCAAAGAAGAGATGCCCGATTTGCAGCGCTTCTACGCGGCCTATAAGAGCAAGGGCGTCGTCGTGCTCGGCATCGATCAAGGCGAATCGGCCGGGGTGGTCGGCGCGTTCACGAAGCAGTACGGCGTCACGTTTCCGGTGCTGCTCGACGACGATCAGCAGTATGGTCGCGCGTATGCCGCGGTCGGACTGCCGACGACCGTCGTGGTCGATCGCAGCGGTCATATCTCGGCCGGCATCGACGGCTTGCTGACGCTCGCGCAGATGCGCCAGGCGATCGCGCCGGCACTCGCGGCGCGGTGAGCGATCGGTTTGCGCTCGTCGTGCTGGCGCTCGCGGCCATCGCGGCGACGCTCGCGCAAGACGTCGTTCCCGGCCTCGACGCGTACCACAGTTGGCCGTACGCGACGGGTCTTGCCTTCGGCGCGGTCGTGCTGCTTGCGGCCGCCTGGCGCGCGCTGCGCTCGGGCCGCAGCGGCGCACGCCGGTTCGCCTTCGCGCTCGCCGGCGCGCTGACCGTGACGGTCGGCGGCCTCGCCTCCGGCTTGCTCGGGCCCGATACGATCACCGTGCGCGGGACGCCGGGGACCGTGACGCCGGTACCGGATCTGGGCGTCGCCGCGTTTTTCGGCCAGACCGATGCGGCCGGGATCGCGGCGGGCAGTGCGGCGATCACGCTGCGTTCGCGCACGGCCGCGCCGGTCGACATCGAACCCGGCCATCCCGTCTACGGGAGCGTGTCGGTGCAGTATCTCCTCCCCGCACCGGCGGCGTTCATCGACGCGCACGACGCCCACGGCAACCATCTGACGATCACCCAGCCGCAAGGCTCGGCCTTTCTCTCGCCGATTCTGCTCTTTCCGGGCGATCAACCGATCCACGGCAAGACGTACCCGATCGATACGTTCGCCGTGCCGGCGTTCGCGCGCATCGTGCGCACGCTCTACTTCAGCGCCGCCGACACGAAGCTGTTCCCGCGCGCGGATTTCAAAGGCCCGATCGTGCTCTTCTCGATGACCGCTGAAGATGGTCGCGAACTCGGGCTGACGATCGCGCAATCGCAGAAGCCGGTGACGCTCGGCGACGTCACGCTCGAAGCGACGCTCGGTACCTATCCGCGGCTCGCGGTGGCCTCGGCGCCGCCGTTGGCGGCGAGCAGCATCGGCATCGCCGCGTTCGTGGCCGGCCTCGGCGCGCTCAGTATGGCGAGACGGAAGCGAATCGAAAGCGCGGAAATTTCACCGACGGCGTGACGAGCGAATACGCGTAGCCGCCGGTCCGCGTCGAATCGTTTGCGAACTCGCAATCCTCGAGCAGCTCGCCGATGGCGACGTTGAAGCGCATGTTGCGCACGCCGCCGCGCACGGTTCCGTTCTCGATGAGAAACGTGCCGTCGCGCGTCATCCCGGTGACGATCGAGCGGCGCTGATCGACGTACCGCACGTACCACAGGCGCGTGATCAACAGGCCGCGCGCGGTTTCGGCGATCAACTCGTCGACCGGTCGCGTGCCGGGCTCGACGACCGTATGCAACGGCTGCGGGCCGACGGGCCAGCCGCCCGCGCGCGGCACCGCGTGGCCGGTATTGGGGCGATCGAGCCGGCGCGACCACACATCGTCGGTGACGATGCCGCAGGCGACGCCGTTCTCGATCAGCGCGAGCCGCGCCGTCGGCGCGCCGGAGAAATCGAACGGCATGCCGGGATTGAGCGGGTGCGCGTAGTCGTCGCGAATCGTAACGTTCTCACCCGCGATGCGCTCGCCGAGTTTGCCGCTGATGTACGACGCGCCCTCGGCATACAGCTCCGCTGAAAAATACGGGCGAAAAAACGCGAGCAGTTCGCCGAACGCCGCCGGCTCGAGGATCACGGTCCAGCTCCCCGTAGCGACCGCGGTGGGGTTGGTCGCCGCGACGGCCTTGCGCGCCGCGCGCGCGCCGACGGCGTCGCCGTCGAGGCTGCCGATGCCGACCGCATACGCTTCGGCCCAGCCGGTCGAATCGGGACCGTTCATCTTCACGTTCGTCCCGGCGCTCGTACCGTCGAAGGCCAGCTCCGCGCCTGCGCTGGTCGCGATCGTGAGCCCCGAATCTTCGCTCGTGACGTAGCCGCTCGACCACAGCTGGGCGTCCTTCGCGTGCGCGAACATCGCCGCGGCGATCCCCGCTCGCTGCTCGGCGCCGGCCTGCGCGGTCGGTGCGTCGTACGCGCCCGGCGGTGCGCTCAGCGCGGCGGGCTGCGCGACGAGCGGTGTGAGCTGGTCGCGCGGTGCGAGCGTCGCGAGTTCGCGGGCACGGTCGCTCACGGCGGCGAGGGCGTCGTCGTCGCGCGCATTCGTCGTTGCGATGCCGACCCGCCCGTCGACGATCGCGCGCACCGCGATCGTGACGTCGACCTCATCGACGTTTTGATGGATCGTCTCGCGCGTGAAGCGCGAGAGCGCGCGATGCGTCGCGGTCACGGTGACGTCCGTCGCATCGGCGCGCGAACGCGCGAGCGTGCGCTGCGCGAGCGCAAGCCGTTCCTCAGCGGTCATAGCCGACCCCGACCGCAACGCCGCGAAAACGGGCGGGCGCAGCGGCTTGCGTCGTGCGCCCGGTTTGCATCGGTTCGCCCTTGCCGCAATTCGGCGTCCCCCACGCCAGCCACGATGCGGCGTCACCGATCGCATCGCAGCTGTTCCAAAACTCGGGCGTCGTGCCGCCGTAGGTCGGGTTCTTGAGCATCCGGCCGCGTTTGCCGCCTTTGATCTCCCAGCCGATCTGACAGCCGAATTGGAAATTCTGCCGGCGGTCGTCGATCGACCACGAGCGGTTCGCTTCCATGTAGACGCCGTCGTCGATATCGCGCACGAGTTCCTCGGCGGGCGTCGTGCCCGGCAGCAAGTTGAGGTTGCACATCCGGATCATCGGGACGTGCTCCCAGCTCTGCGCGCGCACGCAGGCACTCGTGGAACGGCCGAGCGCCCGGGCCGTATCGCGCGAACTCTCGAAGCCGACCAGAACGCCGCGACGAATCACATCGGAGCGCACGCTGCGCGCGCCCTCATCGTCGTATGCGGCGGTTGCAAGGCCACGCGGCAGCTGGTTGTCGATCTCGATCGTGACGATATCCGAGCCATACTTGAGCGCGCCGAGACCCGCCGCCGAGAGAAAACTCGTGCCGCTGAAATTCGCCTCCCAGCCGAGCACGCGGTCGAGCTCCGCGGCATGGCCGCACGACTCGTGAATCTGCAGCGAAACCTGCGAGCCGCCGAGGACGATGTCGAAGATCCCGCTCGGACACTGCGGCGCGCTCAGCAACTGGTGCGCTTCTTCGCCGATGCGCTGCGCGTTCTCGCGCAATCCGGCGGCTTCGACGATCTCCCAGCCACCGCTCTGGTAGAGGCCGCGATCGCCGGGCCACATCCGGTTCTGGGCGTCGCCCTCGCCGACGGCCAGCGCGCTGATCGCGCTACCCGTTTGCACGATCGTTTGCGCGATGCGCGATCCGGTCGAGGAGAAGAAGAACTTTTCCGTGCGCCAGAGATCGAGCCAGGCGCGTCCGACGCGCACGCTCGGCGTCGCATGCAGCAGGGCTTCTGCTTCGAGCAAGAGCGCGACGCGTTCGCCGATCGGCACGCTGCGCGGATCGCGCCCGAGCGGCGTCTCGAACGTATCGACGTACCGATCCGTCGGCGCTTCACCGAGCCGGAAGGCCGCGACCGCGGCACCCGCGCGCGCAAGCGCGACGGCGCGCGCTGCTGCCTCGTCGAGCGCGGCATCGTCGAAGCCGTTCGAAGATGCGAATCCCCAGGCGCCCTCGACCAGCGCACGGATCCCGTAGCCGTCGCTGCGTTCATCGGAGAGCCCGGTCACCTCGCCGTTGCGAACTTCGATCCGCTCGGAGCGTCCGCGCTCGAACCGGACATCGCAGTACGCCGCCCCGCGTGCCGCTGCCGTATCGAGCACGCGGGCGGCGCAGTCACTGAATTCCATCCCGGCGCGCTACGACACGGGCGGCGGCGTTCCCGGCAGCGTCAGGCGGCAATCGCGCACCGTGACGCTGCCGGAGACGTGAACCGGCGGCGCCGCGAGCGTGCCGACGACGTAGAACGATTGCAAGACCAGCGGCGGAGCGAGCGCCGGCGGGATGCGCACCGTCACGCGCTGCGTGCCGGGTTCGCGCAGCTCCTTGACCAGCGTGAGCGCCTCGCGTTCACCGAAGCGGTCGACGATTGCGGCGCGCACGCCTTCACCGCGTCCGTCGCCGTCGATCGCGCAGGAGAGCGCGAGCGGATCGCCGACCGTCGCGCCGAGGTTCGCGTACGCCGCGCGCTCGCCGCCGGTGAAATCGTAGCCGAGCGTGATGCCGCTCGTGCCGACCGCGAGCGTTCCCGGGCCGCCGGCCGGGATGGTCGAGAAGCGCCAGCGATCGCGCACGCGCGCATCGAAGGCGGCCAGCGGCTCGTCGTGCCGCCCGACCGGTACGATCTCGCTTGCCTTCACCGCGCCGATCGTCGCGGTGACGAAGCCGTCGACCGCGCCGGCGGTGAACCGGCCGCTTGGGTCGATCGTCCCGCGGAGCGCGCTCCAGGTCAGCGCCGTGCCGACCGCGACCGGGCGGCCGCGGGCGTCGAAGGCGGCCGCGGCCAGCGACACGTTCCCAGCCGGCGAGGGATTGGGCCGATCGGGCGCCAGGACGATGCGCGCAACGGCCGGGATGACGCTGAGCGGAACGCTCGCGCGGACGCCGTCGCGCTCGATGACGAGCACCCCATCGCCGGGGGTCGCGCCGGCGTGCAAGACATCGTTTGCATCGATCCGCGCATCGCCCGTGACGTGCCACGGGCCGTCTGCGGGGCCGAGCAGATGGCCCGCCGCGTCGACGATCGCGGCGCGCAGGGCGACCGTCGCACCGGGCAGTGCGACGATCGCGGCGGGGCGCACGACGAGCTGCGCGGGCGGCCCGACGGGCGCATCGCTGTACGCGAAGAGGCCGTCCGCGACGGGACGCTCGCGTCCGTCCGAGGGATCGTTCTGGATGCTCGCACGTTCGTCACCGAGATCGCGCGCGACGAGCGTCGCGCTGCCGCCGGAGTCGAATTGCATCGCGTCCGTCGCGCCGAAGCCGCGCGCGAGCGCGATCAACTCCGCGCGATTCACACCGATCGAGATCGCCGGCCGGCGCCCGTCGACGACCACGAGCGCAAGGGTTCCGTCGGCGAACTTCAGGGCGGCGGCAACCGGGATGCGGCGCGCCCGCTCGGCGTAGCCCGGCGAGGCCGGATCGTCGATCGGGAGGCCGCCTGAGAGCAGGGCGGGTCCGCCACCCAGTGCGCTCGCGACGTCGGCGAGCGGCGGATCCGTGTCCGCCGTGATCGTGATGACATCGCCCGGCTGCGGCGCCGCGGTTGCCGCGAGCGTCGCGCCGAAGGCGAGCGCATAGCCCGGATGCGCGGGCGCGTCCGGGTCGATCGCGTCAACGCGATAGTGTCCGTTCGGCGGGGGTACCGTTGCGCTCGGCGGATCGAGCGGCGTCAGGTCCGCCACCACCACGCCCGCATGCGGTGCGGCGATCCCATAGGCGGGCGTGAGCAGCATCGCCGCACCGCTCGCGGGCGGCCACTCATCCACGCTGGCCAGCGGTATCGATTGCGAACCCGTTACCGCGCTACCGGCGAAGCGATAGGTTTCGAAGCGGATTTCGCGCTCCCTCGAGACCGTGAGCGCGACGCGAGTGCTCGGTGTGCGCTCGAGGCTGCCGCTGCGGATGACGACCCCGACCGGAGTGTTGGTGTTCCCGATATCGAAGTAATCGGCATTGATCCCGGCGACGGCGCCCGTGCGGGCCGCCATTGCGGAGACGGTCTCACCGCTCGAGACGAGCGAATCGTGGGCGAGCACCGCACCGAGGTGCAGCGTCGGCTCGCGCGGATCGAGCAGCACGGTCGAAATCACGAGCGGGCCGGCCGAGGTTTGCAATCGGTAGATCGCGCGCTCGACCCCCGGCGCCACGCGTTCGCGCTCGACGTATTGCGCGAGTACGAGCGGAAACGGGGCGGCCGGCGCGAGCGTTTCCGGCAACTCGACCGCCGCGGCCGGCCGCGCCGCGAACGCCGCAGCGAGCAGAGCGAGCGCCGCGGCGCTGCGTGCGGCTCGATGCAGCGTACCGGGCATGGTGGGCTTCCTCATTCGTATCCTCTTTGCGACGCTTGGAAGCCGCCGATCCGCGCGACGCCACGTTTTCATCGGCCTGCTAGCGCAGCGCTTCGACCGCTTCGAGCGCGGCGCGCACGTCGGTGCGCGGCGCGACGAGCCAGCTCTCGGTGCGCGCGCCGTCGAAGGCGAATTGCGCGAGCGCGAAATCGCCGCTCGTCCCGCACACGACGACGCCGTCCGGATCGACTGCGAACGCGCGCCGGCCGGGTGCGTCGATCGCGACGACGTAGCAGCGCAATTCGGCCGCGCGCGTCCGGGCGAATGCGACGGTCCAGTCGCCGCGCAGCGATGCGTGCCAAACGACGAGGCGGACGCCGTCCAGGCGCGGCGCGACGAGCGCCCGCGGATCGACCATCGCTTCGTCTTCGACGATCGCGACTTCGTGCGAGAGGGCGCCGGCGTCGCTGCGCGGGTCGAGCGTGAAGGCGGCATCGGAGAAGCGCGCCATCGGTTCGAGCGTCGGATCGTGCAGCGCGGCGATCGCGATGCGCGCGCGCTGCGGCAGCGGCGCCGGCCGCGTGCCGCGCGTTACCGCCGGCGGCGTGAGGTCGCGACGCACGAGCGCCGGCCCGATCGCGACGCTCGCGCGCACGATCTCTTCGGCGTCTTGCGAACCGCGTGCGACGATCGTTCCGTCCGCCGCGGCGATCGTGCTCTTTCCGCAATAGAGCACGCTGCGCGCCTCGGTGCCGCATTTATTTGCCGCGACGACGGGTACGCCGTTCTCGCGCGCGCGCACCGCGATCATCAGGTCGGCTTGGATGTTCTCGAGCGCCGCCGGATCGCGGCCGCTCGTCACCCACGCGGTCGGCATCACCAGAATCTCCGCGCCGCGGTCGACGAGCGTGCTCGCGATCGTTGGAATACGCCCGTCGGCGCAGACGAAGACGCCGAGCCGGCCAAGCGGCGTATCGATCGGCTCGAGTGCTTCGCCGCGCGCGAACCAGCGCTCGTCGAAGTGCCAGAGGAAGCATTTGTCGGCGCTGCCGACGACGCCGCGCTCCGTTACGACGAGGCCGGAATTGAAAAAGCGCTCGCCTGCAAAGCGTCCGCCGCCGATCACGATCACGGCGCTCGTGCGCGCGGCGATTTGGATGAGATCGTGGAGCGCGGCGTCGAGAAGTTGCGGGTCTACCGGCTCCTCGCCGATAACATAAGCGGGGACGGTTCCTTCGGGAACGACGACGAGCCCGGCGCGGTCCTCGGCGGCCGCTGCGATGCGCGCGCGAATCTCGGGCCAACGCTCGGTGAACGCGGCGCGATCGTGAGCGCGAAGCTGAACGGCTGCAACGGCGATCTGACGTGCGCTCACGATGGACGACCTTTCCGGATCCGCTGATCCAAACCGGGTCCGCTGACCCGATTTCACGAACGTTCTTTGGAGATCGCGATGAAACGATTTCTCGCCTATCTTTCGCTCGTTGCCGTCGCTACGACCTCGGCGAACGCGAGCACGCCGCCGGCGTCGCAAAAGAAGCCGGCTCCGCCGGCCAAACACGCGGCAGCGAAGAAGCCCGTCCCCGCTCCCGCCGATGAATACTTCGGTAAATTGAAGCTCAGCATTCTCGGTATTCGCAACACGATCAAAGACGTCGGCGCCAACATCGACGTCGATGCGTCGCGTGCGCCGGGTCTGATGCCCAAAGCGGATTTCGCCGAAGACGCGATCCACGATTGGGAACGCCACTATCCCACCGACACGTGGCTCCCCAAGACGATCTTCGCGCTGGAACGCATGTATGCCAAAATCGATTCCGACGACGGCCGCAAACGCTCGATGGCCGCGATGACGTGGCTGGTCCACGATTATCCCGACAGTTGGTACGGGAAGACGGGCCGCAAAGAAATCGCCGAGCACCACGTCGGCCACCCGGTCGATCCCGTGAACACCGCCGCCGAGAACGCTGCCCCCGCCGCCCTGCAATCCGCCCTGCCCAGCTACGGAAATCCGAACGGCACCGCGAACCTCACCGCCGGCACCGGCGGCCCCGCCGCCACCCCCGTTCCAAACCCGATCTTCACCCCGCATTGATCTTCTGAAGAGAGACGACCGGCCGGCGAACAAAAAAAGAGCCCCCGCTTTCGCGGAGGCTCTTTTCGTTCGTTCGTTCGTTTCGCTTGCGCGATTAGAACTTCAGACCGAGGCCGAGGTAGGCGCCGGCGTGGCTCGCATCGGAGGGCGAGAGTTGCTTGCCCTTGATCTCGTCGCCGAGGTAACCGAAGTCGAGGAACAGGCCGCCCGGAGCCTTGGCGCCGAGCGTCAGCGTGCCGCCGACTTGGAACTTGAGGAAGCGCTGTTGGAACTCTTCCGAGGTCCCCGCGAGGCCGGCCGTCGTCGTGTAGGCGTCGTCCGGGAACGTGTAGTTGCCTTGGATGCTCGGGTAGTACCAGACACTCCCGTAGATCGAGAACACGTGATCGAGGTCGGGAAGCTTCTCGACGCCGAAGCCGAAGCCGTTTTGCGCCGGGTAGCCGTAGTTCTCTTCACGGTGCAGGTAGCCGACGCCGATGTAGAGGCGCGGATCCGCGATCTTCAGGGCGAAGCGACCGTCGAAGTCCGAGTCACGCGCGGTGAAGCCCGGCACGTAGGTCGAACTGTAGCCGCCGATGACCGTCACGCAGCCCGGGTCGCCGGGGCACGTGCCGCCATACGAGTTATGCGGATACGAGTACTGGCGGTAGTCGCCTTCGATCATCCAGGGGAGGCCGAAGAGTGGGAACTCGATGGCGCCGCGGAAGTTGTATGAGGAACCGCCGCTGAGCGTCGTCCCGGGGTTGAACTCGTTGTAGACTTTGGGGCTGAAGATGTAGTCGCCGGCGATGAAGTGTTCATAGACGACGGGCTTCTTCGTGGGCATCGGCGTCGGGGCCATCGTCGGAACCGGGGTCGGAGCCATGGTCGGCACCGGCGTCGGGACCGGGGTGGCCGGCGGAGCCGGCGGCGGCGCCGCTACGTAGCGGACGACGACGAGTTTGCGTTCGGGAACCCACTGTACGTAGGCGCCCATGCCTTCGCTGATGACGCGAACCGGAACGACGACGGTGCCCTTGTAGATCTCGGGCGGGACGTCGAGCGGACGGCTCTCGCCGTTGATCACGACCTCCGGCTTGCCGACCGTCACTTTGACGTCGGAGCCGGGTTTCGAGACATCAACGGTCTTCGAGGCGGGATCGTAGGACACCGTGGCGCCCATTTGTTCGAACATCGAGCGCAGCGGAATAAGGATGGTGTTGCCGCGGACAAGTGCGGAAAGAACGCGGTTGGCTTTCAGACGATCGGGTTTCGAGTAAACGTGGTGATCGTTGAACAGGATCGGCACTTCGCCCGAGGGCGGCGCGCCGAAGTCAGCGGGCGGCATAGAGCCGGTCATTTGCGCGACGGTCGTGGCGTGAGCGTTGCCGATGTTGCCGCTCGCCGTTTGCGTCTGCGCACTGACCGACGTCAGCCCGAATCCCACGATGCACAGCATCGCGAGCATCCCGGTGCTCAGTCGTTTCAAGTGTATCTCCCTAGCTAAGGTGTTGTGATTGAAAGGGGGTGGAGCCGCTTTCGCAGCCGCGGTCGCTTTACCCAGCCTTGACCGAGATTAATCACGGTTAAGGTTAAATGAGAACGGACCGCGCTTCTTACCCGTATAACGAGGGCTACCAAGCAAGGGTTCCACTTCCGGCGGCACCGCCGGCGCAAGAACGGCGTCGGAGGGAGCGTGGATGAGCCGATCGTGGTCGTGGGCGGCGGGGTCAGCGGATTGACCGCGGCCGCGCTGCTGGCCCATGCGGGGAAGTCGGTCACGGTCGTCGAGGCGCACACCGTCCCCGGCGGGTGCGCTTCCTTCTATCAGCGCGCCGGCTACCGGTTCGACGTCGGGGCCACGCTGGCGGGCGGATTCGGGCCGCGCGGCGTGCACCGGCGGATCTTCGCCGGGCTCGGCGTGCGCCTCGAGGCGCAGCCGGTCGAACCGGCGATGGCGGTGCGGATCGGCGAGACGACCATCCAGCGCTACGGATCGTCGCGCTGGCAAGCCGAGCGCCGGCGCGTCTTCGGCGCGGCCGCCGAGCCGTTTTGGCTCGCGCAGGAACGCATCGCGGAGCTGGCCTGGTCGTTCGCCGACGGTTGGCCCGCGCTGCCGGCGGATCTGCCGGGCGCGCTCGCGCTCGCGCGAGCGATCCGGCCGCCGCACGCGGGCCTCGCGGCGACCCTCGGGCGCACGGTCGCCGACCTGTATCCGCCGGACGCGAGCCCGCTCTTGCGCACCTTCGTCGACGCGCAGTTGCTGATCACGGCCCAGGCCGGCGCGCACGAGGCGGACCTCGCCTACGGTGCGACGGCGCTGGATCTGGCCCGCGACGGGACGTTTCATCTGCCCGGCGGGATCGCCGCGATCGCGATCGCCCTCGCTCGCGCCGTGCGCCGCGCCGGCGGCACGATCCGCTACGGCCGCCGAGTCACCGAGATCCTCACGGCCGGCGGCCGCGTCCGCGGCGTCCGGCTCGACGACGGCAGCGATTTGCGCGCGACGCACGTCATCGCCGCGCTGCCGGTCCAAAACGTCGTTTCCCTGTTGGACACGCAGAGCGCGCCCAACACGGCGCTGCGCGCGCGGGCTGCCGCGCTGCCGCAGCGCTGGGGCGCCTTCACCGCGTATCTCGGTCTGCCGCCGGGCGCGGTCGCGGCGGACGCCGTCCTCCACCAGCAGATCGTCGTCGACCCCGCCGCGCCGCTCGGCGAGGGAAACTCGGTGTTCGTCTCGTTTTCGCCGCCGGACGACGCGGCGCGCGCGCGTGACGGCGGGCGGGCCGTCACGCTCTCGACGCATACCGACGTCGCGCGCTGGGAGCGCGCCCGGGCGGCCGGCGACCTCCCCGCGCTGACCGCCGCCTACGGCGCGCGACTGCAGGCGGCGTTCGAGCGCATCGTACCCGGCGCATGGGAGCGCGCCCGGGTGACCGAATTCGGGACACCGTTCACGTTCGAGCGCTATACGGGCCGCTGGCGCGGCCTGTGCGGCGGCGTGCCGCAGACGCCCGAACACGCGAACTTGCGCGCGCTCTCGCATGTCAGCGGCATACCGGGTCTGGTCCTCGCGGGCGATACGGCCTTTCCGGGTCAGAGCACGGTCGGCGCATCGCTGAGCGGGATCGCCGCGGCTAGGTCAATTTTTCCTCGATCCGTTCGAGAAATTTCGGCCGGTCGGTGATGTAGCGCTCGTGCGTCCCTTCGGCGATCTTTTCGCGCTCGTCGAAGGCGGAAAAGGCGAATTCGACGCGCCGGCCGTCGGTCTTGATGACCTCGACTTCGATACGGATGATCAGTCCGACGGGTGTCGACGCGATGTGCGCGAGGTCGACGTAGGTGCCGAGGCTGACCTCACCGGCGTTCATCGTCGGGCCGATGCACTGCATGGCCGCGTCTTCGACGAACTGCAGCAACATGGGCGTGGAGAGGACGTCGACGCCCTTGTTCCCGGCCTTTTCGGCCGTCATCCACTCTTCGACGCGGGTCTGACTTTCGTAGGTTCGGCCGACGTCGAGTTTCGCGGGCATGACGAAAAGACGATACGCGAGGCAACCGCACGAATCATTTCGCGGTCCGAGGCGTAGGTACGACAGCAACGGCTCGAAAATCGCCTCGGGTGGATTCGGCCGCAGCCGGATCCACCAGTGTCGTCTGAGGCTCGGCTTCTATAAGGAGACTAATGGGAACGAATGTTCGCGCCCTCGTCATCGTGACGATCGGCGCCGTCGTGCTCGGCGCGTGCAGTCACGGCGGCGCCCAGCAAGGGCAGCCACCGGCGGCCGTCGAGGTCGCGCCGGCCACGCGCGGAGACATCGCGACGTACGTCGTTCTCGACGGTCAGATCGCGCCGCAATTCGACGCGACGCTCGCGACGGCGGAAGCCGGGACGGTCGCCGCCGTCTTTGCAAACGAAGGCGATCACGTGCGCAAAGGCCAGCTGCTCGTGAAACTCGACGATTCGCAACTGCGCGCCCAGCTGATCCAAGCGCAGGGTCTCGCGGCGCAAGCCGAGGCCACGCTGAGCACGCAGCGCATTCAAGATCCGATCACCCGGACGTCGACCTCGAGCGCCGTGACGAACGCGGAGCAAGCGTTGATCCAAGCGCAGAACGCGCTCCGGGCCGACATCGCTGCCGAGGCCAACGCCAAACTCGTCAACGATTCGAACCAGCAGCTGGTCAAACAAGGCTACGTCTCGCAAACGGCGGCCGTCCAGGCGAACGCGAATTATGTCGCGGCGCAACAGACGACGGCCAGCGCGCGCAACGCCGTGGTTGCGGCCCAAGCGGGGCTCGCGACCGCGCGCCGGAACACGTTGCAAACGCAGCAGCAGGCGCAGACGATCAACGCCGCCGTCGGCAGCCTCGAGAACGCGCAGGGGCAAGTCAAACTGCTGCAGACGCAGATCGCGCAGACCAACATCATCGCGCCCTTCGACGGCGTCGTGACGCAGCGGCTGCTCGATCCGGGCGCATACGCCGGGCCGAGCGCGCCCGCGATTCGCGTCTCGCACATCGAAACCGTCTACCTCAATTTCAACGTCCCCGACGACGATCTGGCGTACGTGCGTCCCGGCGTGAAGGCGACCTTCATCAGTTCGAGCCTGCCGGGCAAGACGTTCGCCGGCTCGATCTCGGAAGTCAACGCGATCCCGACCAGCGGCACGCTTTCGTATCGCGCTCGCATCACGATGGCGAATCCCGGCGAGCTGCTGCGCGGCGGGATGCTGGTCGCCGTTTCGGTCGCGAAGGCCGCCCATTCCGGCGTCGTCATCGTGCCCCGTTCGGCGGTCGAAGATGGTCCGGACGGCGAGTCCGTCTTTACGGTGGAGCCCGCTCCGGTTGCGCCCGGTGCCGCCGGCGGCAAGGGCCCGGCCGGACCGCCGCCGGAGGTTGCGAAGAAGGTGCCGGTCCGGCTTGGGATCGAGACGGATACGCAGGCAGAGGTCGCGAGTCCGGAAATCAAACCGGGTACCACCGTGATAACCACCCGGCCGGATGGCTTGCGTGACAAGTCACCCGTCGCCGTCGCCATGGGAGTCTGATGAACCATCGAATCCGCCGCGCCGCCTCGGGCGTCGCTCTTGTCGCGCTCGTCGTAGCCGGTACGACGCCCGCGATCGTTCGGGCGAAGCAGCCGTCCGCGGCCCAAACGCCGTCGCCGTTCGGCACCGTCGGCCCCGCGCCGACGATCCAGCCCAACGCGACGATCACGTTGCCGCCGGCCAGCCAACCGACGTCCCTCCCGTATCCGGCCTACGGAACCCCGGTCCCCGGGGTCAACGCGGGCGTCGTCGTCGCCGGCGTGCCGCAGGTGATCACGCTCGATCAAGCGGTCGCGATCGCCTATGCGAAATCGCCGTCGCTCGCTTCGGCGCGCGCGTCGATTCAAGAGGCCGTCGGCTCGAAGGATGAAACGCTGGCCGGACTGTTGCCGACGCTCGACGGCAGCGGTTCGAGCACGCGAACGCACGAGTCGAGCGCCCAGTCGACGACGAACGGGGCCTACGGGCCGTTCAACTCGACCTCGAACTCGCTCTCGGTTTCGCTGCGCCAACTGATCTTCGACGGCGGCAAGACCGTTGCGGAACTGCGGGCGGCGAAGTTCACGCTCGGTGCGGCGTACGATACCTATCGCCGCGCGATGCAGACCGTCGCGTACAACGTCGCGGTCGCGTACTACAACGATCTCGCCGCGCAGCGTGCGACGGCGATCGCGGTCGCGACGGTCAACGTCGATCTCGTGAACGAGAGCCTCGTCGCGGCGCAAATTCGTGCCGGCACCGAAGCCAGGGCCGATCTCGCGACGGCGCAACTTTCCACGGCGCAGGAGCGCGTCACGGTCGTGCGCGATCAGTCGACCGAGCTGCAGTCCGAGGCGACGTTCGCCAACGCGATGGGCCTCGACGCGAACACCTTCGTGTTGCCGCGCGACGATACGCCGGTGAACGGAAGTGCGGTGCCCTCGACGATCCCGGTCCCGACCTACGAGGTCGCCTTCAAGCGCGCTCAACTGCTGCGGCCGGACGTCGATGCCGCGAACCAAGAAGTGGCGTCGGCGCAGCAGTCGTTGCGCGCGGCGAAGCTCGGACTCTTTCCGTCGCTGGCCGGCACGGCGAGCGAGGCCACGGCCTCGCAGAATGCCTCCGGCGGTGCCTTTGCCAACACCGGCCAGCTCGGCGTCGCGTTGACGGTGCCGATCTACGACGGCGGCTTGACCGCCGGCGCGACGAAGGCCGCCCAAGGCGCGCTCCAACTGGCGTTCGCCAACCAGCAAACCACGGTGCAAGGCGTGCAGCTCAACGTGAAGCAGACGCTCACGGCGCTCGTCTCCGCGCGCCAGGCGATCGACGAAACGCGTGTCGAGCTCGCCGAAGCGCAGATCGTGCTGGCCTCGACACAAGCGCAGTTCAAGGCCGGCGTGACGACGCTGCCGCTCTTGCTCAACGCGCAGGTGGGCCTGACGCAGGCGCTCACCGATCAATCGACCGCGGTCTACACCCTGCGCCAGGCGGAGCAGGCGTTCTTGTACGCGGAGGGCGCGAACGGGAACTCGTAAGTCACCGCCCGCGAAGCGGGCGCTCGCCGCCGCGCTTCTCGCGGGCGCGATGCTGGCCGGTTGCAGCAAAGTTCCGGAGACCACCGACTCCTCGGCCGGCGCGCAAAACGCGTGGACTCGGGCGGGCGTCTTGACCTATGCCGAAGCGCAAGATCCGGCGCTGCTCAACCCGATGCTGGCCGCATCATCGCCGGTCGGCGACCTCTCGATGCTGCTCTTCTCGTACGCGGTACGCTACGATAACCACGCAAAGCCCGTCCCCGATCTCCTGACGGAAGTCCCCACCGTCGCGAACGGCGACGTCAGTGCCGACGGGCTGACGCTGCGTTACAAGATCCGGCCGAACGCGAAGTGGCACGACGGCGTACCGGTGACGAGCAAGGATTTGTGGTTCACCTGGCAGTGCGTGATCAACCCGCACAACAACGTCGTGACCACCGACGGCTACAAGGACATCGCGTCGATCGATTATCGTGATCCGCACGTGGCCGTCATCCACATGCGCAAGATCTACGCGCCGTATCTGCAGCAGATCTTCGGCGTGAACGGGAATGCCGCCGTGCTGCCGGAGCATCTGCTCGCCAAATACAACGACTCTAACGGGTCGTTCAATCGCGCGCCCTACCAGTCGGCGCCGGTGGGCAGCGGTCCGTTCAAGTTCGTGTCGTGGCAGCGCGGCGCGAGCGTCCGTTTGGAGGCGTTTCCGGATTTTTACCTCGGCCGCCCGAAGCTTACCGAGATCGTGTTCAAGATTCTGCCCGACGAAGTGACGATGGCGACGCAGGTGCGCACGCACGAAGTCGACCTCGCGCTGCACGGCGCCGGCGCCATCTGGCCGCAGTATCAGCACGTACCGGGCGTGATCGCGAGCGCTCCGCCCGCCTATACCTGGGACCACATCGACTTCAACTTGGCGCGCCCGCTGTTCGCGCACGACCTGATGCTGCGGCGTGCGCTCGCGATCGCCGTCGATCGTCACGCCATCGTTTCCAAGGTGCTGCACGGCCTCGGTACCCTCACGGATACCGACGAGTCGCCGCTCATCGGCGCGGCCTACGATCCGAACACCATGCATTATCCGTTCGACCCCGCGAAAGCGCGGGCGATGCTCGACGCGGACGGTTGGAAGATGACCGCCTCGGGGATTCGGATGCGGGCCGGCGTGCCGCTGCATTTCCAGATTTCGACCGAGTCCGAGAGCGCGGCGTTTCGCGCGATGGAGGTGCTCGTGCAGTCGTATTGGCACGCGGTCGGCGCGGACGTCGAGATCAAGAACGCGCCGACGAACCTGATGTTCGACAACACGTCGATCGGCATTCTGGAGGGCGGCCACTACGACACGGCGATCTTCGCCTGGTACGGGGCCGCCGATCCCGACGATTCGGCGATCTATTCGGCGGACAATTTCCCACCCCGCGGCGAGAACAATATGAAGTGGAACAACGCCCGCGCGACGGCGGCGATGAACGACGCGCTGCAGACGCTCGACTGGCCGCGCCGCAAACGCGATTACTTCATCGTCCAGGAAGAGTTCACGAAAGACATGCCGTCGATCGTCATCGATTACCGCAAGGAGCCGATCGCGATGAACAGTGATCTCAAGGGCTTCGTGCCCTCGCCGGTCATCTCGCCGTTCTGGGATCCCTGGAACTACTCGATCTAAGTGAAACGATCTCTCGCCGCCCTGCTCGCCGCCGCCTTCGCGCTTGCGCCCGCGCCGCCGGCTGGGAGTCAGCCCCAGCGCCATTCATCGACGCAGGCGCACGTGCTTCGCTATGCGACCGCCAGCGACATCAGCGGACTCAATCCGCATCTGAACGAGGAAAGCGAGCTCGGCTATCTCTCGTCGCTGACGATGGCGTGGCTCGTGAAGACGGGGCCGCACAACGAACTGGTACCCGAGCTCGCGACCGAGGTGCCGAGCAAAGCGAACGGCGGGATCGCGCCGGACGGCCTCACGATCACCTATCATTTGCGGCACGGGGTGAAATGGTCCGACGGCGCGCCGTTCGATGCCGACGACGTCGTGTTCTCCATCAAGACGGTCTTGAACCCGGCGACGAACGAGGTGAGCCGCGACGGCTGGGATCGGATCGTGAAAATCGACGAACCCGACAAATACACCGTCGTGCTGCATTTGAAACAGCCGTATTCGACCTACGCGTATACGTTTTTCTCCACGACCGGCGCCAACCCGTGCGTGCTCCCCAAGCACCTGCTCGGCGGCCTCGCCAATATCAATAGCGCGCCGTATAACGATCTTCCGGTCGGCATCGGACCGTTCCGGTATGTTGCCTGGCATCGCGGCGATTCGGTCGAGATGGAAGCGAACCCGTATTATTTCCGCGGGCTCCCGAAACTGCAGCGCATCGTCTACAAAATCGTCCCCGATCGCAATACGGTGCTGACCCAATTGCAAACGCACGAACTCGATCTGTGGCTACCGGTCCCGGCGTCTTACTACGACCGGCTCCGCGCGCTTCCCGGTCTCGCGGTGTACCGCGAACCGTCCTTCGCCTACGACCATCTCGATTTCAACCTGACCCGCCCGGTCGTCGCGGAGCTCGCGGTGCGTGAAGCCTTGCGCTATGCACTCGACCGCGAGACGATCCGCGTCAAGATCCATCACGGCGTGGGCCTGCTCTCGGACGATATCTTCGGACCGAATCATCCCGACGCTCATCCGATCCCGCTCGTGCCGTTCGATCTCGCGCGCGCTCGGGCCATTCTCGATCGCGCCGGTTGGAAGCCCGGACCGGACGGGATCCGCGCGAAGAACGGTGTGCGGCTGGCGCTGACGTTCGTGATCGTGAGCGGGAGCCCCGATACGGATGCGACCGTCGAATTGATCCGCGGGACGTGGTCGCAGATCGGCGTGGCGCTCGACGTGCGCCGCTACCCCTCGAGCCTGCTCTTCGCGACGGCAGCGCAGAACGGAATTCTCGATACTGGGAAGTTCGACGTCGCATTGACGGCCTGGGCGCTCGACAACAGCGGCGATGTTTCCGGCCAATTCGCCTGCGCGTCGATCCCGCCAGCCGGACAAAACCACTTGCACTTTTGTGACCCGGAGGCCGACCGCGCCATGACGGCGTTCACCTTGGAGTATGACGTGGAGAAACGCAAGCCGCTCGATTACCTCGTCACCGACCGCATCGCCTCGCAGGTGCCGTCGATCGTGCTGGATATCCGCGACTGGATCTTCGCGTACAACAGCGATCTCAAGAACTTCCACCCGAACGGGAGCGCCGCGTTCGATAGCATGATGGACGTGGACATCTGATGCGCCTGCGAGGGGTATCCGCCGCTCTCGCGTGCGGGCTGATGGCCGTCGCGTGCACGCGCGTGTCGGCGCCGGAGAGCACAATCGGCGGTGCCTCGGCAGCTCCGGCCTCGAATTCGTTCACGATCCCGCATACGTTGCGGATCGGCGACAGCCAAAACATCACGACGCTCAACACGCACCTCGGGACGGCGCTCTCGCTCTCGAACATCGCCTCGCTCACGGCGGCCTGGCTGTTGAAAACCGATATCCATAACCAGCCGGTGCCGGAACTCGCGACCGTCGTGCCCTCGCAAGCCAACGGCGGCATCTCGAAGGACGGTCTGACGATCACCTGGCATTTGCGGCACGGTGTGAAGTGGTCGGACGGTGCGCCCTTCGATGCCGACGACGTCGTTTTCTCCACCAACGCCGTTTTGAACAAGGCGAATAACGAAGTCGGCCGCTCCGGCTGGGACCTGATCACGAAGATCGACGAGCCGGACAAATACACGGTCGTCTTTCATTTGCGCAAGAAGTATTCGTCGTTCTGGCCCACCTTTTTCGGCACCGGCGGGGCCAATCCGTCGATCCTCCCCAAGCATATCTTGGGAGGCTTGCCCAACATCAACAACGCGCCGTATAACGCGTTACCGATCGGCATCGGTCCGTTTCGCATCACGAAGTGGATTCGCGACGATCGCGTCGAGATGGAAGCAAACCCGTACTACTTCCGCGGCGAGCCGAAGATCACGCGCCTCGTCTATCGATTCTTGCCTGATCTCAACACGGTCCTCACCCAGTTGACGACGGGCGAGATCGACGTGTGGCCGTACGTCGGGACCGGCTACGTCGATCGCGTGAAAGCGATCCCGACGGCCGCCGTGCAAGAGTTCCCGGGCTTTCTCTACGGTCACCTCGATTTCAACATGCAGCATCCGATCTTCCACGATCTCGCGGTTCGTCAAGCCTTGCGGTTGGCCGTCGATCGCGCCGAGATCAATCGGAAAGTCAATCACGGCGCGGGGATCGTCTCGGAGACGCCCATCACGCCGGTGAGCCCGATGTACACGCCGCTCGCGCTCGTGCCGTTCGATCTCGCGCGCGCGAACGCGCTGCTCGACGCAGACGGCTGGAAGCGCGGCGCCGACGGCGTGCGTGCCAAGAACGGGCTGCGTCTCTCGCTTGTCGTGACCATTGCGGCAGGCCATCCCGACGCCGACGCGCTGATTGAACAAATTCGTCAAACGTGGTCGAAAATCGGCGTTGCAATGCAGGTGCGGCGTTACGATTCCGCGCTCTATTTTGCGCTCCAGGAGCAAGGCGGAATCATCTTCAGCGGCAAGTTCGACGTCGCATTCTTTTACTGGGGCCTTGATCCGACCGGGAGTCTCTCGAGCGAATTCGCGTGCGACAACATTCCCCCGAACGGGGAGAACGACGACCGCTACTGCAACGCGCAGCTCGATACGGCGCTGGAGTCGGTTCTCGAAACGTACGATCCGCAGCAGCGGCGCGCGGAAGTCGCCAAGGTCCAAACGATCATCGACGAACAAGTGCCGCAGATCGTGCTCTTCATCCGGGACGATATCTACGCGTACAACCACGACCTGAAGAACTGGCACCCCAACGCCATCGCCCCCTTCGATCAGATGCAAGACGTCGATATCTAGCAGGCCTGTGAAAAAGTGGCGTCGCGCGGATCGGCACCGAACATTTCGTCGAAGCGAGGCGCGATGAGGGAGCAACGCCGTAGCGTTGTGACC
>Ga0209208_10002175_pt1 | contig 28013 bp, 26 predicted proteins | sample S1TSphfallax_3_FD_187694 | JGI IMG/M metagenome (GOLD analysis project Ga0209208, IMG submission 187694) | Host-associated microbial communities from peat moss isolated from Minnesota, USA - S1T2_Fd - Sphagnum fallax MG (SPAdes) (version 2) | ecosystem: Host-associated > Plants > Peat moss >...
TTTTAAAAAACACATGTCTCACAACTCAACATGCATGTTGAACCATAATTTTGGAAATGTAAGTGTTTTTTGTCTTTGACATGGTTGTTGGTGGTGACTGGTGAGTGGTGTTGCAAAAAGAACTTCATAGCAAATGTGTGGTGGCTGAAATTGATGAGCTATTGTTAGGAGTGGATGTTGGGGAACAAGGTTGTGATGAAGGTGAAGATTTGGTTTCCCAAACCAACATGGGGCAAACAAACAATGGGGAGGGTGGCGAAGAAGTATTGGTTATGGATGTTGAACGACTAGATGCAAAATTACAAAGGGTTTTTGAGGAAGATGATTATGAGGTGGAAGTCAATGAAAAATAATGAATAACAAGCGATATATAATGGATTTCAACATTTTGGTGTGTGCCTTGGACATTGGGATCTTTTGATATAAGTTGGACAATGGTTTTGAATAGCTTTGACATATTGGTCTTGACATTATGGATGGTATATATAAGAGCTAACCATTTCAAAATTTTGATCATCAAAGATTCATAATTATTTATGAATTTATGCAACAACATGTGAATAGTGGATTATGGCTTGCGGTAAACAAAAAAGTAGTGAATGAACTTGACCAATTATACAATGACTATATTCATTGGCACATTAATCCACCCACTTGACCAAAATCACTTAAATAGTGACGTTGGCACCATAAAATGATATGTGGGCCTAATGTGGGTGGGTGGGGATGATGCAACATTGATGATTGTTACATTATAATACCATATAAATCAAACACCACATTTGAACCATGACCATGGGGATGTAGGTGTTTTTTTTTTTTTCTTGTCTTGGACATTGTTTTAATGGTGATTAGTCAATGGTGTTGCAAAAAAGAACCACATAGCAACATGTAGTGGTTGAAGTTGATGAACCATGCATGCAACTAGGAGTTGACATTAAAAAGTAAGGCGATGATGTAATTAAGCAAGGAGGTGGTTTTTAGGACCAACATGGGGCAAGCTAACAATTGGGAAGGTGAGGAAGAGGTACTAGCCCTGGATGTTGAATGCCTCAATGGAAATCTTGCAAAAATTGCAAATAATTTGTGGAAATGACAACTTTGAGGTGGAAGAGCAAGGAGAAGAGTAATATGTATTATTATTTTCCTTATATGTAGAATGGGCCATCATTAATTTGACGATTTTGGTATGTGTTTTGGACATTGCTAATTGGGTTTGAAATTTATGTTTTTTTGGTGTAACATGAATTAAAGAAATGATTAAGTCGTCAACATATTGCATCATAGCATGTACATGCACTAATTTTGTAATTAGTGGAGGAATATATATTGCCCATGGTCTATAATGGCACCATTTATAATGGATTATAGCTCATGGCCATAATTGCCTAAATGGCAATAATGGTTAAATGGTTAGATACATTGACCAATCACTAATAGTGGTAGAATCCGCCTTTTGTCCAAAACCACCCTAGGGATATTGGCACATTCCACTTTAGTGGAATAGTTGGAATATTACTTAGTGGTTGGAACCATATGATCCCCTAGGTGTCAATTGTTATTTGCCACCATACATAGACTTGACTTGTAGCCCTAGATATTCAAGTCTTGACATTATCAATGGTGTATTGGCTAATCTTTGCTTTGTATCCGATCATGACCATTTACCATAATGTCACGATGATCATTATATCGTGTAACCCCTTTCATCTTGGTTTGATGAAGATCTTGATCACATATTCATGATCATGATGTTCATGCATATGATGTTGTTCATAGTGTTAAAACTCATAGTTGACAAATCATTGTCGATAAAAAATAATTTAAATGCTACAATTATCAACTAAACATAATCAATTACCCAATGATCTTGGATCTTGGTCATGACATGTACATTCGAATCAAATTAAATGTATCATAACTATTTAATTATTTTACAAACATGTGAGAATTAACACCAAATGAAAAATGAGTAAGCTCTCAACATACATGTTGGATGCGAGATCATTCGAGTGGATTATGACTATTATAAGTGCCTAAGTGGTGATAATGGTTGTATGCTCGCATAAATTTGTCAATCACTAATAGTGTTGGTAGAATCCACCCACTTGTCCAAAACCGCTTGGTAGACCACGTTAATGATATTGGCACATTCCATGATAATTCCATGGCTTACATGGTTAGTGTTTGGAACCATGTGGTTCCCTAGATCTTATTTGACATTTTTTCCCAAAATAGACTTGACTTTTGGTGTTAAGGTGTTTGACCTTGTTTATGGTCATCACACACATTTTAGGAATGGAGTGCATGGATGAATTGGGAAGTTGCACCTTGTAATAACTTAGTTTTAACATTAATGTCGATAGAGATAATTATATGTATCTATGACATGACTTGACAACTACTGATATAAATGGTGAATACTAGTAAACTTATAAGCTTGGATCTTGATCTTGATATTATTGATGGTATGTATCAAAACTATTTTCAACCTTGTACATGATGATTAGTACTCCTAATTAGGAATACAATTGCAACAAAGTTATTAGTTGTTTACGTTGTTGAGACCAATCCCCTAGTTGTTTAATTACATGAAGATGGTTCCATTTGTTGACAAAAAAAATCTTGGTTTTCACTTAGACATTTAAATCAATGGTATTAAAGCTGAACATATGAAACTTATATAACCAAATTAGAAACAAGTAAGTTGTGAACATGCATGTATGTGACACCATTTGAATTGGATCGTGGTTCATGGCCATAAATGCTTAAGTGGTGATAATGTTTGTATACTCATAGAAAATTATTAATCACTATTATAAGAGTGATTAATTAGTGTTGGCAAAATCCACCCACTTGTCCAAAACCACGATGCGTAGACCACCCTCTTGATATTAACATATTCCACCATGGTGCCATGGTTGAAATGGTTAGTGGTCGGAACCACATGATCTTCTAGGTTTGAATTGACATTTGGCACTAAACATAAACTTGATTTCTAGCCTTGGATCTTGGATTTGACAATATCAATTGTGTCAAGGTTCTTTACCTTCTCTATGATTGTGACCACACGTGTCAACAATATTAGTGGAGTGCTCAGATCAATTGGGTAGCACCTTGGCATTGAGTTTAGTCTTGACAATGTTGATAATGTTGTATGTATCTATGATAGGACTTGACAACTAGTTTTTTAAATGGTCAATACTAGTCAGTGTGAATCTTGGTCTTGACATTATCGATGGTATGTATCATAATTTGCCTTTATATTACAAGAGGTCAGTGTTCAAGAGGGTAGATTTGCCCTCTTGAAGTGGACATGTGTGTTAAAGCAACATGAGTTATTTGTGGATTATGTCATTATTCATACATGAGTGTGACTTGAGTTCGCCATTAGATGCACACATGAGATCAAGCTATGTGCCATATGGATTTTAAATTTTTGTAGAGGGGTGAATTGAGCCAAATATTATATAGTTTCTAAAAAATGAAATTCCTACTGAAATTTGACATGATGTTGGGTGTACAGGCTATAATAATGAACATGAAGATGATTAGATGAAATTATTTGATAGGAATGATTGGCCATTTAACATGTGCATGTGCATGTGCATGTGCATTACACATGGTATTTTATGTATTGCCCATTTCACTAGCAAGGGATGTGGTCCTAACCACCATTCACTCCATTCATTTTTTAGTGGATCCGACCAATTCCACTATAATAGGTTTATAATGACATTTGGCCCAACTTAGTGGAATTGGTTAATGAATGAAGTTGCATGGACCAAAATTTCTAATGGGATCCCAATCCAAGGATGGAATTAGTTGAACTTTGGACAAGATGCTTACAATGGTTGATAAAATAATTAAAGGAAATTGTAAGGGTTAGCTTGATGCATGAGAGTCTTGTGGTTCTTCCAACAAGATAAGTGTTTTTCTACTATCATGGTAATATTTTAGTAGAAATATTACCACGAAAGACTGTAATCTTGTGTAGATTAAGGCAAATGAGCAAAAGTCCGTGATATGTACACTTGTGGTTTCCCAATAATAGTTTTAGTGATGTGCACCAATTTCTTTATATTATTAATGTTGTGCACAATATATTTTGTGTTTCAATGAACATCGTGCTTTTGATTTTGTGCACTGTGCCAATATGTGAACTTGATTTTGTGTAGTTGGATTTTACAAGTTGCAATTGTTTGATATGGGATTTTGTGTAATGTGCATGAAAGTGTGTGTGTTATTTTTGTGTTCAATTACGAGGTATGACATAACTGATGACATTGAAGCAATCATTTTGACTGAATCTTACAAGGTATGAAAAATGGACTATAGTAGACTTTTTGGAACCTATATTGGCAAACTTCAACCTAACCTTGTAAACCCAAACTATGTTATTAAAGGAGGTGAAGTGGGTTGGGGGCTAACATTATAGTCGTTTTAAGGAATATGGTGTGAAATCCTTGTTATGGTGATGACCTAGAAGATAGTGGAGAAAACACATTAGAAAGTGAGTATGTCGTTTTTGCCATGGCATAATATGATCATGAGGGTTGATGAAGGGACAATGGGCCATATTGGAGATGTTTTATTTTAGAAACATTAATTTGTTGGGTTGTGGGCCTCCTCCATTGTATTTTTCAAAAGTGAAACATTTGTAGTATGCATTCCTTGCATATGGAATCAATTCCTTGTGGTCTAATGTTTGTTACAATTTGGTTTAGTGGCATGGTTTATTTTCTAGATCTATTGCAAGATATATAATTTCTTCCGCCCATCACTTGGTTATGAATTAGAAACCTTTGTTCATGAATTTTGGAAGCATGGCAAGCTTCCATTTGAGCATAAGAAGCATAAATTCCTTATGCTTGAATGAAAACCTTGCCATGCTTCAATTCCATTCGAACATGAAACCTTAAGTTGGTACATGACATGTAAGTTTTGGTCAATACTACTATGGGTTGGCAGTGTGGGGCACTTGATGCCGCTTTGGTCATGATTACATTAATATTTGTCTAGCCATAATTTATGTTGGGCAATGGTTGTATTGTGTGGGCTATTACAATATCATTGGGCATAATGTTGGATATGCAATGCTTGATGATATTGTATCACCATTAATTTGAAGGAGTAATGTGTAAATTGATATGAATGTAGGGTTTTCAATGTAATTTAGGTTTCATTTCTATTCGGTCCCTACACTTGTGTTGCAATCAATTATTTAAAGTTCAAATGTCGAAGTAGGTCAGTTAATGACTACTAGGCCCACATTACACTACAAATCAAGGATGGAAAAACTTAGGGCCAACCTCTAACTTTTTTGGGTTGCAAACTAGCCCAAAGTTATGAATAAATGCTAAAACATTAATGTCGGGATACAAATGCATCAATATTAGATCTAGGCATTGCAAATTGGTCTCCCAATTTTGATGGTATCCTTTTATTAGCCTTGGGGTCAATACCATGCCATAAAGTTCAACATTTATTGATTTAACTTGGGACATATTGATTTTTTTTCTTTTTGGTCTTGATTATTATTATAAAACCCTTAGGGTTGATTTCAATTTTTGCATGAATAGGACTACTAGATTTGGGTTGAACATTGGCCTTAACTCCTAATGTAAAACATGCATTAGTGATGCATTCCATATTTTTTGATATACCAAGTAATGCACACTTCCATATTCCTAAATTAAATTTTAATGCATGAGTATAGAACTCAAATCTGATTATGCACCAATTATTGAATAATATAGCACACTACTAGTATGCCTACTCCCCTAACACCAATTCTAACATTGTATCGCAATTTGTTGTGTTTTATAATGCCATCACAAGAATACTAATGCCTATGTTCCCTTCATTGATGTTTTTGGAACCATTCCATATATGGTGTGGGATTCCACAAGGAACATTATCTTGGGGTTCGTTCCATGCATTGGCTCCAAAAGGTTGTATTGATAATGAATATCATGCAACTTTGTATATATATGCCTAGCACATACCTCTTGGGTTTTCCATGCTTTTGTTCCCACCACTTATAGTAATTGAACAACGTTTTACACCTACAATGGAAAAAACTTAGGACACCATCATCTTGTAAAATAAATTGTGCCAACAATCGAATGATTTCTTACTATATTTTGCATGCTTGCAACAACTAATTTTCTATGATTAGAGCTATATCACTGGTTTAAAACTTTCATTATTTTCATTGAAAACAAATTTACATACACCAAAATTAACTTTGACCGCCTACAAATTCTATGATGTTTCAAGCCTTGGTTTTCAATAGTTGAATCTATGTTTAATGTTTAGAGAGCCCAACTCTCGAACTTCTAAAATTGTCTTTTCTAATCAACAAAGCTTCACATCCAATTGGAGTTTTTCACAATTATGCATTATGTATTATAATTTGTTTTAGGAATTATGTTGCTACTTTTTTTTTAATATCAATGGTATCATTTGTTTTTATGTTGGACATATTAAACAAAGCCAATTTTTATAGGTGTGTTGTTTGGATCATTGGAACCTGTTTTTGTGCATGGTGTCATTGGTTTTGTGCTTTCCTCTTCATCACCCATCATGGCATTTTTAGGGCTTGGTGTCCTTAACACCATGTTTTCTTCTTCATCATTTGACTTTGTCATTCTATCATTTGAGAATGTTGCAAAGTCGTCATGTTCCACCTTGCTGCTAATTGTATTGGCCTCCATTAGCTGGTCCATTTCCCTACTATAAGCAAGTACTAGTGCTTCATATAGATCATCCTCTGTATGTTGGCCATTTAAAAAAAAAAATTGAACTGATTTTTTTTGGGCATTTGAAATCCTAGCAAATAATTTCATTATTAATGAAATCATGTTTTGAAATTTCTATTTGTCGAGTTTGCTAGCCATGGATTATTTCCAAGTGGTTGTGGCAAGTTGCTTAAAAACTCCAAGATAAACATTTTGATCATTATCCCATATATTTTATAATCTTGTAAGTGATTAATAGATGTTTAGTATCCAACCTCTACCTGGAACTCTACATCTGCATTCTTTAGTTTTTTTTTCTATTAATTAAAACAAATCCAAATTTGGTGGTGTTTAATAATAGTGTTGTGGTATGGTGACATAATGCAAATGAAATTTTTTTATCATACGTTTCTTGGATTGAACCTTTCGACCTCAAAATGAAACTAAGTTGAATGCACAAAAAAACCCCATTGGTGTCATATTTGTAGTTGGCCACTCTAATTTTGCATTTCAATTTAACATCACAACCTTTGATTTTAATTGCACCATTTGGTTGGTTGTGGTCAATTTGTAACAGTAACATATGTTATAACTGCTCCAAATGGCAAAATGTATTAGCAACCACAAAATCACGTATTTTATTTTATGTTTGTGCTAATCATTTACTACTATGATATGATATTTTTAGTGATTTTTTCCTTGACACATGAATATTTTCAATTAAACATCTATTTAATCAAAATTTAATTCAAACACTATGATTTTGTTTCCTCCTTCATTTATTGACACATTGTTTTCTTTGATTATTGTGCACATATCATTGTTTTGAAGTCGACCGTATCATTTGACAATTGACAAAACTCTTTAACACTTTGTTAGCATGCCTACTTATATTTGCATAGTTACGTCTTTAGGGCTTCATGAATTACGTTGATAGCAAGTTGCTAAGTGTTACCAAATCCTCTATCGACAAATCACTTAAAAAGCTTGTGATAAAAACATTATAGAACCAACTTTTTCAAACTCACATTTTTAAAAAAGAATTCCATAACATGTGTAAACATCACCTAATGGTAGTCTTCCATGTCCTCCCTAGAAATGTTTATAGCTTGTTTAAACAATGCAAAACATCATTTGTCGATCTTGGCATTTTTCCATCACCATGCCGCCCATTCATTGATTTTGTTGATTGCCCTTTTCCATTTTATCCCCCATGTTATGATTTTTAACAAATTTCCAAGGGGGAATAATTGGGTTTCATCTCTTGGATATTTCATCTTACATATTCTATCTAATTATGCTTGAGATTAACATATATTCAATCATGGATTCCAAGGTGTTTGGTGTGATAATCGATTTCAATTTTCTTCTTGCCATTGTAGGATAGAAATTTAATGATTACAAACACATGGTAGAGGTAGAAAGGACTCAGTTAGGTAGTATGGGTGGAGAGAATGCAAATTGAGGTATTGATCATGCAAATTAGTAATGTAAAAGGAAATTTTGTAAAGTGATTTTATAAGTAGCAAGAATGGTTCTAGGTGTAAAAGGTTGAAATAGTGAATGAAAATTTAAAAAATGTCTTTAAGGCTACTTCATACTCTCTCAATTCCTAATGGGCACGTGCCTATTGGTGGTGAATAGGTAGTTTTTGGATTGGCACATACCTTTTGGTGGGTCTACATGTTTATATGTTGTTGAATTGGATTTACATTAACATTTTTTTTTAATATCTTATTCATATTAATTAGTTCATGGGTGTGCTCATAACTTCTTTTTTTTGAGTGAACCTTATTCGTTAGCCCATCAACAATTATTTTGGAACATTTAGCACTCCCTAATGGAAACACCTTTTTGGACCCCCAATTTCAAAATAAACAGAAATATATTTCCCAACAGTTAACCTTTTTAGTTTATATACATGAGAGTTGAACTTTGGGCAAACCATATGGGATAAAATTGAAGTGTTATTAGCAACACCTTAGGAACCAAGTTGGGAACTTGATAAACCTAAAAGGGACATGATGAGAACATATAGGGAACACATTGGGAAGAAGGAAGAAAAATAAAAAATAACTCCCCCCACCCCATCCCTAAAAGGAAAAAAATGGCCCATCTTGAGTGCATGTTGGCCTTTCCCATTGGTTGCAAGAAATTTCTATTTCCAAAATTGTTTGTCACCACTTTTGGCATGGGCTAATAGCCTTCATATCTTCCTAGGGTACTTATTGGTCTAGACATTGCAAAGTTTAATATATTCTATATTAAAGAAATATGAAACATGACTTGAACATTTTGAATGTCGAATTATTCAAAATAAACCAACATTAAAAAATTCCACCTTCTTTTCTATTCAATTTTTTGCAAAAACAATGTTTGTTGCCAACTTTCATTTAAAGTTTATTCATTATTTTTCATCCACATTTTCATCCATAAATATTGTTCATTTATGAACTCATGGTTGAATATTCCTCCATGTTAGCAAATATTTTGTCCCACGTGTCAAAAAATATTTTCGAAATATTTTGTCGACGTGGGTAAAATATTATAGAAAAGATTTGGTCATGTTCACTTGTTCATGTTCACGCTTGTAAGTTCATGAAATAACATCCTTTCCATTGTGAAACAACTTTTTGTCTCTTTACTCCCAGTTCTATGAGGTGATTATACTTGAAGGTACATATGCTATCAGTGAAGGAAAAAAAATGCAAGGTGTATCTCTAGATGTTAAGTTACGTTTATAGTTGAAACCAAATAGTTTACCTCCTATCCATCATTTATGATTTAGAATTGATAGATTTATTTTCTAAGTTCAAACACTCCAAATTCTAAAATTTTATATTAAATTGTCACTCACTTAAACCAATTTTTAAGGATTTGACCCCATGCTCAATTTGGTGGCAGATGTCACAACCCTAGCCTTGGGCTCGTGACCAAGGCAAGGGCTTGCAAGGGTGTGAACCAAGAGGGAAGCTCGGGAGTCACATTTCATGCTTTCGGGAATGTAGGAGAGTGTGAGGAAATGAACCCTCACATTCCCAAATGAGCTTTCACTTCGGGAGTTGGAGTCCTGATGGACTTTCAAATCTTTATAGGGCGATTGTAAGGGTCAAAACCCATTGAATTAAGAATTTCTTTATATCATTGAAAAAATCTTGGAACTTAAATGTTTAAAATGGGCTCGCATGACCCATTTGGACACTTCAAACATAAGTTATGGCCAAAAGAATGGTTGGGAGTCAAATTGTCAAGAATCGCCCATATTTGTTACTTTCAAATGATTATGGGGTTCATAATGTTTAAAGAAAGTAAACTGTTAGATCCTAAAAAAACTAAAGTCATAGTTAACATACTTATACCAATTAATCCACAATTGATTTAGGTTTTTAATTAATAACTCATTTCTATCGATGCTTTATCAATAACTTTGCATTTGTTATGGCCCCCATAACAAAATTCATGAAGAAAACATAACCCATTATATGGACCACAAAATGTCAAAAAACTTGGGAACTCATTAAGCAAAGGTACATAGAAACACCCAATTTGGTATGTCCAAATTGGGAGAAAGTTTCATGTTCACACAAATGTTTCATTATTGGTTATGTTAGTTTAGAATGTGACAAAGAGACCAACTTGTAGTGTATGCATTTGTATTGTTGAATAATGCAGAGATGAACTATAATACTAGAAAATGTGAGGCACTAGTTATGGTTTTTGCATTGCACGATTTCAGACACTATCTATAAGGTAATAAGTTGATTTCTATGTAGATCATATGGGCTTGGTCTATTTAGTTAATAAACCATAGGTCTTAGGTTGGATTGTAAGATGGTTGTTATATTTCTAGAATATGAATTCATAGTGGTTTATAAACCTCAACGTATACGTGGTGGCAAATGGACTATCCAAACTACAAAATTCCATAGAACCCATGGGAGTTTCTAATCAAATTGTGGATGTAACATTGTTTCATATGCAACTAGTGTGGTTGAAGGAGGTTAAGGAATTTTTATAAACACGAAAAATGTTAGGACCATGAACGCTAACTCAAAAATAAAGGTTAACCAAAAGAGTGTAACCATTTATATTGAAAGACAATGTGCTATACATATAATGACACAAGATAACAATTCATAATAGAAAAACCCCATTTTGCGACTTGTTTTACATGACTAAAAGTGTCATTTGTGATCATTGCAAACAACATTTTTAATTGCCTAAACAAGTCACAAAATGAAGGTTTCTAATAATGCAAGTTACACAAGTGTGTAACCACAAAAGAAACATTTATCATCCTTATAAAATTACATGAGGGTATTACAAAAGGCCATTTTGTAATAGAAATCACAATTAAGAAGATCTTGGATGCAAGATATTGGATTTAAAGCACATTAGAAAGGACATACTTTGGGGAAAATGGTGATGTATAACAAACATGATAGTGTACATTGAACTTTTTTTTGGTGAAGATTTTTATAATCATTGATTCAAGAAACAAAACTTTTGGAATGTGCAGGACAACTTTTTGTAATTCAAAGTTCATTTTAAGCCAAAATTCACCTTGATTCAACAATTTTATTAAAAGGATTGGGGAAACTCAATGCACACATAACATACATATAATGTGTAATTTTTATAGTTATATAAGGTGTCATTTTGAGTGATATGTTCCATTAATGCAAGGAAAAAAATGTAAATGAAAAACCATGCCCCTTTCAAAGATGTTCCTCCTCTTTCAATATTAATTTTCTTTGATGAAAATATTTAGTAATAATTTTTTTATGGCTTGTGGACATTAAAAAAGACATTTGTTGATAAAAATGTTTTAACAAATGTAAGATATTTTTCGCATTTTGGTGGATTTCCTATTTAGTTTCTTTTTCACCTAAAATTTCATGCAAAAAACACCTATAACTTCACATTTGAAACATATATATCATTTTTCATACTCAGTGACAATATTAATTTGGTCCATATATATTTAACACATGTAAAATCTTCATCCTTTGTTAGATTTTTTGGAGGAATTGATTAAATCAAGTTCCAAATTTCTTAAATCTACCCAAAGTACATAATATTGCCATCAAGTTTGGTGTGAACATCTTGTCAAGATTTTGAAACATAAAAAACTATATCTTGCGATTATAATTTTGGGGGACATGTGTTTTCATCCATTGGTGACCAACAATGTTCAAAGATGTTGTTAACTTTTATAAATCTTGTGATGTTTGCCAATGAACAAGAAGATTTGCCACATAAAAGCTTAGCAAAATTGGTGACTACATTTCTAGAAGAGCCATTTGTGAAATGGGGATTTTACGTTATTAGATTAATTAAACAAATTGGATATTGTATGAAAAACGAGTATGTAGCCATTAAATGTGTAAAGGTGAAAATTTTGTGCACCAACATTGTTATAATGACCTCAAAGTTTTTGTGTGAATTCATATTGACCAAGTTTGGACGTTTCTTTATAATAATTATTCACCAAGCTGTACATTTTTATCAACTACTTAACTATAACCATTTTATGTTGAAGCATGTGAATTCTCCCACCTATTATTCACATGGAAATGGACAAACAAAGTTCACTAACAAGGTCATTAATACATTAATAACAAAATTGGTTAATGACAACAAGGGAAATTGATATGGACATCTACCTTTGTCATATAGAACATTGTTATAAAACATATTTCTTATCAATTAGTTTATGGAATGCATTCACTCATGCCAATAGAACATGTTTATTAATCATTAGTGGGGACCATAGGGATGCAAACCCAATACGAGTGTTAATTAGTAGAATATTTGACCTTGAAAATCTATAGAATGACATGTTACATGTTACATGCAACAAAAACTATATGAATTCAATAGTGGAACAAAATTTAGTGGAGTCAATTGTGTCATTTGAAAAAAAATTTAAAGTTTTGTGATTTTTATTTTGTGGTTTCCAAAAGGAAACAAAAACACATTATAATTACAATTTCACACAATTTCTTCCTTGAATTCAATATTGGGGATGGTTGCTAAATGGTAGAAAATAATGTTTTAATCTAATAAAATTGTATAATGTGCTATTGTTTTATCAAGAATAATTTGCATTAACATGTTTTTTAAAATATTAAACTTCAATTCAACCAAGTTCAAAAGAAAATTCAAATTTTTTTTACAATAAATCCTTCGTGTACAAAACAACAAAACAAAAGTGAGAAATTCAAAACATGAAGAAGTGCAAAGATGATTCAAAATTTAAATTAAACAAGTAATAATGAATTCAAAATTCAAAACTAGTAAACTAACGAATCAACTATTAACTACTACCTAACTACTAATTATTACCTCATTAACCAACTTTCACTAGCGCTATGTTGTTTTTATCTTGTGTTTAATGTGTTTTAAAATACCTTTTTTGAGATGCACTTAAAAAAGATGTAAAAACTATAATCATGCACATATAATATTAATCAAAGGAGACCAGTGGACATCTTCATTGACTTTACACAACATGTTTTGGTATTCTTATTCATAGTCAATATTTTTAGGAACAAACTTGTGAGGAAAAAACATAAAAAAATAAGATTTCATGTTTTTTAACTTGTAGAACTCATAACCCAATATATTAGGACCCATGACCATCAAGGTTTTTCCTTTTGGTACCAACATTCCATTTTTTTGTAAATTTAAACCCTAAACTAAGAAATAATTTTTTGAAAAATTGTTGTAAATAAAGATTTGAAAACTACACCTTTTATATATGTGATGCAATTTCAACATTGATTAGCTTTTTTCAAAGTATATTGGTGATGCACACAATTGTTTTTATGACTACAAGTTCATCATAAGTTTTTCAAAATACATTGGTCACATTTATTTATTTATTTATTTATTTCACTAATAGATCAAGTAGGCATCGAATATCAAGCTAGACATCCTTTAGTTGAAAGAGTTGTAAAAGCTTCAAGCTTGGGTTCCTCCATTTTATAACCAAAAGGAAAAGGAAATCATTCTTAAAGGTCTTGAGAAACTAATCATTGATGAGAGATGTCATCAAAACCAATTGTTGTTACTCCTTTGAGCCATATATGATGAACATTTAGGTTTTCAATATAAGATCATAGGAGTTTGAAAATATGTTGCCACAATGTTTATTTTTTGTGCTTCTATCATTGCCCCATCTTGTAGGTGGTTTGATAGGTGAACAAAGAAATGACATTATAACATGAATGAATTTTTCAACACATGCCAAAAAAAGCCTTGAAACCATTATTGTAGAATTCAAAAAATTTGAAAACGTGAATGAAGAATTTTTAGAATTTAGGGGTTTAGGGGAAGAAGAACCCTTTATGATAGATGACGATGGAATGAAACCTTAAGAAAGGTGGAACATTGTCGCCAATTGCAAAAAACAGAAGATGATAAATTATTGGGTGGTTGATAGTGAGATGATGGGAGTATATTTCTTTTATGTCTATTGTTTACTTTGTTGTTTGTTTGCAAGTAATGGGGATCGTGGGGTTTTATTTTTTAATGACATTTGATTTGTTGTAATGTTTGTGTTGGATGCATTTTTGGTGGTGTGGAGTGCTTTGCGCTAAAGCTTTGATGGAGGAAAGCCAAGTAGTTGATGACAAAGATAAGGAAGGAGTTACCGGGTGGGCAACAAGGGGGTTTTAACAAGTTTTCAAAGAAGAGAAGATAAGTTTTTAGAGAAATATATAATGTGGCTAGCATGAGTTAAAGGCAGATTTTTTGGTTGAAGTAATGTGGATTCCATTGTGCCAATTGTTTTTAAAAACTAAAATTGTCATTTGTAATTTCATTTAGGGTTGATGACCAGGGGCATGATGAGAAACATAGGGATTTTGATGAGTGGTCGTTCTAGTTCTTTGCTTTTTAGTGTTGAATTGTGTATTTGTTTGGGGTGGACATGGTGATGGTTGCTCATGAGAGAGTACCCTTTAGATTGGGAGCTCCAAAGGAATTTTAGGATTCATAAAGGTCCAAAATCTGTGCATTTGGACATTTGTGAGATTGAAATTCTTTTGTCAAACTCATGAATAGTCTTATGTATCAAGATGAAATGTGGGATGTGCTTTCTACAAATGTCAAGGTTGGTGTTGTTTGTACCAGTGGATAATTGTTGAGTTTCGAGATTCAACAAAGTCACGAGAGTGAAATTGTCAAGGGTATTATGGGGTGTTGTTGGTCTCTTTTATTTGTGTGATGTGTTAATGGGATAGAAGTTCTTAATGTGGGATTTAGTGTTCTGCAATGAGTAAGAAAAACAAAACATGGCCAATTGAAGTTCAAGAGAGAAAGTTCAGATAGATTTGACCCCTAGAAACCCTTTTGTCATTTGATGTGTTGTGTTGCCTGTAAGAATTATTGTAGATTTTCATTGATGGTGTTAGTGCAAAGGAAAGTGAATCCACATAATTGTCTATGATGAATTGAGCTACTAGGCACATTGTGCATGCCTTTGTTTTTCGTTACACCTCTATAAACTATAAACCTAGCTCAAGAATACACACATGAGGAAACAACATTATAACATGAATGGCAAAACGAAGAACAGAAACACAAACTAAGGAAACTAAACAAGAGGTACGAGAACTGTAGCTTGAGGGTATGAGGTTAGAGGGACTGGAAAAAGAGGTGCTTATCGGCCCTTCATCACATTGGGGAGGTGTGAAGAGGCATTGGCACCATTGAGAGAAATGCGAAACTAAAACCTAAAGCACTAAACCCTAGCTGCCTAATGCTAACCCTAATCCTGCTGCGTTGGAACGTGGGAGCCTAAACCCGGGTATGCCGGTTCTCATGTCTGGATCGCAACCACGAGTACCCTCCGATTATCACAACGAGAACCGGGACTCCGGGGGAACCGCCCAACACTGTTTTCAACCAGTGACCAATGGGTTTCTGTAGCTTGTCGAACGGAACGCTGGATAGGAAAAAGAGCGTACGAGTCCGGTGAGTGCGCTCCGTATTGCAGCGAAGGAAAACTGGCAGGAGAGGGAGGGAGAGAACGAGAGAATCGGACTTCCTTTTCTTCATTTTCGTCAATAGCATCTGCACGAGAATAATCCTCTTCTATTGCCACGTCTTCTGTGATACGCGACATTTCTAATGGTTGTCAATTGTGTACGCAGTCGATTATAGAAGTTGCAGCAGAGAAGGCTGCGATGTGAATGGTGCACCTGTTTGCTTTTGCATCAGGTTTCGTATGTTCTATCTTGTGGAGGCGGGCGGGGGAGGAGGTGTGGATGGTCATTGTTAAGGTCTGTGAATGAAGTCTTTTTGAGGGGAGAGAGGTTCATTCTTGGGAGAAACCTAAAGCTCTGTGAGATTGAAGGCGGCGTTGAAGTTGGGAATTTTGTCGTTCCATATTTTGTCGTCTTCTTTGGGAATTTCGATGTGTGTGTTGGCATGGATGTCGTTGTTCGACTTTGAACCTCTTGGCGCGTGAAACGTTTGCAGGCTGGGAAGTCACAAGGATGTGAGTTTTTGGGTCCGACGCACTGAAGAGGATCTGTGTCGCGGGCCTGGTTGAAGAAGCTGCATTGGGCAGCGACCTGTGTGCGCAACCGTGTCCGCGACGGTGTGCGCTTGATATTCGGAACTGTAGGAGGAAGACAATGGCTGCAAAGGTTGCGGGATGTTGCGAAGGGTTATTGTCGTCCATAGATGAGGTTCCCACCATCAGCGAGATTATGCATAAGGTGTTTCTTCGCACTCGCTCCTTACGTTTTTGGTCTCAGTTCGTCTTTGATATCTCCAAGTGAAGTTTATTCTGCCATTTCATTGCCATTTAAAACACTACTTGCACTTTATAATGCAGAGACAGATAGATGATAACATCTATTAGCATTTTCTAGTGCTTTGTCCTGAGCTTGGTTGACACTTACCGAGATTTTCAAGCAATGGCGACTTGCTTTCTGAAGCAGAGTAGCTGAAAAATGTCATCTTGGATGCATCCCGCATTGCTATTGACGTTCAGTGTGTGAAGAAGACAGGAATTGTGGAACAGTACTGTTGAATATCTGTATGTTTGGTGAGGATGGTCAAGATTTGGGACTTGAGACGAGGCTGCAAGATGCAACTTTTCTTTCAGTATAAAGTAGGCTTTCCGAGCTGATGGTCTGTTACCTTGTGTGTGTGACAATCACAAAGTTATGACCACCCTCATTCTTCTGTTTATTTTGGTTTTCCCTATGTGTGTTTGGAGTTTCTGTGCAATCTCATAGATATGTTTCCAAGAGGCTGAAGTGGATCTACTGGATCCAAGTAGGCAGTTGTGGTACACCTAAAGAAGATATCTGGATTGTAGGAGGTCCCAACCTCTACCATCTATGTTGGCCTCTCTATGCCAGGAGATTAGATGCTTCTTATACAGGGGCAAGTTAAAATGAAAAAAAGCTTGCCTTGCATGCTTGTTACAGCTTGGATGATACTGGTTAACTTTTTAAATTAGCTGTGCTGGCATCAAGGCTCAATCTTCTCATTTCATCCAGAAATGTGACAGAAACTCAGCATGCAGATTTCTGTAGAATTGTTTACCTGAAATTTTGAGCAGACCATTATATACTCACCAGTTTCTTTTTTCTGGGTGAAAATTTGCTTTTTTCAACCTGAAATTTTGGGAATTTTGGTTTTTTTAGTGTAATTTCGACTAAATTTTCTAACTTTGGTGGCAAAGTCGTAAAAGTTTTGACATCAAAAAATTGAAAAAAAAACACTGTTACTCACCTAAAACCACTGTCAAGAGCTCATAAAGTCAGTGGAGAGTAATTGCAGATAGTTAGTGCCATTCATGGTGAGGGTGACGGTCTTCTACTCACAAGCTTACAACCATGGTCATTTTTTTCATTTTATTTTGGTTTTTGCCAGAATTGGCATGCTTGTTACCTTCATTGTGTTGTTGACTCTGCAATCTCACAGATGTGTAACTGGTCTTCTGCATATCTGAATGATGTGAAATTTTCTGTGCTTGCAGGCTATTATGGACCAGACCTTTCCAGGTGGCACAGTAGCTTTTGGTTCTTGTACTGTGCCCTGCTACTACCAAGGTGTGCCTCCTGTCAACATACATGCATGTTCCACATCTCCCCATTATGGAAGTTTGTCAGGTTCAGCAATGGTGCTGAAAAGGGTTATTGCAAGCAAGCAAAGCTTGTAATTTGTGCATCGAACAGATAATTAACCTGTTGCCTATCTGCCCTTTTGGATCAGTCTGCTTCTTGCATCACCTGTAAGTTGGAAGCATTAACTGTATGCATGAAGTCTTTATTCTGGTATCTTTCCTCCTCTTGTCTCTTTAAGACACAGTTGACAAACTGATGTAGTATGTTTGTTTGTATTTGTGTTCATGCACATGGCCAGCAGCCTATGGTACATATACATTGTAAGTTTTTTTTGTAAATGTAATCTCTTCCTCTTTATGAAGCTCTCAGGAACGTCTAGAAGATCGATGTTTGCACTCTGGTTTCAGTACCATGTGACTTATTCATTTTCTAAGTAATACATAGTACAAGACAAGTGTCTCTGTCCATCACAAAGGTAAATGGTGCATGAGATGTTGTCATCATATGTTGGTTCTGATCATTCCTTGTGGGTATGCTTTCAGTGAATCTTCTATTGGAGTCACTCTGGAGTCAGGTTGGGATATGGCATCTCTTACGAAGGTCCTAACATTATCTTTCACTCCCTTGCTTTTAAGCACAATCTGTATCCAGTACACTTAGGGTTTATCAGGAATCTGTTGGCTTAATTGGAATCTAAAGTTTATCTGGAGCAACCATGTCAATCTATTGAATAGCTGGAAGAAGTTTCTTAGGGTGATGGTATTGGCACTTCGCTGGAGGTATCAAGTTCGCAGATGGTTTGTAGCCTCATTGAGAATACTTCAGAAGTGCTAATGGAGGTGATTAAGAAGTGAATTCTTTTCTTCCAAGTTGCTAATATCTCAGTGGAAGTGGTTTAGATGAAACTGTAAAGAATCTTTGTCAAATTCTAATTGTGCTGGATGACTGGCTTCTTATGTCCAAAATTTGTATGTTTGTTGACCATGATTTGAATTTGGTATGAATGCAGATAATGGTCACAACACCCTGTGTAATGGTTTTGTATGATCGTGATCTAATTGGTAAAATCTCTATCTTTTTGTTCCTCTTTGGCAGTTTTTCTCAGTGGAGATTGGGACAGGTTCATTATTGTTGTCTATCTCAAGCAACATGTCATGTGTCTCTCTTGGTGCTCTGGCTTCCCTCTTAACTGTGTCCCTGAAGTTTTCTTTGTACTCATCTACACCATCGCTGAATTGCTCAATCTTATTGTTAGCACATGGACTGGCCTTTGAGAGGGGTTCTGTTGGCACAGCATTGGAGCAGGTTGCCTGCAAGTATCTACCAGAATTTGGAAACAATGGAAAAGAAATTATAACTGTGCGTCAGCTTCTGACACACACTGCAGGGCTTCATGAATTTTATCCTTTCTTTGATATGGGACTGACAAAGCGGGAAGAGGTAATAGTGCAGCTACAGTTCCTTGATAGATTGATTTGGAACATTTCAAGCAATGCATTGTGTCAAGAGTTTTTATTCGCAAGCTGTAGGCCGCAGTAGAGGAAAGGGCACTGCTTTAAGGTTGTCACCTTCCTATCTTGGTGTGCCATAGATAATAACTTAAAAGCAGACCTGAGCCAGATTTATCAGTCCTGTTGCCTTGCAAAAAATTACACATATTATTTGTCATCCTTTGCATGAGTGTGATAGGGTGAGGTCCTGCAAGTGAACACTGGCACAGGTATTGGACTACATCATGAAGGACAAGGTGTGGTATGGAGGGGGAATGGCACACTACAGTGATCTCTCCATGATTGTTTTGGGTCTTATTGTGGAGCGCATCACTGGCATGCCCCTTGATGTGTTTGCAAGCAAGGAGATTTTTGAACCTGTATGCAATCTTCTTGAGTTGTATATCTTGTGTGAGCATGCTCCTTATTAGCACATGAAAAATGTCTGTATATGAGCTTGCAAGATTTGTTTCAGAGCTTGATCTCCAGTCTTTGTATCAATCTTCTGCATATTCAAAATTGAATCAGAACTGTGGGGACTTCTACTGGACAGCTTGGAATGCGCCATACCAGTTTTAGGCCAGTTGACACCACTGATTTCAATCCAATGATTGTGCCCACGGAAGTTGACCAGATGCACAGGAATCGGCTGCTCTGGGGTGAAGGTTTGGATTTGTTACAATCCTTTCAAATCTACTTTGTCCATTCAATGAATTGCTCCATGCCTAGTCTTTGGATTGTAGTCGAGCTGCAGAATTAAATGTATAATATGTCTTGAACTATAAGTACTGTGAAACAAAATCAATTGATTCAGCTGATATTATTTTTACTGAAATTGTCAGTGGGAGGTATGGGTGTGCAGTGCATGATCCAACCGCTTTTGTGCTTGGTGGGGTGGCGGGTCATGCTGGACTCTTTTCTACTATAATGGATGTCTGCCGGGTACCCTCATATGTCCTTGCCCATATCCTAGGTGACAAATTTTTGTGCATGACTGCAATTTGAGTTGTTCATGGAAAGTCAACTATTTGACCTGTGGAGTTTTAACATCTCCAGAGCCAGTTTGACTTGTGCAGAAATGTCCTGGTGATGATTGGTAATAATGTGGAGTCATGGGTCTACAGTTTGCACAGATGATGCTGGCAGGAGGCATGGACCAGGCTACTAATTGTCGCCTTTTCAAGGAAACAACTGTGTGCTTGTTCACTACGCCAGGCCTCAGGACTCTCACCAATCCTCGTCCATTTGCTCTTGGGTAATATCCCTTCTTAAGTTAATAGAGCTTTTGCATGAATTTTAGCTTGGATTCTTGGTTTATACTCCAAACAGATGATTATCTGTGCATCCATGCACTCTGTCAAGACCTGAAACTGGACAAAAAATATCTTTATGTCAGCTGCAGAATCAGATTCTCAATAGGCCCTCTGCTTTCAACAGTGTCCTTTATCGCTTGAAATGATCAATGTACATAAATCCATGGGGTATGCATAATAAAACTGGGCAATGTGCTTCAAAATGTGTTTTTATGCTGACCATTTCCTAGGCACAAGCAGAAACTAGTGCTATTGCAGGGAGGTATGGTTATGATCATCCTGATGCAAACCTAATTTTTTATTGAAAAGTTGGATATCAGGTGGGATGTAGCAGTGCGGCGGTCTGTAGATGGGTACACATCTGCAGGAAAATATTTGGGCCCTCGCACTTTTGGGCACACTGGATTCACAGGTGTTCATTTCTATTTCCACCTGATTGATTGTATCATCAAATGGGTGATATTGGATGCTGACACTGCTCTGGGTGTATGGCTTATGGCTTTGACTTGTATTGGGAATAGGCATGTTGCTTGTTGCACAGGATGGGCCACGGTCAGATTGATGGATGAAATGGACCATGGACAGGTTGGTGCTGATAACCTGAAATTGAGGTCAGGATTCTGGTGTTTGGATGTTTGCAGGGACATCTCTGTGGATAGATCCTGATCGAAATTTGTTTGTTGCACTTTTGACAAATGCTGTCCATCCAACTGCAGTAATTGACCAATCCCATGAATTGCTGTTAGAATAGGATTTTGTGATGATTTTCATTGACTAGTTCAAATGTTTTTCTCTCAAGAGTAGGTAAATTCAAGATGCCTCATTCTAAGTAAGTCAAATTGTGAACTCTTGAACCACAATGGTGCCACTTTTAAGTTTGGAACTTCTCCATTTTGGGCAGTCTGGTCTTTTCACCTTGAAAGGTACATCACTTTGTTCTTGCAAGGGCATCAATTGAGATGTGCTACTGCATGACATTTGACACATTTTCTCCACAACATTGTTAGGATTTGATGGTGTCTTTGGGTTTTACAGCTGGTTGTAGTGTACCCTTTTTGGTGCTATGTCCCTGTTGAGTCAGGAGTCTTCCCATTGCTTCTGGAAATGCAACACAAACTCAGTTCACATGCTGTCTACTTGTTTGGCCAAAATTTTGTGCAGATATTTTGTACTTATCTGCATCCACTGTTGGAAGTTGATGGAGTCAGTGGGGAGTCATAGCAGCTAGTCACTGCTATTCATGGTGAAAGTGATGGTCTCTTACTTTGTGAGTGACAGTCATGAGGTTATGACTGCAAACTTCTTCTCTTGTTAGTTTTGGCTTTGCTGCAATTGACACAATGCCTACTCTTGAAGTGTTCTTCTGCATTCTTATCTGCAGTCTTGTTGATATGTTGCCTACTCTTCTTTTTGTCATATTTCTTGGCAGGTTGGGGGGTTTGGTTCACAAGTAAGAGATGTAAGACCATTGATAGCAGATGCAGCTGTGCATGCAATGGGGGAGCAAGCAATTCCATGCGAATCACTGACATGGCACCTTGGTTTTGTGTACCAAGGAGAAGAGAAAAGGTACTTGGAATCTCTGAAGGAAGCACATGTTCTTCCCACAACAGATCATGACATTCTTCCTTGGGAAGCATCACTCGTAGGCTTGCAATCATCAGCAATGTCAGAAAATGCCCGACACACTGCAGGAAATGTGAAATCTCGAACAACCCTTGAAGTACCAAGTCCTGTTATGTCTCAGCAAGTTGCACAAGTTACCTTCACCTCAGTGACATCATCAGTAGTTTTTGGACAAAATGTATCCCAGGGTTCACCAAACAAGCTTGTTCTGTGGAGAGGGATAGTTCCAATTATTATCCTTGCTGTGGTCATTGGTGTGGTTTCTTGATATATTTTTCTTCTGCAATTGCAGGTCAGGCCCCTTCTTTGGACCAAATCTGATTTCTACTTTCCCCTGTATGTCTTGTGCTTAGGTTTTTGCTTGTACCCAGGCAAGCTAAACTTGAAATGAACCTTCCCCTCACATGCTAGTTGCAGCTTGATCTATTGAAATTTTTGTTAGTCATACCTCTTGAATGCTAGCCAATGTCATTACTGAGTCTTGCCATTGGTTTCAGAAATGTGACAGAAACTCATGACACAGATATGTGTCTAATTGCTTGCCCACAGTTTTGAAATTTTTGTTAGGTATACCTCTTCAATGCTAGCCAACATCATTACTGAGCCTTGCCATTGGTTTCAGAAATGTGACAGAAACTCACGACACAGATATGTGTCTAATTGCTTGCCCACAGTTTTGAGCAGATTAGTAACTGCTTTTCTAAATCCAATTAGAAGCTGATAAGTCTTTGGGAGTAATGGCAGCTAGTCACTGCCCTTCACGTTCTTCTGCTACTTTGTGAATGACACTAAAAAAAGTTATTAAATGTTCTCATTCTTGTCATGTTTGTTGTTCTCTTCAATGATGTTCATAAACCTACCAATACACAGCTGATGATGTGTTTTCGATACTTCATCTGCAGCTCTGTTTTTGGGAGGAGTATCAGCCTTTTCAAATCTTCCATCATTCTTGCTCGGTCTGGTCTTCTGATTGCAAAGGTGTTATTTGTGGTTGCAATCAAGGGATTGCAGAGTCCCCCTCTCTGACAGCAGCTTTACAAACTGCAATTGTATCTAAATTGAGGTTACAATGTCATCTGTACTTGTGATAGCTCCAGGGTGACAGCATGGACACTTCAGGATCAGGGGAAAGTACATCATATACATGTCACTTAGGTGGTCTTTAGAGTCGGCATTTTTGGAATAGTGCCATTTAGCAGCCCAGTGAGTGCTCCATGTAGTTGCACCTGACAACATTATTGACTTCTGTAGATTATTGACAAATGTTTAGTTAGGGTGTGGTTTTTTAATGGCCAGATCAGCAACTAGTGGCACTTAAGGATTGTCCCCATGTGTAATGCATGGATTTGCGTTGGTTTTAGGGTTTTAAGGTTTTCTCATGTTATCATTGCATGTGCGACTAATCTAGTAACTTTTAACAACATATTACCCTATTAAACTCTACACCCATTCTCCTACTTCAGTGGTTTTGAACCATCATCTAGATTAATTTCAAGTTCAATTGTGAACTTGACATGTTAAAACTTCGGCAAACTTTTGGTCGTAATTTCAACTATGATATTGTCGATAGTATAATGAATCACACTTATTTCTCTTTTACCAATCTTTCTTATATGTAGTGATGTTGCATTTTTATGTGCTTTCTCCTTAAGTGATATATAGGTTTTGACTTATTGTTGTGGCACTTCGATTATCACAATTTACAAAGGTGTTGCAACTGATTACACATATCCCAAGTCTCCAAGTAATTGCCTTCACCAAATAACTTATTTAGTTTGCAAAGTGAGAGACCTATTCTATTTTTATTGATGAAATTGTTGTGGAAGTTTGTTTCTTGCTTGATTAGGACACATCTCCATTTGCAAAAGTGAAAAATGATTTCATGTTGATTACTTAACAAAATCCCCTACCCAATCAACATATATGTAAATCCCACAAATTTGGATTCTTTCTATCATAAAATAATTCTAACATTGTTGTGCTTTTAAAGTATCTAAAGATCTTGAAAATCCTTTTGACATCTTTCTAATGAGCTTCACCTAGATCTATAAGAATTCGTGATACTACTTTCATTGAATATGCAAGTTTTGTGCAAATCATGCAATACATTAATCTACTTGCAACACTTTTGACGCATTCCCAAGTCCCAGGGTGAACCCACTTGAGGGTTCACCAAAGTGTAGTTGCGGAAAGAGGGACTCGGAAGGCGCTCCCGGCTTCCAACTCTAGAAAGGGGTAGAGGGTCGAGTTGGGAGCCTAGGGATTAGACTAGGAAGAAGGTTTAGTAGATCAAGCTTGAATCTGCACCAAAAGAAACCACCCACGTGGTCAGTTCACATTCCGAAACACCCTTGGGTGTTGGGACAAGCCACGAGCACTTTGGACCACAAGACACACCACGGCCCGAACTCGGGGGAAGCCACCACCTTCCCCCATATAGTATTCTCTGCGACGACGCCTCACCGAGACTACATCCAAATGGCTCTTTTTCCCAGGACTCCCAAGTTGGAGTCCCGAAATTGTCCCGAAACTATCTCGCGTGGAGTCCCGGGACTTTGGGAGCTCATAACTCCCGACTGCCAAGTCTGATCGCGACGAGGTCTGAACCAAACTTGTAGCCCTCGTCGAGATCTTTCCAACGGCGTATCGCACTGTCAATTCTGAGGTCTGGAAGAGGTCGATTCCCGACTTTTAGTGGTTGGGAGTCAAACTGCCAGCTTGACTCCCAACCCTTCTTTTGCCCATAACTTGGGCTGCAGAGGTCCAAATGGCCAATGCGAGGCCATTTTCGATATCTACGCTTCAAGAACTTTCCAATGACACCAAGAACACCCCAATGCGAGGTGTTTTGAGCCTTGCTGTCGAACTCTGAACATTCGGGAGTCCCGGGGGACTCCAAATCCTCACTTTTTCCAAGTGTTGGGCTTCACCCCCACACTTGGCCAAAGTAGGGTTGCGACAACTTTGGTTCGGTACCTTTTACATGTCTACCTTTTCATTTTCAATTTGAAGAGACATCTCCTTTGTGAACTTTAAACATGTTTAAAGTGGAGTTGCAACTTTATTCATCTCCAACTTAAACGTTTGTAATTTAATTTTAATGTATTTTTCTTGGTGCATGAAAATGGTGCAATTCAATCTATCTTTTTTTTATTTTAATCCCAAGATAATATTGAATGTGCATGTTGTAACCCTAACCTTGGGTTTGAGACCAAAGTAAAGGTTTGCAAGGTTGCGAACCAAGAGGGAGCATGAGAGTCACATCTCATGCTCCTGGAAGTGTAGGAAAATGTGAGGGAATGAACCCTCACATTCCCAAGGGAGCTTCCACGTTGGGAGTTGGAGTCCTGGTGGATTTTCGAATCTTTAGAGAACAATTGAAGGGGGTCACAACCCATTGGATTGAAAAAAAATTTATATCATTGGAAAACTCTTGGAACGTAGATGTTTAAAATGGGTTCGCATGACCCATTTGGACACTTGAAACATAAGTTATGGCCAAAAGAAGGGTCAGGAGTCAAATTGTCAATTTGACTTTTAACCATTAAAAGTCGGGAATTGCCCCGATTTCCTTACATGCAGGTGGCATGTGACATACTGTTGGAAAGCTCTTAATGATGGTTACAACTTTGCTTTAAACCTCATCTCAATCGGAGGTCTACACATAAAGTTATGGGCCTCCAAACTCATAGAAGTCCTAGTTATGGGAATTTCGAAACTCCCACTTGGGAGTCCCGAAACAAAATGACATTTGGGTGCTGGTCTCCTGGCCAAGCACAAAATATACTATAAGGGGGAAGGTGGTGGCTTCTCCCAAGTCCGGGTCATGGTGAGTCTTGTGAGTCCGTGTTGTGCATGGTCCGTCTGTGCACCAAAGTGCTCCAACTATGCATTAACCAACTTGTAGTTTGGTTTGTGCAGGTCCATGTGAGTAAGTAAATTGTTTTTCAATCTTCCTAGTCCCATCGCGAAACTCCAACACGCCTTTTTACCCCCAAAATGTTGCGAACCAAAGAGCATGCCCCAGTTCTTTACTCTTCCATTGTTTCGCTTTAGGCTCACATTTGAGTTTATCAAGGAGCTTGGGGGCATTGATGTGCCCCAAATCTATTATGGAAAATTCTTTTGCCAGCTTACATTTGAATTGTATTAACAACCCATCAACATCATTGCTTACTAATATTACATCATCAACATATAAGACCAATATCACCAATTGATTATCTTGTATAAAAATGTACATGTTAATGTTTGCTACATTTTTAAAAAAACTAAATGTACATCATAAAAATATATATCAATTATTTCATACCATGTTCTTGATGATTTTTTAAATCCGTAATGTGTCATGTATTTATAAACATTATGATCAATCCCTAGTTGAATAAATCCTTGAGGTTGTTCCATATAAATTATTTTTTGTAGCTTGAGGAATGCAATTTTGATGTCCATTTGGTGGACATCAAAATTGTTATCAATAACCAAAACCATCAACATTTTTATAAGTGATTTTCACAACATGAGAAAAGGTGTCATGATAATCAACACCATGCACTTGTGAATATTCTTTAACAACCAATCATGATTTGTATGTATTAATACTCCCATCAGACTTCAATTTGATCTTAAATATCCATTTACAACCACTTGTTGTACATCCAAGAAGTAGGTCAATTAATCTTCATGTTTCATTTTGCATCCATGAGTTGAATCTGGAATTAATAATCTCCTCCCACTTAATCATGCCAGGTATTGACATTGATTTTTCAAAAGTAGTAGGTTCTAGCAATAGGTTTTCATCTTTTGTAGCTTTAATAATTATCATGGAAATGATGAATCTGTCAATAGCTTTCTTCTCCCTTTGTGACTTTGTAGAATGGAAATTGTTTGTTCACAATTATATATATATATGTAAATGTGAAGTTTTTTTAATTTCAACTTATTAAACTCAAAATACTATTAATTCAAGTATTTCGTTACTTCCTCTCTTCATTTATAATACTTTGGGAGCCAACGAAACTATTTCCCTATTCTACATTCTCAACAACTTTATCTAACACATTCAATAGTAAAGTACTCATCCTCTTCTTGAAATTGCATTGTGAACTCATTATCTTCAACTTTATATATGTCATCACTAGATTGATAAAAAAAAAATTTGGTTGTGTATTTTTCCCAAATTTTCAAAACTTGTAAATGTCTTATAAAAAATTACATCCTTGCTATGGAATACATTTTTGTTTTTTCCTTAAATAATTTATATCCCTTCACTCATTCAATGTATCTTATGAAGATGCATTCCTCAAACTTTGAATCTAACTTTTGTCTCTTTTGTTTTGGAACATGAGCATAGGCTCAACACCCAAACACTTTGAGATCTACCACATTTGATTTCTCACTTACCCACATTTCCTTTTGCATCCTTTGTGTAATTTATTTGTAGGATATTAACATTCCAATTGCTTCCGCCCAAAAAATTTGGGAAATTTAGCTTGCTTGAGTGTGTTTCTAACATATTGTTGTAAGGACATGTTTTTCCATTGTGTTACACCATTTTGTTTAGGTGTGTAGGAGACTATGAATTGTTTTGCTATGCCATTATTTGGGTCAAAACTTGTAATTAGGAACCAAAAAGATTTCTTTGGAAAAGGACTGCAAATATTTTTACATGCAAATGAATATTTTTATAACTTGGCTTTTTAGAAAATTAATTTTCCCCAATGCATCACATTTTTTTGTTAGTTATTA
>Ga0209208_10002176_pt1 | contig 28002 bp, 20 predicted proteins | sample S1TSphfallax_3_FD_187694 | JGI IMG/M metagenome (GOLD analysis project Ga0209208, IMG submission 187694) | Host-associated microbial communities from peat moss isolated from Minnesota, USA - S1T2_Fd - Sphagnum fallax MG (SPAdes) (version 2) | ecosystem: Host-associated > Plants > Peat moss >...
CTTGTTTTTGGGGAAGAGAGAGAGAGAGAGAGAGAGAGAGAATGAGGGAAGGAGGGGGAAGCTGATGTTGTTTTTGTTTGGGTGTAAGTAATGACAGGTATTTTTACAACAGAAAAAAAGACTCTTTTTTGTTTGGGGGGGTGGCTGGTTTGCTGGTTTGGGTGGTTTCACAAAAACACACCCAAATAACAGAAGAAGACAAAGGAAGTTGGGGACAAGCTAAAAGAAGCCACTTCTGCTTGCTATTGCTTCCCAGATCCCTCTTTTCCTTTTGCTCCAATGCCAAGTGTCTTTCTCTCTCTCTCTCTCTCTCTCTCTCTTTCTTACTGTACCCACAGGTGTGTATAGTAGCAATGCAAATTCACCAAATAAATAAATAAATAAATATTATTTCTTATTATTACCATTTTTTATCATTTTTTAGAATAATAATAATAATTAAATTTTTCTTAAAAATTTTATAAGAGGAAAAGAAATGGCAAGTTTTACATCAGAAGAAATCAGTTTGTAAACTGGTGAAAAACCATTTTGTTTGTTGTGAATTGAATTTCAATCAACTTTCTGCCATTGGGAAAAGTAGTAAAAGTCCTACTTAAATGGAGAGATGGTGTGGGGGTGGGGGGGAAGTTATTAAATTTTGAGTATTTGTTTTTTTGTCAATAAAACTCAAAAAAAGAATTTTTTTAAGAAAATTAATTAAATTTCACATGTTTCTTTGTAACCCATATATGGGTTTTTTTTTTCCTTTTTTTCTCTTTTTTCTTTTTTTTCAATTTTGTAAAGCAGGTGGTGGATGGGTGGCCAATCATCCACAAGAGGACTTAGCTAAATTTGGCTAAAGGTCACGGAGAAAAGTAGAAAAGTTTTCAAACCCAACTTTATATATACAACCTAAAAGAGAAACTATGATCTAAATATGGCAAATTCAACTTTTTTTTTTTTCCCCTCAAAATATGGCCACTTTGGCCCTTTTTTTTTTTCCCAAAAAACACTCTTGGACAGGTACATATGTATATATATATATATATATATATATATACTTTGTAAAATTAGGTACATTACAATACATGCTCAACAATAAAGGCCACACTAATACTAATAATAATAAAAATAAGAGGAAAAGAAATATGTTTGTTAAAAACTGTTGAAAATGATTGTGTTTCAATAGAAATTCTGTTTTTAAAAAAAAATTAATTTTAAAATCAAAATATTTAGGAAATTTGGACTTCACACTCAAATAGGAAATTATCACCTACCTAAATTTGTAAAAATTAAGTTACAAATATTTTGCTCAATAGTAGTAGTATAGGCCACACAAGTGCATGCTAGTAGTAGGTAGTAGCCTAGTAGTAGCCTAGTAGTAGTAGTAGTAATAATAATAATAATAATAACAATAATAATAATAATAATAACAACAAGGAAAAGAAATCAGTTATCAAAACTGTTGATAATTATTATTGTATTTTCAATCAATTTTCTGCCTCTCAAGTTCTGTTGCTTACACATGGCTTCACTTGATGGGTTTTCTTTTCTTACATGATTTTTTTGTTGAGGTGGAATTTGGGGGGGGAGAGAGGTTCTTGAGTGGGAAAGTAGGCGATACCCAAGCTCTACTTCTTTCATACCCAATGTTGCTTTCACTTATTGGACACAAGATCTCTCTTTGTTGAAGGGAAGAGTGTGGTCACTAGTGGTTGGTTGGTTGGTTGGTTGGTAGGTAGGTGTGTAGGTTAATAGGTAGGTACATGACACACCAAGGTTCCATAAATAACCTCATATAGATAACCATTGAGGTTATCTATAGGACGGGATTACAATGAAAATATTTGTATTTTTAGATGTGTTTTTTTCTTTTTGAAAAAATTTAACATTTGATTACTATTTTAGCCACTTGGTGGTACTAGGTTGGCCACTTGTTGGAATAAGTTGGAGTTGAGTAGGTAATAAGATTGTTTTTGAAGAAATCTTTTTGGTTACGTATTAAGGGGAAACTAATGGAGTTTAATTAGATTTTTTAAAAATTCAAGGTGGTTATTTCTACCTACAAGGGTTAGATTGTTGTAGGATTTTTGGATCTCACCAATTTTTGAAAGACTAAATCTACCCAACCTTCTACTAAATCATGGAGATTCTTAAATTCAAGTCCTTAACCACAATGCTCATTGCTCAAATTTCAATATAACAAATCACAATGCAAATACACATAACACAATTTGAAAACAAAAAACATAAAATTAGTCACTTGCAAGGAACCTTTAAACTCCAAGCACTACATATCACAAGTATCTTACATACTAAAGGTAGTTAAATATAATACCACCATAAATCCACAATAGAACAAAAACTTGGAAAAACAATTGAATTATTAAATAAAAAGTGGTATCCATTTGGGATCACCAATTTCACTTCACAAGAAACTAACTAACAATTGTAGCTTGCAATGTTGTCCAAAATTTGTTGAGCTAAGACTAAAAAGCTTTAAATCTAAACTCCCACACCATATAACAATGTTATACACAACATTGCACATATGCTTCTATATGTAAAAAATTATGCAAGTTGTAGAACATGTGAGAAAACATTTTAAACGTTAAACCTAAGTTCATAGTGAGTTGATTGCACAATTTTCATTTGCAAAAAGAGATAAAGCACAAGTCATCTTCTACACTACCAAGGATTTGTACCATGGCCATTTCAACCAACTTGAAGTACTTTAGAAAAAAACAAACAAGAACTATGGATGTCAAAATATGCACCAAAGGCCCATTAAAGGATTTGCATCAAGTGGATTAACCATGGCACACACGCATTTGATTTCATGACTACCTTGAACATAGAATACTAAATGTCAAGGGAAGTTCTTGATAGAACTTCAAGCACCCATATGTCATTATTGCCTAGCTTCTTAGGGTGGCAAAAAATTCGTTTAATCATATCCAAATGTTTTGTAAAAAAAAAAATTCTCATCATAATGTAAATATTGTGCATACACCACCTTAAATTGTCCATGACATAGTTTTGTAACAAGTTAATTAATAACCCTACAACCAACATCCATTTTTTGGTTCATTTCAATGCAAAACAAAGTGGAAATAATCAAAATAGACAAAATGTAATACAAGGGGGTTGCATGGTTTAGGGTTAAACCTAAAATATTATGTCTCCACATGTGTGTTGGTTGTAATAAAAATAAATAAAATTTATCACACATGAAATTTCACAAGCTTACAAATTAAAATGAATAATCAAATATGTTGTTGGTTCACATTAACTACCAAATGTTCCATGCCCATGTTCAAAATTGTCATCCAACACACAACCATTGATTCATGTGTAATACACAACATATACTTGTAAGCATCAAAATGCATCAGACTTGAACCTCATGCTCAAATTTGTGTATAATTCCTAGATTTTTTTTCTTGTCAAACTTTTGTCATTGCCATAAAATCACAAATGAAACCATCACACAACTACCTAAATCAATTAGGTCGTGGACTAATTACAACAATGGGAAAATAACAACGAACTTCAATTAAATTTGCACATCATGGAAAAAATCAAACTTTTCATTTGTTTTGTCATTGGTAAGACCATCAATGGTTATCTTCATCAACAAAGTTTTGTACTCCATCATAACATGTCAAATAGGAAACAACATAAATATCTGACAAGTTTTGACATTCTTCAAAATCTTGACACCTTTTGTCTCCATAAGCTTTACAAGCTTTATAAATTCTAAGTGCCTTTTAAGGTTCTTGGAAAAATAAATGTACAAAGTTTGAAGCAAATGATCAATTCTACTCACCTTCTACAAATGTGACAAAGTTTGAATTGCAATATTGGTTATGTGAACGATATAGTGAACCCCCGTGGAATATGAACCCCAACCATCAAAAGATTTATCAAGTTACACCTAACCTAGTGCCTTGGAAAACAAAAACCCCATCAACATCAAATGTCAAAAGCATGTTGCCAATCAAATCTTTTGTGAAACCTCCATGCTTCAAAGCAACTTGCATAAAAACTTGAATAAAATTATCAACACTTGATTCAACAACCACACATTAAAGGGAAAGGAGGATTCATATTTGCAACCAACTTTAAACCACATATGAATGAATTGACAACCAACTTTAGTTATCAATTATGTTGACCTCATCACAAGTAAATGACAAATATTGGGCTATTCCAACAACAAATTTAATTGCCTTCAAGATAATGCCACAATGCATAGGTTGACCCATAACACAACTAAAGGTGTTTATCCAATGCATTTTGTGGTTCTCCTCAAGATTAAAAATATCAAACAATTTTTTGTGAGCTTTGTGCTCAAACATTTGCTTGCCATGCTTTAATGTGTGGAACAATGTAACAAACTACACTAATTTCCTACATTTCTTACCAACCAATCCATTAATAATTTGTTGCCAAACAAATTCGTTCACTTTGGAAGTAGTTTCATTTATGTTATGTTTATGATATAGTATACTACTCCCTTTTCTTAACACCCCTCTGATAGGTTTGTCAACCTTTTTCCATTCAACATGTTTTTAGAATGAATCCCATTTGGGAACCAAAAGCTTGTTTTTATGTTCAACATTTGAACAAATTTTGCACTTGATAGGGTGCACACAACCATCAAAACTCACTTGCTTGCAACTTAACCCAAGGCAATTTTAATCCTCCTACCTACAAAACTTGGATTTTTGTTTTGATTTACAAACTCATGTTCATTTAGCTTATGGTGGTGGTGACAAGTTGTGATTATAAACAATGATTAGCTCTTTTGGTGGATCAATGTAAGAAGATTTTAGACAAAAAATCAACACATTTAAGCAAATCACAAGAACATCAATGGCAAGTTGCTTCCCTTTTAAGGCAACCAGAATTTATTTCTAACTCCTATTGTTAGAAGCAACGTTACATACATGAAGAGGTTCTAGATAAAATTTCAACACACGTAAACAAATTATAAGAACATTAATGGCAATTTGTTTCCCTTGGAGGGCAACAAGCAAGTAACCATAATTCCTATTGTTGGAAGCAATGTCACCTACACGAAGAGGAGTGCCATGCTAGAATTACATTTGTTGTAATAAAAATACTTTAATTTGAAATTTGCAGGTGGTTTAAAGGATTTTATCTTCAAGCGAAATCACAATAATAAAATAACAAAATATCAAATGAATTGAAGCTTTAAAGCTTGCACAAACACAAGTGTGAACCCACCAAAAAAAAGATGTTTCATGATTCATAGACAATGATTTTTCTTGTTAGCCAACCGTAGACATTGGTCTAGTGGTGACATGTGAATAATCTCACTTCATATTATCTACCTTTTCATGTTTATGCATGGAGTGTGGGATAGATTTAATAGTGCATATTGGATGTGGTAAACAACCATAGAGGCTAAATTATAGAATATGGACTATGAAATGGTCAAGCCTTTACCCATTTTCTTGGGTAAGGCGCTTGGCACACCCATTAGGGCAAGCTAGATGACACACCCAACATAATGGGCAAGTTGGATGAGACCACATTCCATGACATTAAGTTCTAGGGCAATAGATTTAACAATTTAAAGAAGATTTCATGTTCAACAAAGATTTTGGTGAATGTTATGAACAATGTTTTTTTTTTTTTAATTAAAAAAATTTTGGGAATGTTTTTCCCTATGGTGAATTTTTTTTAAATAGTTTGAAATTTCTTTTAAAGCTATAAATTTGAAATAAATCACTATTTTTTTGTGAAAAAATCATGAACTTTTAAAACCATATAATTGTAAAGTTAAGAAAAATTGTGATTACAAATGTATTATCATCACCCAAAGATTATGTCATATAATGTAATAAAAAAACAACATAATCTACCACCTCATTTTATTTATTTTATTTTATTCAATTTCTTGATAGAGTTAGGTTGGTGAACATCCTTTGGCAAATTCAAACAAATTTCTCTAAGTTGGCAACATTATTATTATTTTAATTAAAAATTGCAACTAGTAGGCATAAATGTGGCAACACCTTCCCAAAAGAACAATTTGTAGCTTTTAGGTGATTTAAAATGAAAAAACCTCTCTTTTTCCCTTTGTATTAGTAACCATGGTTTAAAAAAACAAAAACCTAACAATAATTTGCCCCAAAAAAAACATTAAAAAGAAAAATCTACCTTGAAACCTTTTCACCATATGAGGTACATAGTCATAAACATGGTCAACACTAGTGTTGGGCAATTATGGTTGTTGGGTGGAAAACACCATCATGTAGTAAGGTGATGCGTGCATTGGATCATGAATTTCCATTGTAGTGAATGTTTAATAGACAATTCCCATTAAATTGCACTCTTGTCCATGCATCAATGGGGACCCAATAAGAATAGGGTGGATGTGGACAAATTCTTTTTTGTTTTATGAAATTCCCATAAAAATTTGAGTTATTCAAGTTGCTTGTTCACAAATTTTCGCTTGAAATTTGAAACTTTATGAATCATAGTTTCAAACCACTATGTCTTGCAACACTTGAGATGTGGTTTGCTTGTTATTAGTGAACTATAAGGATCAAAGGTGTGTTAGAGGGAAGATGGCAGGGTAAGACACAATGTAATTCATTCCATGTACTTGTTTACTTTTTAAAAATCAACATCTTCCAAAACAATGTGTGGCAAGATGCATGGGACGTTTATGATAACTTGGGTTTTAAACATTGGATCTTCATTAAAACAAAGGTTTGGTACAAGTCCACCAAATTAAATGTGCCTAAATGATTATAAAACATATTATATAACATTACAACAACTTTATAGATTCCCAATCTAATTCATTTAGTTTAGATTCATAATCCATGTGATTTCATTGTGCAACAAGGTTGGATTCTATTCATGCAACCTTTACAAGGACCTCCCCCACACCTTCATTGTTAATATCACCATTATTGACATCAATTTGCATATTGGTTGTAATTTCACCAAATTCTATCTCTACCCCTAACATTGGTGCCTTGTTTCCCCAACAACCCAATGATTGCATGGTTCTTTCTAAACCATAATTCACCACCCATGACCATTTCATAAAGAAAAGTTGCATGTCAATAACATATTGTCATGTTAAAATGGAAATAACGAAATTAATAGTTGCCCATGGAACTAGCTAGCATGTGGATGTTGCACTACATAGTTGAACAAGTGGATATTAAAAAACCCATAACTTTCCCAAGTTCCACTCAATTATCAAATATTTGGGGTCATCCAAATATGGAATTAATTGCACATAACATTTCCATTTTGATTTTGAAAGAATGTACACATGTCCACAACTTTGACCAAAATTCATTTGTTGCCTTGTTAGGTCAAGCTTTTTAATGTTTCATGTAAACTTTTAACTAACGCACACCACATGTAAACAATAGATTATTTCCCAGGTTCGACTCTTGTGTTGAATCCAACATTCAAGCTTTTAACCTATATTTGTCAAATGTGTCAAACCAAAATCAAGTAAACTTGCCTCCAAAGAATACATAAAAATGATCACAATATTAATAATAGATATTAATCATAATGCCCAACAAGCTAATAAATGATTTTTTAGTAATTGGCAAAAAAGTTAAAGGTGAACATTTAACTTAAAACATGGTATTTCTTAATCTACATCATAATTGTAACAAGCCATTTAGTACATGCTAATACAATAAGTAACAAAAGCTTCAAACAAATAGTTTGGAGTTAAAACTTCAAAACAACAATATTAACAAAAACACCCAAAAAAATGAATTCAAGCACCCAAAACCTTAATGGACAAGGTTTGTTTTGGAGGTAAATTTCAAGTTTGAATTTTCTTCCTACACAAGCCTTTAGCAATGGGGTTCAACAACCAAATTAGTTTCAACTCAACAAGTTGTTGCAAAACCCCATTGGAAAGGGCATGGTAACTAGCCATCAAGTGCAAGTGGGATGTTTGCAATCAAGAAAGATTACATATGCCATAATACTTCCCAATGGATAAATGTTGGTTGGTTGTTTTTGTTCAAATGTCAAGAATTTTGTTTCATTAATTTGGGGTGGATGTGCAAGATTATGGGATGTATGACTTGATATAAAGTCTAGTTATTCTCACATGAAATCACATTAATCATTTGAGGAAAATCATTGAACATAAACTTAAAAACATTCAAGTTGCTCAAATGTAAAGTATTGTAGTTGTGAACTAAGGTGTGACTTGGGAAATGTAGAACAAGATTGGAATTTGAAATGAAGACTCACCATTTGGATCCACTTGACAAAAAATTGTCTTAACACATTTTACAATTTTGGGCAAATATCCATAAAGGTGCATAACATTTGTTGTTAATTGTAAATGCATGGTGGATATTGATGTTGAAAATCCTTGGATTGTGCATGTTAGTCATGTTGTTGGATGTGTGTAGATGTTTGCATGACAATGGCTTGATCTTTGTTTTGTTGCATCCAACAAGAAAACATAAACAAACCATAATAAGGGAAATGAAACCAAACCAAATAAGCAAACATCATGTAGATGATTGATTAACTTGCCATTCAAATCAAAATTGGACCATAGTGATGTATCATTGGATATATTTGACTTTAGATGGGACAATGTTGATGGTTTTGATGATGACATGGAGATGGAGGTGGAGGTTGAAATTTATATTAAGGAAAATGGAGAGAAGGATAAGGAGGATGCATATGGGGGATGGTCTAGGTCTATTAAAACATGATGTATGTGTGTGTGTTCTATTGCCTAAACATGGGCACCATGTTTGTTCATCAAACATGACAATTTGTGGCAAAATTTGAATTTATGTGACAAGGTTTGAACAAGTGTTGTGTTTCACTTCAACACATTGGCTACCCATGCTTATGGTTTGGTTTAGCCTCCACATAACTATCTTGTTATGGGAGCCATATGTTACTTTGGAATATTGATGGCTACACATACACATCTTGTCAAGCCCAAGGTACACAATTTCTTCCCTAAGTTTTTGTGTTCACATCAATTTTCTTGTCCTTTTGTTTGGTTGGAATATTTCATCAGGATTTTTTGATGTTCGTTATGAAGTCTATTGTTGAAGGTTGATAGGGCACCTTACAAGGTTGGTCATATGTGTATGCCCATCACACTTATGGGAAAATGTTGCTTCAAGTCATAGATTTTCACAAAGGGTCGGATTATAACTTTGTTTAAAAATCTTCCAAGTCCACTAAATGTCAATATCAATCATGGATAAATAGTGTGTGTGTTTTAAATTAACCATATTGACATATGAATGGTATATATATCATGTTTGTATATTGTAAAGAATCCCTTACACATGCATTTTCAGTAGTGTACATGACATAGCTATGATATTGACCTTCAACATGTTCCCAAAGCTTCAAATTGAAACCCTAAACGATCCAAAGTGTAGCACACATGAAAGACCATTGCACAAATGTGTGATCATGCCACTACTACAATTCATGGTTTTTTGGATTAAGTTTTCTAGTTTAAAAATACCCAAAAATGACAAGTGTAAAAAAAACCACCTTGTCAATGTAGACAAGTCGTTTTGGCCATGTCCTGCGTGACTGGGCAGTGAAATTGGACCTTGTCATTTTGACTGGCATAGTGACTAATGAAATGACTAACTATTAAACTAATAGATAATGGACCATTTGACTGGGTCAATTTTATACTTAAATTAAAATCATTTTTTGGATTATTATTTTTAAAATTAATAGTTAGGTAGGTAGGTAAATAAGTAGGTTGAAAAAATGCATTTAAGTAGGTAGGTGTTAGCCTAGCCTAACCTACCTAACCTAACCTAACCTAACCTCATTGAGCTACCTTGGTCTAACCTACCTACCCTAGCCTTCTAAACATGCACTAGGTTGTAAGTATAAAAAATTGAACCTCAAACCTTCATAATGATAAACCAAGTGCTTATTAATGGATTACACCATCAAAGGTGATCAACATTTATCAAGTTTTTTATTTCACATCATTAAGCATAATGGTTAAACCTAGGTGATAACTAGTGAGTAAACTAAAGGAGTTAAACTAATGATTAAACCTAATGGTTAAACTCAATGACTTAAAACTAGTGGCTAAACCTAGTGATTAAACTCAATGACTTAAAACTAATGGTTAAACTTAGTGATTAAACTCAATAATTTAAAACTAATGGTTAAACCTAGTGACTAACTTAACGACTTAAAATTAATGGCTAAACTTAGTGATTAAACTCAATGATTCAATGACTTAAAATTAATGGTTAAACTTAATGATTAAACTCAATGACTCAATGACTTAAAATTAATGACTAAACCTAGTGGTTAAATTTAGCGATTTAAAATTAATGGCTAAATTTAATGCTAAATTTAGCGACTTAAATTAATGATTAAATTTAATGGCTAAAATCAACGATTTAAACTAATGGTTAAACTTAGTGGCTAAATTCAACGATTTAAATTAATGGTTAAACATAATGATTAAACCTTGATTAAATTTAATGATTAGTGGCTAAACATAATAATTAAACCTAGTTGATTAACCTAATGACTAAATTTCATGGTTAAACTTTAGTTAAATCTTATGGAAAAATATAATTGTTAAACATAATGGCTAAACTTAAATTAAACCTAGTGGGTAATTCTAATGGTTAAATATATTAGATAAACCTAAGTTATACCTAGTGGTTAGTGATTAAATTTAGGCTATACCTATTGGCAAAATTTAATGGTTCAACTTAAGTTAAACATAGTGCCAAATTTAGTGGCTAAACATAATGGCTAAATTTAATGGCTAAAAATTTGGTAAATGTAATGGCTAAATTTAGTGGTTAAACCTAATGGTTACGCCTAGTGGCTAAAATTAAGTAGGTAAGTGGGTGGATAGGGAAATAAATAATATGTTGGTAGTTGGGTAGGTAAGTAGGTAGGTTGTACAGAAGTGAAAAATATAGGTAAGTATGTCTGTAAATAGGTAGGTGAAAAGGTATAGGTAGGAAGGTAGGTAAAGAAAAGGTGGGTGCATGGGTGGGTAATAGGTAGGCAAGTAATTAATTAAGTAAATAGGTGGATGAATAAATATGAAGTAGATTCGTATAGGGTAGCAAACCATGTTGTATTTGACTAAAAATCATTGGCCATTTTGATTAAGGTTGTACAACTTGATTATGTGTATCTAGTGAAATGAATCACTATAGTTAAGTTGATCAATCAACAAATACATGTGTCATTCAAGCCCTTGGCCTTTAGTCAAAATGTACATGTCCATTAGTCAAAATGACAAGTTAATCAATTTGAACATCTTAAAAAACCATGAATTATAATAGTGTGCTTAAACCATACAAAGGGCCCCACTACATTTCCACCCAAACAAAACCATTCATAAACCATAAAATGGAAACCACAATATATGAAGAAACTACCCAAATTGGACATAATGGACCATACCACAAAAACAGAACGGGTGTATTAAACCATTGAAACACAATCCACCCAAATTCAACATAGTGGATGAAACCACTAGGAAAAATGAGATGGAACCTTTGAAGTAAGGTGAGTAACATAGTGGACAAAACCATTGTAAACAACTAGGTGGAACAATCCATTGAACTAATATGAATAGAGTAAACCATCCAATTGAACTAAAATGAATGGACGAATCATTAAAAAAATTCCTATAGATTAATCCATTGCATTAAATAGGTAGGAAAAAAAAACTAAATTGAAAAAAAATAGACCATTGATTAGGTCCAAACAACTACTAATTGGGTTGATGGGTGGAATTGCTAGTGGAATTGTTGCCTTGTGACCCATTTTTTAATGACATCCATTGGGACAAAGTCCTAAACCATTGTAGTGGATTATGAGATTTCTACCCAACAATGGGTTATATGCACAAATGGAATAAATGAAAATTTTAATAATGGGGTTTGTAACATTTTTATCATCATGGATCATGCATTTGCAGGTAAATGTTTTTTTTGATTTGAATGTTATTGTCAATTATTTTGAACAATTGTGCATTGATGAAATCAAATGTTTTGTGCATTTTTTTTCAAAAGGAGCCTTCAATTGCAATGAAAATTCTTTTCAAATTTTTTGACCATCTTGAGGTTTGGAAAAAAAATTGTTTTTTGTGGTGGAAGAAGCACAAGGCAATACACTAATTGGGACCTTGTAATGATCATTATGAGGCATACCACATTTGAAATGCTACATGGATGCATTCATGATCCCTACACATAAAACATTCAAATAAAATTCTTGAATGTATTTTAAAGATATTTTATATCCATAGATAACTATGCTAAAAAAAAGTCATTTTTTACATGACCAACATTTACTTTAAATGCTTTGAAATTTAGTAAATTAAGTTAATGTTTAAAATGTGTGTTATATTTATGTAACTATGTTTATAATATATCAATGTAACATTTAGATAAATTTGAAAGTAACCCAATGAATATACAATATACATCTTAAAACTTTTTAAAGCTCATAATTGATGTTTTCACAATGTTTAATCATTGTCCTTTAACACCATTTAAATATTCTTTGACCCATCCCATGTTATCACATCATCTTATCAAAACTATTCATGAACTATTTCAATAAGTATAAAAGTATTAAAAAACATTCATGATTGGGCCAACAAGGTCCAACATAGTCCAACCAATGAAATTTTTTCAACTTGTGATTAATTTCACATGTTTTTACAATTTATTGCATTTATTACACATTGGATAAATATGATAAATTTAATTGTTAAACATCTTCATTTGGTGTCAAGTATCATGAATGGAAGGTTAAATGCATCTTGAATATTATATCAATGTCACGAGGGCATCATTGAATTTCCATTTGTCGGACACCTTGCATGTGTATCACATGAAAATCATGCAATTAGTCCATTAAGAACTTATTTTTAGTTATGGAGGTCTTTTTTTCAAATGTTAGGATTTTTTGAAATCTTTGGGCATATGCTTTTGAAATGCTACATTTCCAAATTTGAGTATTTTGAGCATGGTGTACCATTTAGCCAACTTGGAAAAATGCCTTCCCAACATTATTATGTTTGGGGGCCTTAATAACTTGCTTTTTTATTTAAATGTCTCACAAGGCCCATGCAATTTGCCACAAGATCTCCCAAGTTACATATAAGCTATGATGAAGCTAATTAAACATACTACACATAATTAAAAAATGTTATCAAATGGAGGCATTAAGTTATTATTGTCAATGGGAGAATAAAAGGTGTCAAAAATGTTGTTTTGATGTTGAGGTTTGTGCCCATGAACATGAAGAGGTTGCATTCCAACTTATCACAATAATGTTTGGCAAATAACAAATCCAATGGACTGATGGTTTCACCACAAAATTATAAAATGCTGGTTCAAGCATGCAAGCATTGCAACGCACCATCCATAAGTTTCCCACAACAATCATTTGTGGAACCCAAGAGTTTGTAAGCACATTCGAATGACAACATCATGTAGCAAGCCATGAATATTCTTGTTGCAATTTGCAAATCAAAGAGTTGCAAGAAAGTTTTGTGCCAAGGATCATCTACCTTTTGGAACATGCCTTTGAAGTACTCAAAGTGTTGGAGTGATGACCAATTTCAAAATTGTGGTTGAGACTTGGGGAGTTTGAGTTTGGCACAAATGACTTCATACTACATTCAATATAAGTATGACAAATATAAAAAATAAATATAGTTTCATCATGATAAAAACATAAATATTATGTAGTTTTTGGATGTTGAATATTACTAAATTTCTTGAGAGGTGATCAATAAAAATGGTGAACTATCACATTGTACTTGAATAGTCTTGAGGGTTTGGTCTTGAGGAAATTAAAAATGTGTGTGGGCCTTTTGACATAAGGAGAGGTAAAACTTCTCCCCTTCAATTGCAAATTATTGTGCAAAAAACACTAAAACAATCACCAATTTTGGCCTCCTTTCCATATGGTCATATGTTTTTGCATTGACCTATTCAGGTGTATGTTAGAGATGATGGCTATAATCCTCAAACCAACAATTGTTGAATGTAATTATATAATTTGTATATCATATCTAAAGTGTCAAAAGATTGGTGGAAAGTTTGACTTGCCTTGTTCTTTGTTGTGCTACAAATGCAAAAGTCAAGATGCAAATGAAATGTGTCAATTGAAATTTTGGTGATTTCTTCCTTTCTTCCAATCCTTAATTCTTTGCATTTGTGCATGGCTCAAGAGCAATGTCCAATTTGAGCAATGGAAAAAGCTTGGAAGAATGGAATGGAGCAACGATTAGAGAAGAGTGTTCAATTTATTGAGCAATGGAAGCTTGGAGCAATATTGGAAGCAACAATCGAACAATGACTTTAGAGAGGAATCATATGTCTAGTGTGAGAAATGTAAGCTCTCGAGCAATGCCTAGAGAGGATGTAGACCTAGTGTGAACAATGCAAGTTATGGTACAATGACCCATTTGAGTAAAGGAATGCCCCATTTGAGTAATAGAAACTTGGAGTGATGACAAGTGAGGAATGTAGACCCTATGCATGCAATGGTGCAATGACCCATTTGAACAAAGTAATTCCCCATTTGGTCAACAATGGAAACTTGGAGCAATGACAAGAATGTAGACCTAGTGTGAGCAATGCAAGTGATGGTGCAATGACCCATTTGAGCAAAGCAAACTTGAAGCAATGACAAGTCTAGAGGAATGTATACCCAATGCAAGCAATGGTGCAATGACCCATTTGAGCAAAAGAATTCCCCGTTTGATCAACAATGGGAATGTGGAGCAATGACAAGAGAGGAATGTAGACCTAGTGCAAGCAAGGGTGCCCCATTTGAGCAATGGAAACTTGGAGCAATGACTAGAGAGGAATGTCCAATTTGAGCAATGGAAGCTGGAGCAATGGAAGAGCATTGGGGTTTATGATCAGAGAGGGGAATAAATGTCTAGTGTGAGGAATGCAAGCAATGGAGGAATGACTAGAAAGGAATGCCCCATTTGAGCACTGAAACTTGGAGCTTGAATGACTGGAGAAGAATGTCCAATTTGAGGAAATACAAGCAATGGAGTTCATGATTAGAGAGAGGAATGTCTTGTGTACTGAGCAATGGAAGCAATGGAGCAATGACTAGAAAGGAATGTCCAAAATTTGAGCAATGCAAAAGCTTGGAAAGCAACGGAAGCAATTGAGTTCCTGATTAGATAGTAGAACGTCTGATGTGAGCAATGCAAGCAATGGAGATGCAATGAAGTCTAGAGAGGAATGTCCAATTTGAGGAATTGTAGAAACAATGGAGGTGCCATGAAGTCTAGGGAGGACTGCCCAATTTAAAGAATCATAGAAGGCAATATTGGAGCAATGACTAGGAGAAAGGAATGTTCCAATTTGAGCAATGCAAAAAGCTTGAAGCAATGGAAGCAATTGCAGAGCATGAGAGAAATCACGTCCAATTGGAGCAACAGAAGAAGCTTGACACATAAGGCATCTAGATCTGTGCATGTATGTACTCAACACACAATTGTGAGAGAGATTGCACAGAAAAAATCTCCACAAAATCACCATGAGAACCTGGATAGTTTGTGAGAAAGAAGCCGATCGAGGCTGCCGAAGTGCAGACCTTCATCAGATTTCGTTGCGAGATTGGAACTCCCAGACTCCACGTTGCATCTGACTGGGCCCTACGGGTCCCACGCACTACCACTAGCGTCTGCCTGATGGAGGTTTGGTTGTTTGGTCCCTGTTGGCGCATTTTTTTCTTCTTCTTCCTACCTCTGTGGATTTTGTCACAGATGATCGCATTGTTTGAGTTCGAAGGAACCTGGCTCTCTATCTCTTTCGGACATTAGATGTCTCTGACGCAGCAGATGCGGTCTTCAACGCTGCTGCTGTCTGCATTCTTCTTCTGCGAGGTTTTTTTCTACACGATTTGTTTCCGAAACATGCCGGAGATTTGTTGCTGCCCGAGGAGGAGTTTCCGGTCTTCTCTTCTTCTCCCTTAAGGTCTTGTTGCCCGCTCCTCTTCTCTTTGCATCTATCTGTGCTCTTCGATGCCGTGGTCGCTTCTTTACCAGAGTTCTATTGAGTGTCTCTTCTTCTATTTGCCCTGGTTTCTTTCTCTGGTTTGAAGTGTGAGTGGATGATGGTTCTGGTTCGTGTTTGTGAGGAATCGAGAATGTTTGCCTTGGTCGCCGTGGTCTAGGAGGATCCGTGTGATAGAAGAATTCGTGCTTTGCGGAAGAAGAGATTTGCTGAGAGAGACTGAGAGAGAGAGAGAGAGCATTTGGTTTTCTGGAGGCCGTTTGCGTGCATCGCAGTTTCTAAGACTTCTTCTTGTCACTTTCATGTTTTGCCATCAGTCTCTCTGAGCAACAACATACCTGTTTCGCACTTCCAGATCTCTTCTTGAAGCGGTTTGTGTCTTTGGCGTACCAAGTTTCTTTTGCAAAACAGAAGAGAGAACGAGATCTAGCTCCTTTTTCGCTCTGAGAGAGAGGGAATCTTCTAAGTGGGGGATCGATTGTGGAGGAAGGAAGGAGCAGCCCTGGCGATGGCGTTGGGAGTAGGTTGGTCGCCTCCTTCTGGCTCTACAGGTTGGGACGACTTGCGGAAACAGGTACTACCGCTTTGCCTGCCCCTCCTCATCAGGTAGAACAATCCTGGAAATCGTGTAATTGACATCTAGAGCTTGGATCTAAGCTTGCTTTCATTGCTTCTCAAACAGCCGCCATGTCTCTCACCATTCCAACATTGTGGCTGCCACGAGCCACTCAATCTCTAGCTCTTACAACCATCTCTCAGATGCTTAGCACATCTTTTGCTTCTTCTGAAAATCCACATACTCTTTAGGGTGGTACTTGCTCTTCTTTTACTGAGAAATGCATGCAGGTTTCAGCCTGCCTGCTGCTCCATGATCTAGGGTTGCTCTTAGGTTTTGGCAGCTTGCTGCTTCATGGTCCATGTAGGTTGTCACTCTTAGGTTTTAGCCCGGTGCTTCATATTCAACAAGAAACTGAAGATGTTGTTTGTGTGGCTGGTCAATTCGATACATATTGCCTGCTATTGTTGAAGGTCTCTGAACAATTGTTGGGGCATGTCTGTCTGTTGCCAATTGTTTAAACTGCTCCTCAGAATTTGTTTCTGTTTTGTGTCTGTTCTTTGGGGTTGTTTGTGCTTCCTCTATTTCCAGTTTGCTGCTGATATTTGTTGGATCTGATGAAATCACTGCACACTTATTATCGGGTCATCTCTCAATTCTATTCAAGAATGTAATAATGGAAAAGTTCTTGGTACTTATGAAGATGTTGAGAGGAGGTACCTGCAGAAGCACATCTGGGACATGTGGATGTTTTGTGATTTTCTAATCTAAGATGATCACATGCTCTGGTTTCTGCAAGCATAGATTTTATAGCACTGGTTTTTGTGAGCATCTCATCTGTGCCACTCTGTAGTTTGGGTCTTGAATCCTTTGTTGCTCAGTACAGAATCTCTCAGCTTTTCTGCCTGTGCTGTTGCTTATCAAGTGGTAACTTGTATGAAAGTAATGCAACACCAAGACAATTGATGCTAACATGAAATCTCTTAACAACCACATTCTGTTATTTAGGGTTCCAGACAACCTTTTCAGGAGTAGAGTTCCAGCAGTTTTACTGACTGGGGATGATAGTCCAGTCACACATTGCACAGATATTTGGGACCAATGCAAGGAAATTGTGATCTAGGAATGATGTCTGCTGTTCCTCATTTTGTGTGCAAATGGGTGTAGAGCCAGAGAAAGATCCCAAACTTTTGACCTAGAATGTAAGAAAATTTTCTGACATTCAAGCAATAAGGCAGCTCTGAGGAGAATTCAAAATCTAAGAGTCAAGTACAGTGGAGACTTTGATCATGGCCAAAGGTTATGGCTTTGTACTGATGTCACCATTTTCATAACTTTCACTTGACATGCAGGCACGGAAGCTGGAGAGTGAGCTAGACATAAAGTTGGCATCATTCCGAAGGCTAGGAAATGGACCAGCAGGTGATGGTCAGGGTGATGGGAATGAGGCTGAAATAGAGAGATTGCTACAGCAACTGAATGAAGTGAACAAGCAGATGCAGAGTTGGGTCTCCAGTGCAGGCTCAGATGTTCTCTCACATACACTTACTCGCCACAGGAATATATTACAAGAACTAAGCCAGGTGAGAGTCATTGCATGGTCTCTTTACAGCAGTGAGAGCTGCAGCAGCATGGTCTCTTCATGACAGTTTTAACATACTATTGCTTGCATCTGCTGACATAAGGATGCATTGTTTGCTATTGAGTTGGAATTGGAAGATGTGGATTCATCAAGGGAATGTCACATCCTCAGCGCATTTTGCATCTTATTCAGACTCTTGAAGAGTTTTACAAGGAGTCATAATTGAAGCATCTTGCCTTATACTAACTGCAGCTTTTGTCAATAGGGAGTCTTGACAATAGAATCCTCGTTGACCCATCTAGCCTGCAATCAACTGCAGCTTTAGGCCTAATCTTACATGAGATGAATAGTACATCCTGAAATTTTTGCAGGTATTGTCGAATCTGTCACTAAGAACATAGCCTTTCTTTGCACAAGGGATTCAAGTAAATCTGTGCTACTTGTCCACTGAAGCTTCAAAAGTTCTGGGTTTCCTTCATGATCTTCAGTTGCTTGTGCAGCCTAGGTGTTGTGCAAGCATAGTCAGCTCTTGAATTCTTTGTTGACATTATTTATTTGCAACCAAGTCACTCAATGTGGCATATACTTTTTGTGGAGCTCTTTTGTTATGACAACAGTGTTTTGACATGCCCTACTATAGGAGTTTTCAAGAATACGTGTGAGTGCAAAAGCTAATCGGGAGCATGCTGAGCTGCTGAAACACTTCAGTCAAGGTGATGGCAGAAGGAGCTTCATGGAAAGTGAAATGGGTGGAGAGCAGGCTCTTCTACTTGAACAAGCAACAATCAACAGAACCACTGACCATGTATGTACCATCTTACAATATAGAATCTGACTGGTGCCATCCAAAATGTTTTGAGTGTACCCAACCTTTGGACTTGGGATACGGGGGCATGTGTGGTAGACATCATTGCTGTGTTATATGTGACTGGGAAACTGTTGACTTAGATGTTGGGTTTGACTGTCTTCAGTCACAGTTCTTGAGGAATTTATGTTGTTGATGGGGATTGTTGTCCGCAGATTGATTCTGTTATTGGTCAGGCCCAGGAAGCATTCAATGCTTTGAGATTTCAGCGGTCTACTTTTGGAGATATTTCAACAAAAATCAGTACTGTCGGCATGAAGCTTCCCTTGGTATACAAAAACTTTCCACCAAAATTTGGTTTCTTCTGGTTGCTGTTCCCTCACAAACTGAATTGTTGCAATATGTGCAGAACTGCATGTCCAAATCTCTAGCCCAGTTGTACACAGCCTCTAATATGTGGTGTCCATGAACTAGCCACAGTTCATATAGCTTCAAGCTCTGGCCCAGTTGTACACAGCCTCTAATATGTGGTGTCCATGAACTAGCCAATGTTCATATAGCTTCAAGCTCTGTTGCTGTAGAGCAGTGTCCTATAGTTAGCAGTTGATTGGGCCCTCCATTTGAACAGTCCAACAGCTCTTCTGGTTACTTGGAAAGTCTTAAAATCAATAAGACTCTCAGATCAAAGTCCCTACATGTGCTGTGAAAAACCCAATGTTGTAGTCATCCCTTCTCTTGAGTGGAGGATGTTAAGGCATCCTGCATACCTGCTGCCTCTTGAGGCATGTGAATGGTCTGCTAAAATCATCAAAGTAGGATCAATATTTCTCGAAACAAAGAAACAACTGGGCTATAAAATGCACTGTGGTGAGGTGATGAAGGTGGATAGGTGTTCTAAGTCAAACATAACATTATGCTGCAGGTGAATAGTGTGCTGAATGCCATTCGGCGGAGAAAGTCACGGGACACAGTCATTGTTGCAGGAGTGGCATCGATTTGTTCTATCTTGATTCTTCTCTACTGGCTTTCAAAGTGATATGGCCAGCACTTAAATCAAAACTGTCAAATTGAGGTCCATCATTCATTGAGGTGTATCACCGCTTGGTTTTGAACTGAGAGAGTGACCACAATAGGTGATTTCATGACCTTCAACGAATGGTTGTTAGTGCTCTTTCAGTTCTCACAGGATGAATCTCTCTGGATTTGAGACAATTTACAAAAGGCCAGAAAGTTTTCAGGTACTATACTTTTATTCTATATACCGGAATTGTCGGCATAGGTCTCGTAAAGAGGCTCACACCCATTGAAGTGCACCTGTTGCAAACTGTGCATAGTCATAGAGGGCTCATTTCAATATTGCTGTAATAGTTGCAGATAAGGTGGATGTAAGATTGAATGGGTAAGAGGAAATCCAACTCTAGTGCAGGTGCAGCAAGGAATGAGGAATCCATTTATTGAATTATGGAGCTGTTGTTGTCCTCGGACAAAGTTCCATCAAGTAGCAGAGTTCCTTTTGCAGTTTAGTTCTTAGATATTAGAATTGAATTTAGTCATAAAGAAATGCATTTGTGATATGATGATGATGATGCAACAAGGATACTGCCTGGAAGTGTCCCAACTTAGACATGCATATGGAAGAATAATAATAACAGCACAAAAGCTTGGTGCTTAAGTTGGTGAAGCTCAGAAACTCCTCGATTCTTGTCTACAGGAAACAGCTTGTGAAGATATGTTCACGTCTTCGTGCATACAGGTTATGGTTCACTTACTCTGCCTTGTTATGTCAGAGATGATGTGTCCATCTTACTGGAGATTAGCAGATTAAGGATCCTCACGCATGGCGGGCTGTGTTAGGAAGGTTTTAACTCTTCATTCATCACTCTAAACATTTTGGCACTTTTTTAGAATCCTCAAAATGACATGCAAACAATGGTTATTAACACTTTCAGAATCACTTTTAAGCAGTCTTTAGAATCTTTGAAATGAGATGAACACACAGGATTTTCTCAATCATCACTCTGGTCATTTGAGGATTCTTTGGAATCCTCAAAATGATAAAAAAAAAAAAGGATCCTGGTCATGCCTTGTGGCAAAGTTGCAGATAGATTTGTGCAAATAGACACACAGATTGGACTTGCATCAAGAACATGAAACACTACCTTTCTTTTATTTTGGGGATTGTTGCAATAAGGAATGTGATGAGAACTTGATGAGGAACACATTGAGCACATGCAGAGCTTCCAGTGCCTGCATGCAATTTCTTTTCTCAAAATTGTTTGTCACCATTTTTGGTCTAAGGTAAAGAGAGGGACAAAATTTTGAGAGAACATAGTCAACACAATGCCCAATTTGTTTGCAACTAGTGAGAAACACAAACAACCTGAAATTGAGTATATTGCATGAAAAACCTACTATATCCACTCAGAAAAAGCCTAAGAAAAAAATTAGATTTACAGCTGCTGAAAGAAGAATATTGAGTCCAGTTCTGAAAGAGATGCAAAAGCTTGTCCCTCAATCTTCTTCAGCATCTCCCAATTTGCAGACTGTTTGTCTTCTCACAAGTTGCAAAATATATAATGAGCAGATAGACACGCGGATTTGTTGCAGTTGCTGCAAGAATTTCCTGAGGGAGTCCTCAATCTTTAGCAACACCCAAGTGCAGCAGACTGTTTTGTGTCTTCTCAGAAGTTGCAGACAGATACCAGATTGGGCACCCCCGGGGTGTACCATTACAGATTGATTCTGCAAAGATTGGATTGCACATGTTGAGCTTTATGTGCTTTGTGACTGAGGGACCTGCATTCGACATGGTTTGCAGATGCATTGCTGCTAATGAATTCTGTGGCACCATTTCAGATGGTGATGGTGGTGGTGGCTGAAAACACTTTGCTTCGTAACACCCACAAGGATCCTTGTCTGTTTGTCTTCCTGGTGCATGAAACCTAGTCGCAATGGTGTTTTGGGTTCCAAGTTCCAAGCCATTTGGTTAGTGCAGCACCCAAGTCCCAAACTGTTGTGGTGGTGGTGGTGGAGGAAAGGGTTCTAGAGGAAGTAGTAATAGTTAGGGGGACAAACAAACAGGCAAACAAACAAACTGAATTGACAGACTAGGCTTGTTGTTGTTGGTGGTTAGTCTTACAGTTATGAAGAATAAGCACAACAGAAGGCCAAATGGTTTTGTGAGGAAACAATATTTCTGTTCGTCCTCAAGCTTTACCTTGCAATGAATGACCCACCATAAAGAAAAGAAAAAGAAGCACAACAACAATATATCTCAGGGGCTCTGGCTGGCGGTTGCACATGAGGTTTGTCCTTGTTGTTGTTGTTGTTGCTCTTGGGACCCCTTCATATTCCCATCAACATCCTCCTCTTTTATGTCCTCTTCATCATCCCTGAAAAACTCATTTACTTCCTTGCTCTTTGCTTGCTCCAGCAGGCTCTATGCGGCCCCCCTACCCTTTCTCATCATGCTTCAAACTTCCTAAAATAAGGTCAGTGAGACCTTGATTTCTGGTTTGGTACAAAGGGGAAGAAGAGCTGCTGCTGCTTCTGCTTCTGCTTTCATTAGGATCAAATCACTCAGGGACCCGTTTCTCTTGCTATGGTCAATGCTTAAGTCTTGATGGGTAGAGGTGGAAGCTTGAGAATTTGTCTGTTCCTCATCCCATTTGAGAAGAAGGGACTTAGGGTTTGGTGTACAACAAACGATGTGTGCTCTGAAAGTCCCTTGATATGATATGCTGCAGGGAGTGGGTTATCCAGTCCTGAGAGGTCCTTGATACAGGAGATCTTGGAGTTGTTTGCAGTACTCATCTTTGGATCCATGTTGATTGGAAGGTTGGATTGATGAGAAGAGACAATCTCTGACTTGAAAGCAATCAGCTTTTAGGGTTTACATTGCTTCCAGGAAAAAAAAAAAGCTGAAGAGTGGAAATTTCCATTTGCAGATGAGAAGAAAGATCCATGGATTTGAGGAAAGTGCTGCAATGTTCATAAGATGCTTGGGCATGAGATGCTCTCCCAAGTAGACAATTGAATACTAAGGAAAAGAGAGTGCACATGAAGAATGGCGAGGGGCAGAGTGAGATGAGGACTTAAATGAACATGAGGTTGAAGGTTCTGAAATGACAGTCATTCGCCCATTCTGCCATAGTCATGTCATCAAAATTGGTGCAAAGGGTGATGAATTCTGGACAAGTACTTTCCAGCATGACAGTTGGGATGCAAAGAGAAATTATTGAGGCAAGATTGGCTCAAGTCAAGAAACAAAGGCGACAGTGTATGACACAGAATTGTCTGTAGAGGAGCCATACAGAAATGGTATCATTGTGAGGATTTCCCCATCTGATTCCAGCTGTTGCTTTCAAAGATGCTTCTGCAATGAAGAGCTTGAGAGAGATGCTGCGCTATGGCTGCCCTGAGGAAAGCGAAGGTACCATGTCATACATATATGCAGCAGAAAACCTAAAAGTGCAATCAGAAGATATCATGCGTAGGTATGAAGTGCTCTGTTTTTTCTCCAGTAATTGTGATTTGTCATCAGCTGATAGATGCAAGTTTTCTTGACCATCAGGAGATCCAGTAGACCGAAGTGAAGATCCCAATCAGCGTGCTCGGCGATGGCCCATCAGCAGGCGCTACATGGAAGCAGGTGCTGAATTTTTCTCCCAGTAGTAGGTCAATTCATTTTTCTTCAAAGCCACATGGAAGCTCTTTGGTGTGTGAATGGTTTTATTATGCAAACCCTGAAACCTGAAATGATCAATAAAAATGTCTTTTCTCTGGATTGCTTCTCAGAAGGATAATATTGTGGGGGCATGGATGCAAGCAGCATTACAGGATATCTGTGAATACAATGACATCACTGAAGAGCAGCTCGTGTCAGCACCTGAAACCATCACGTCAATTGAAATGTTCCTCTACAATTTCCCACATATTTGCTGCATGTCCTTCTTCCCCAATCTAGTGTCACTCTCTCTTGTACAGCAAAACCTTCTCTCCATTGAAGGACTTCATCATTGTCCCCACCTTGAGCTTCTTCGCCTCAGTGATAACTGCATTCAAAGGTGAATGTTTCTCCATATGCACTTGTGCTGCTACATTTCGTCTATTCTGACAATCGATTAAGCCTAAGTGGTGTACTAGTTTCTCATGTGCAGAATTGAAGGCTTAGGAAATTGCTTGAAGCTTAAGGAGCTTTTCTTGCATAGCAACCGAATTACGCACATCAGCAATCTCTCCCACCTGACTGCGCTTGAAGTTTTGTGGTTGTCCAACAATGAGATTCAGTGGGCTGAAGGCCTTGACAACCTCCCGTTGAAAGAACTGAGCTTAGCGCACAACCCCATCAGCCAGCTTGGTGAAATCCTCAACATGAAGGCAATTGAGTTTCTGAATGTTGCTGCAACCAACATTGGCTCTTTCAAGGTAATTTGATTATATAACTCAAGGTGGCATTTTTTCCCTTGAGAAAATGATGATTTCCGCAAGGAGGCTTATTACCTCTTTTGGTGGTCTGGAGTCCGGACCCACCCATTTGAGTGACCGTTTGACTAAGCCTCTGGAAGCATGGAGATGCAGGAGATTGGCAACCTGACAAGGTTGAAGAACTTGAAGGATCTCCGATTCTCTGACCCTCAGTGGGGTGACAGTCCTCTTGCACTGCTCCACAACTATCGGGTGTGTAAACTTCCACTCTTTAGAAAAATCTCCAGTCTCTTTCTTCATGCCTTGCAGAGAGAGAGAGATTCAGATCATGGAAGCCACACTTTTTTCACATCCAACTCTTGGCTTCCTTGTTGGGAGGTGGGTACACCTTTTGCCAGTGGGTCAGAACCAGCTCTCACAGCTGGGTGTGTGTGCAGACCTACATTCTGTTTAGGCTGCGCCAGCTTCAGTCTCTGGATACAGTGGATCTTACTGATGAGTGTAAGCAAGCTGCCAAGGCAATGTACACACGCAAGCGTGTATACTACAACATGTGCATCAAGTCCTTGCAACAGACTCGCAACAGTGGTGTCACATCCTCTTCCAAAGCTGACATGCGCCGAATCAAAGCCTTGCAAAAGTGAGGTTTGTTATGACTTTCATACACAACAGAGGTATTGCATTTCTTTTGTCAATGAGTTTTGGAGCAAATTTGTGATGGGCACTAGGTATATTTTAGCATTAGACAACAGAGATATTCCATTTGTGTCTCCTTAGGTTGAAAGCAAATCAGTGACTGAATGTGTGGGCTGGTGGTGGTTCCTGATAACAGAGCCCTTGCAAAGCTGATGAAGAACCAAAAGGACTTGGAGAAGGAGATGGGTGAGGCTGTTGCTGCCGTCTTGGAGATGAACACCCCTGGAAGAGGAGGAGCTGTTGGATCTCAAAAGACAGATGAGTGGTGGGTACAGATAAAGAGCAGGTTGAGTGTAACTGAGCAGCAAGTACTGCATCTCACAAAGTGTCTGGATTGCTTGCAAGCTGACATGCAGCTTAGTAAGGCAAAGGAGCAAGCAGCTGTTGACTTGAACATCCACTGGCTCATGGTGGAGCTTGACACAGGTTGTCTTTCTTCATTGCCTTTTTGCCTTCTCTAGCTGAAAGTATCTGAAAGTTATTCTCCAAGATGAGAGGCAAAGCCTCTAAAAAAAAATCTCTGATGAAACTTGTGACATTTTGACTGATTGACGCTTATATGTTCCCTTCATCTTTTTCCTTTTTCAAGGTCCACCATCTAAAGGAAGAGTAGGAGGAGCTGGGATATTCTGAGCAGGTGGTAACGTCAGGATGGAGGTTGGGAACTCAAAAGAGGTTTGGTTTAAGAGTTGTGTGGACTTGGTCATATCGAGGTTTTTCGCAACAGATTTTGGGCATCTGAGTATCACGGGAATCCAGGTACTCAAGGTCACCCGTATCCACAACAGGTTCCTCCAGGATCGCTTCGAACGGATTCTTGATGCTCAGGTACTTCCCTCTCATCCTCAACAAACTATCTGATAGCTGTGAGACTAGCCAGTAGTCCAGTGATCTAGGTTCTTAGACAATCTGATAGTGAAGGTGCAGGTATTGCAGATGCAGAAAGGAAGCAAGATGCATGTGGAGTATCTGCTCTATGGGGAGATGCTACAAGCTCCTGATGAGCTTCAGTGGATCATTGAAGAAGGCTTTCCTTTTGCACCCGAGCATGTTCCAAATGGTTCACAAGGACCTGTTCTCCTGTCCAATTCTGTTGGCCTGGCTGACATGTGCCGCCTTCAGGTATATCCATTTTTTTCAACCCTTGCATCCATTACCTTCATTTACATCTTGATGCAAAGATGCATGCCTGAAGAAACCTGCATCTCCTTATTGTGGTTGTTTATGTCATAGGCCATCGCTGAGCACTTGCAGGAGGCAACCTGGAGAGGCAAGGCAACAGGGTGGCTATTGGTAGTGAAGACTTGTCTAGGCTCCTCTGTGCGGGACCTAAACCACACTTTCACCAAGAACCCGTGTGTACCCTTTATCAAAAATGGGGAGATGCATCCCAATAGTAAGAATTGCATCCTTGCTCTTTCTTCTTCCCTTGAGCCACACCAGAAGAAGAAGCTTACGCACAAGCTCAGAAGCTCCTGTTTTGCAACCTGTTGTCCTGATCCAGATCTGCCTCTGTTGTGTGGTACAGCAGATGGAGAGAAAACCGTTCCAGCAAAAAAATCATTATACCCAAATGCAGATTCAGTGTACAGGTCACATCCGCTGGATCCACTGCAACGCTCGTGGTCGGTGTTTGATTCGTCCCTTGTGGTTCCTGAATATCTTGTTGAGTTTGAGTATGTCTTCAAAATGGAAGACCCATGTGCGGTGGATCCTGTGGCAGCATCCCCTCCCCTTCAAAAGGTTGCTACTAAGCTACCAAAGGTCCCAGGTCTGGTGAATGGGATTGAAGAAAGCAATTTGGGGAGTGAGCGAGGAACATCTTCCAGTGGTTGTCAACTTCTGGTGGCAGATGCAAAAGTGGTTCACCCTGGTGCAGATGTGCTTGATGCTCTTGCAGCAGCAGGGCCAGCTTCCTCACAGGCCACAGGACCTTTTGTCAGGCTCTTGTCCACTAATTACCTCCAAAAAAGAAATGGGCTGCAGGATTTCTCACATGTGTCCTACCTCAACCTTCATAACAGCAATCTCACAGGTATGGAAGTGCTCCAGGGCATAACAGGCCTCAAGATTCTGATTCTCTCCTTCAACAAGATATGCAAGATTACCGGTTTGGATGATTTGTGTGTGCTCGAACAACTGGACTTGAGCTACAATGCCTTGTCTAGGATTGAAGGTTTGAGTGGTTTGAACAACTTGCTGACACTTGACCTTGCTGGAAATGAGATTTGGTGTCAGGATGACATTGGGCTACTGCAGCTGCAGGTATCATCATACACGTATTCTTCCTTTTCTTTTTCCTCTATGGTCTAAACCAGCAGATCACGATTTCTGGTTCTTCAAATCAAGTTACACATGAAGAAGCAAGCACTCAGTCCAGTTGCTTTTTGCCTTGTGGGTGTATGGCACAGGTCCCAGGGCTGCTGAACCTCAACCTGCGAAGCAACCCATTGGTGGAAGAGTTGGGTTACCAGTCGCTCGTCCTGTGTGCATTGCCCTTGATTACTCAGCTTGATTGCAACCCAATTACCACAGGTTAGTTAGTCTCTTGCATGAATTCAACTTCTCAGTAGCATGATCTACACCCCCTTGTTGTTGAAGTGTTATTTCCTTGTGCTATATTCTGCTGCTTTTAGTATTTTCTTGGGAAAGCTCATTTACAGCCTCTGCTGCTCCAGAGGACCACATAAGTGCAATTCAGAAGTTCTCAACATCTCCGGCAACTCTTTTCTCAAGCACCCATCTTTCAAATTGCAAGTCGCAGCCTCCATCAGCGTCTGCTGTGTCTCTGCTGTTTGATGAGAGGGACCTTGATATAGCTGCTGGAAGTCTCAGTCCTAAACTGAGTGACGAGATTCCTGAAGGAAAAGTAGCTGCTGGGAAAGTG
>Ga0209208_10002177_pt1 | contig 27996 bp, 13 predicted proteins | sample S1TSphfallax_3_FD_187694 | JGI IMG/M metagenome (GOLD analysis project Ga0209208, IMG submission 187694) | Host-associated microbial communities from peat moss isolated from Minnesota, USA - S1T2_Fd - Sphagnum fallax MG (SPAdes) (version 2) | ecosystem: Host-associated > Plants > Peat moss >...
GATGAAATAATCCATTAGTCGTAAGTTAGTCATAGAGTAGTTGCAAGCGGCTTCAAATGCAAACAGTAGTTGTAGATATAACCAACAGTAGTTGTAAATGTCAAATAGTCGCAACTAGTCGCAAATTTGTTGGTTGCAAAATCACAGATTTCTACTAGTGTTTCATTCATGATTATGTGTTTCCACTTTTGAAGTATGGAACATGGATCATTTTTCTTTCAGCCTATTTCCTTTAAGTTTGAGCAATTTGTGTACATGTTAATTTAGGATTTGTAGTAGCTTAATTTTTATTTTGTGTGTTGTATATATTTGTTTCTACTTTAGCAACTTGTCGCTAAAAAAATCTAGAGGTGAATTAACTTGAATGGGAATAGAAAAACCCCATGAACATACATCATTTTTTTTATTTCTCACCTTGAGTGTCCATAACAACACTCCACTATCACACATGAAAGTTTGATGTACTATTTTTGCATAAACAAATTTCAGTGGTGCACACCAAGCATCCTTGCAACACCCCTTACACATGAAGGTCCTGCACTTATTGCTACTATAAGAATATAATGCTTGGCAACTAGCTTAACATTAGAATTTGCTTGTTTTGTTTCCATTAAGGAAATACGCATCCCAATTACTAGTTCTTAGGATCATAACAACTTTTGGAAGTAAAAAAGATTCAAGAATACTAGGAGCCAAGATGTTACTTGATAAGATTTTTTCGATCACCAATTTTTTATTTTTGGTCTAGGATAGGTTTGTAGCCCCATTTAAATAGATTCCCCAATTGTGGAAGTAACCCTAAATTGATCTTGAACTCCCATAATCTCTCTACACTTGCAAGTGCATCATTTATATAATTTAAACATAAAATTAAACTACTGCTTTCTGCAAGTTATGACATTTGCGTTATCAAACAATTTGTGTTGCTCCCTTTGGTTGTTCATGAGTTACCTACTTAACAATGGGCCTTGATCAAAGCTTAGGCCTTGATTGAGGCCTTGGCGTTTTTTTACCCTCCTTAGTTGTAGTTAGCTTTTGATTACCCATCTTAATCACTCAACTACCCAAGGGCCAATGCTAATTAATAACTTCAAACCATGTTGTAGTACTTTTGTTGATAGATTTGGAATGACTTACAAAACTCCTAAAACAAACCCAAAGTGCCTTTTAGGGAAAACTTAGAATGTAATTCAAACCTAGCTACTGAAATCTACTATTGTTGAACATTGTACAATCAAATGAACAAGTACCAATTCATGCATCTTGTTCAATCAAATTTTTACATTGCCAAAGTTAAAGCAACTTAATGAAGTCATGGGCATTTTTCTTACAATGAATTTGTTTAGTGGATGATCAAAGCAAGGTTAAAGTTATAGGTTTGGTCATTTTTCCTTCAAAGTCCATACATATATGAAATTAGTCACGAGAATGTTCTTCACATCTTAAATTATAAGCAAATGCCATTATGTTTATTTAACAAGTGTTGTACAGGATTCTAAAAGGTTGAGATGTCTTCAACAATTCATCCTTCAATATGTACTTTGCACATATAGATGAATTCATTAAATGCAATCCCACCAGAGTTGCGCCCATGAGTGACATTGTTGTAATTAAAATAAAAACCCAAGTCTTAAATGACAATACCAAATAAAAAACAAAAAAACTTTAGAGATATGCATAGAACTTACCAAGTTTATTATCAAATTTCAGTGTCTACTTTACACAAGGATTTTAAGGTTGAAATTCATGATCAACAATAAGTAACAAGTGAATGTTATTTTAAATTTCAAAGCTTATGGATTAAAAATAAGGTTATTGGACTAAAAATTTCAAGAAAGAAAAAATTGAATTGGTGGAAAAAAATACTTGCAAATAGATCATTGGGAGATGGATACTTACATTTTGGATGTATACTTTGTTTTGAGATGAATAGTTTGACAATTGCAACACCAATAAGCAACATATTTCTACAAAGTTCACATATGAATGTTGTATCCATTGCCATTATTAGGTCATTATAATCCAATATTTGTAATTTTTCAAACAAACTCTTAAAATATCATGCAATGAATATTAAAACCCATCAAGATTAATTTGTTCAAATGATAATTGTGTTTTATATAAGCATAGAATATGAACATTCTTCATAATTGATTCTTCACAATCCAAAATACTGTAAATTCCACATTTAATTAACAAGTCATATTTTACCACTCCTCAAAGGCTTATTACCTCCATTGCCGCAAACTTGTTGTAAATAATATCTACACATCATACAAGAATCCACATTACAACAAAGTTCCATACAATAAATTTCTATCCATCTATTCTCATCACACAATTTCAAAAGACCACAATTGTTTATGGCATAGACATGCAACACTAACTAGTTGAATTCTAGGATTTTCATGAAGCAATACCTTGGACCACTTTACCTATGTTTGAAAACCATACATTCATGATAGTTACAACAAGAGACCAATACATTTTAGTATAGATTACATTTCAATTACCCCATTTGAACAAGCATTGGTTTCATTAAAAACTTTGAAAGAAAGGGTTTGCTAGCAACGTTTGATTGTGAACCTTGAGTTCTATGACCCAAAATGACTCAAGAAAAAACAATTCACCATAGGGTGCAAACATGATAACACAAGCCACACCCACTTACTTTTTGATTGCTTTTGTGAATGCTTTTGGGGTAATATTCCTAGAATATTCTTGAAATATTCTTGAAAACAATTTCAAAAAAATCTTTAAAATTAAAAAAAATTCCGTACTATTTTATTAAGGTTCATGTCAAAAATTTGGCAAAAACTGTCATTTTCAAAAAAATTGAAATCCATTTGCAAGTCCTTTTATTGCTTAAAAAAAATGTTAAAGTGCTTAATGAATGTTTTTTAATTTTTTATTCATTGGATTAATTTCAAATTAATTCACATGTTCCCATGATATATTAGAAATACAACTATATAAACAAATCTTATAATTTCAGCATCAAATTAAATTATGAATTTAAAACATGAAAAAACCAAGCAAATGTTACACTTGTTATGGTACGTGTTATTGGGATTGCACCCCACATCATAAATCAAGTATGATCATATCACTAGTAGATGGATTTGATATAGAAAAGTGAAAAGCAAATAACATTTCTATACAATGAAACCAATAAAAAAATTTCAAAGCAAAATGCATATGATGGCACAAGCTCAATGAAGAAAAGTGGTTTAAATAATACTTCATCTCCAAGGATTCATACCTAGTTGTGGAAAAGCGGTTCAAACTCGTTCTATTTTGTCCAAGCGTAGTTGTTATAAAAAATCAAGGATGTCTCAAAATGGTAGTAGTTACAAACATCCCATTTGCCACTTATAATGTAATGAAAATATTAAGCTACTATAACCAAGCAAAAAAAGAAGGAATTGAGGTTTTGTAGTTGATTATGATTGTAAAAACATTAGGGCATGACCAAAAAAACAATGGTTTATTCAAAATACACAAAAGACAAATGACCAATCAAACATACAAAAGGTATCGCATCGAGAATCAAAATGCTAGCTTACTCAAGATATGCATAAAAAGAAGCAACCAACCAAACACACAAAAGGCAACCAATGAAACAAAAAAGAAAAAACAATGAAAGTTTAGTTATTTCACGACATATAAAAAACATTCACTACATGTATCATAATATGTTGGACAACAATTATATTATTTAAAAAGTAGCAACAAAAACACAACATGAGTTCTCACAAATCTTAGGATTTCATGAACTAGAAATAAGAAAATGAAACACAAGCCCCACAATTGTTGTCATTCAAATAAAAAGAAGCAGAATGTAGAACATTACATGTAAATTGTTGGGAGGGAGACCTCTATTGATCCCCTAACCCTAAATTGATGACATGTCAAATGACATCAACATTTTGAATGTTTGGAATGACGATTTTAGAATCCATCATTTTCCATTTTTGATTCTATACCATCCTCCTATACACCTTATTAGGCCCCTTTAATCAAGTGTAATCCTCAAAAACATCAATTTAGGGTTGCTTATGGACTAAATATGGACTACAAAATTACTATGATTATGAAGTCCTCATTTAAATCATTAAAAAAAAAGGACCTTGTTTTACTTGATATTCTCATCTTAAGTGACAAGATATGTGTAAGAATGGTGGTTGAAAGTTGTAGGGATGTTTTCTAACTCTATAAGAAAAAATGTCCATAACCTTAGGTGCTATGGATTGTGACATTAGATGTACACCCCACATTGTAAAGTCCACCATTCATTGAGTATTGATTTTTTTGGTATTTTTAAAAATAAATTATCTAGATTAAATAGTAAGTTTCAATTTCCCATCTATTTTTTATTAAATGTTTCAAACATATTTTAGTTATATACAATAATATGAGAGAAACCTAGAAAAAATTGCCATTATGATATCCATAAAAGTCCATCATAACCTGCAATTACCCCACTTTCAATTCATTTCCAATTAACTTTTAGTCCACTCTTAGTTAACTCTTAGTTCATTTTTAGTTGAGTCTTAATTCACTCATAGTTCACACATGTAGATTGAAAGCTTCTTGAGAAACTTCCTTGAGTTAGGTGTTGGTGCCCAAGGGGTATAAATAGAAGTAGAATTCCCCATTGCCTTTAGTCTATTCAACACCAATCTTGGGTACTTTTCTTGTCATAGCCTTACTTTGTTTCTTCTTTGCAACAAAATCTTGTTGGATTCTTGTTTGCACGTGTTATATTCTTGTTCTTGTTTATCTTGTTTCATGATTTGGATTTGGAACTAGGCTTGCCATTATTCTCATTTGGGTTTAGGAAATCCTATAGATTTGGTTATTTTCATGGCCATGACACCCAAATGTCTCCAACATATAGTGGTGGTTTCTCAATATCCAAATGAATGAAGGTAAAAGGGTAGGAGTTAGAAGGTCTATCTACAACAAACCCTTTTCCTCATGATTGGGAACTACTTTCCATGCAATCCAATGCAAATTTTCATCCTATATTTCAAACTTGTAAAGCTTGTTATGTGCTCCTCTTCAATTTTTATTCCAAGCATCCTGTTATTTTCAATTTTGCTACTAAAATTTTATTTCATTCGATCCTACATAGCCCAATTCAAAACGCCTTTTCCACTACAATAGAGTCTCCAACTTAATACACAAGTAGCAAATCTTAAATTTTTTACCTTAATGGTCATATCTCCTTTAAGCTCACCACTACATTCAAGTTTGAAGAACTTAGTAGAACCTCCTAGTGGTAGTGGATCTATAGGTATCAAAATGTCTCCTAATCTAGGAATATGATTGGGTGTGATCACAATCAAATGAACCAACAATGATGAAGGATTCAAAGATTGTAATCCTTTTGTGGTCATTTTCACTTTCTCATAGAATGGACTTTTGGGATGAAATCTTTTGCAATATGTTATTAAAAATACATATATATTTTTTCAATACATCACATTTTTTGTATTAACTTTTCATGAATAACTAAGAATTTTTTTAATGTGTACATATTCTACCAAATTTTACATTTTGTTTTGCAAAAATTATCTTAAATTTCAAATTGTACAAAAATATGTTAATTATTTAATGTTTTATTTTATTGTTTCATAAACTACAACTTTGTTTTAGATGCCATGTACATTACACCCGATTTACATGTGGTAAAAGACTCTTGAAAGTTTAAAATTATGTGCAATAGATTTAAAATTATAATATTTTGAATGTGGATAATCAATTAACATCATTTCAATTTTTTTCTCATCAAAATGATTTTATAAAGAGAGTCTTTAGCTCAATAATTTGCAAAATTGATTGCTTTTTTTGTAACTATTGTTCAAGTTCAAAGGTCCTTTACTAAAACCAAAACCCAAGATATTTTTTCTTGATTTTTTGTTTTGAATTCTTCAACATTCATATTAGTCATTTAGCACTACATTCCATGATTGACATGACATTAAAGTGGCACCACAAAAATATATCTAACAAAATTATAGTTTTTATAGAGTTTTGGCAATCGCTTAACATGTTTTTTGTTTTGTTTGATTGTGACTACACCTGATTTGGGTTTTCATGAAGCTTTTTAAATTTCTCACTTTAATTGATAGGGCCATCCAAAAATGTAGAAGAACCTAGAGATATTTGTGTTGATGAAAACCCAACTCCAATCATCATGTGAAATCTTCAACCATATTGCTACTTGGATGAAAAATCATGATAGTGCCACTTCAATTGCAATATCTCCTTGCCTTGCTTCCCTAGGATCAAACCCCATGATCTTAATTACAATAAAACCAAAGTTACATATCACTAATGTACTTGGAGGTGGGTGTTCCTCAAAGTGGCTGATCAAATTTAGAGATGGTGATTATGTTGTTCATCTTGATAGCAACAATTTTCCATAGCTTTATACTTTTGTAACATCTCCCATTGGATTGAATTGCTTTAATACTAGAAGACAAGGGTAAAGAAATGTTCCCTTCACATCAATGAATCCATTTCCATGAATTCAAAACTCAAACATAATTTAAATAAAACTACATAATTTAAATAATTTGATAATCCAAACCAAAACACACGTCCAACCAGAAATTGCCCTAACCTATGCAAGGAATTAAATATATGAGTCTATGTGGGTTAGATTACTCCAATATTTTTTTCATGAGCCTCAATTGACATTGTTTGGTAGAACAAAATACCCTCATTCCAAGACTTCAACAACACAACATAACACAAAACCATGAAACAATAAGGGGATAGAATGATTCTCAAAGATGATGAACATAATTAAATAAAAAATATGGCAGAGATTTATACTGAAGATATGCTTTCCTCCAGAGGCTTATCAAATGCAAACCATCAACCCCTATTAAAGTCCTAGATGAAAAACCACCAAACAACATATGCATTGGGTGCATCCAAAGGTCTTGATAAAATCAAACACTTTCTTTCTTCAAAACCGCAATCATTCAAAACCACACAACACACGAAACCTCTGTTTGCCAAATTTTGTTGCTCTCAAGATCCCTAGCAATCTTATCATTCCCCAAATCACATACTCCTTTTCTAAATGTTAGACTAATTTTTTTTAAAGAATATAGGGCACAATGGAAACAACTCATCCTTTAGAACAATCATAGACTACACCTTTAAGCATTCATCCTTCCAGTGTCACCAAGCAGAGCAATTTGTCTAGAACACCAAAACACATGCAAAAACCCCATTTAAAGAAAAACCACAAAAAACCTAGTTGTTTGTAGCAAAAATTTTGCGGTACCTTAACTTCCATCTCCATTCATTATTGATTGATGTCCAACGAAGAAGATTTGCCCAACAACACCACACCACATAGAGCTCACCCACAAGGTAAACCATAAATAGATTAAACACCATTGATCATAAAGACTCCAAGAAGTTCATAACTTGCAAAAGAACAAAGCAATACAAAAATAGAAAATTCACAAGATTTGCCATTAGTCACCATCAATTGCGGAACTTTTGTTGTCTTTAGCTTTCGGTAGTTGACAGCATTGTACATTCTATATTAGGGTTTCATCCCATATTTTCTCATCACAATAGTCATTTGCAGACCATAAGAGTTGAAAGAGCTCAATTTTCAGATATTGTAGCAATATGCAAACTTAAGATGTGTTCCTTAGGTCCTAACAAGAAAGAGGGTGTGGGAGCTTTATGATGGGCTTACAATGAGTTCATCCAAGTGGGAAGCAAAGTCTAGGTTGATTCTCTTGGGCTTGGAGTTTGGTACCATGATGATTCAAACCAAGAAATGGAACCATCAAGTTTAAAGGTCGTAGCTACAACCAAATATCCAGTCCAATTTTCACTTCCAATTCCCATTAAAAATATCATGTGCACCAAGGATGTGTGCAGGGTGCAGGGATTTAAACTGAAGCATTGAGCTAAGTACATCATGAATCTATCTGAAAGAAAATTTACAGGTTTTTATTGTTGGGTCTATTTTGCACTCGTTGCTGCGAATTGATTCATGTAAGTGAGTGTCTTTTCTGGAAAGAAAACAAAGCAACACCATGGCTTCATGAAAGGATGAGATGGGGAAATGGCTTGTCAGGCTTGGAAGTTGGATCTCGATCTACCATCTCCAAATTAGAGGGTTACCAGAAAAACTCTCCTCACATACCTACTCAGTCAAGTTCGAGACAGATGCATTGAACAATAGCAATTCTTTTGGATATGAAGCAGACAGGCCCACAAAGATCTCTACTGTCCTTCCTATGCCAAATCACTCACTGTGCTTACTGTTCCACTCATGTACCTTTTGTCTATGTTCATGATCATTTCTAGACCAGGTTCAAGTCCTCGAGATCTCCCAACCCTAATTTCTTCCTGGTTGAGTTTTCTGTCCCCTTGTCCTAATCTGTGTTAGCCTTGATCACAGAGCAGCAGCTACCTACTCACTAATCCCATTTCTGCAGGGTGCATTTTCCTAGCCTCGACAATTATTTTCCCTGGAGGTGATCATGTGGTGTGCCTTTCTCCTTTCACTTAAAGTTCTGGTGATAGTTGCTGTTCCTGTCTCTCAAAAGAAAAGCTGACATAGGAACAGTATGTAAATAGAGAACTTGAGCTTTACTGGATTCTTTGCGCAATGGAATAAAAAGGTCACAATTTTTCTTCAAAACTCTATGAGCTTGGAAGTGCTCTTATGAATAGGTGATACAAGAGCTCATTAATTGGGAGCTGGTTGGGAAATGGATACTAAAGTGATTACCTTCAAGTGAAGATGCAATTATAGCTATAGTATATTAGGGAAGAAGCTCTTAATCACAGTGAATCCAAGAGTTTGTTGGGTGGGTGGGTGTGTTTGTGTGTGCGTGTCGATGCTGTGTTTTTTTTTTTCCTAATGAGATTCCAGTTCATTTTACTGAAGGAATCATATAAGTTTCACCTTCACAGGAAGAAGAATTTCAGTTAAGGAATCATAGTTCAACCTTCAGTGAAGCTGGTAAGTGACCTGCAATCCACAGCAATTGCAAATACCAGTTGTCAAATACTTTTTTCCAGATCTGGAGATGATGTCTTGGTAATTTTCAATTAGAAGAAGCATCAGAGGTAGTAGGTTTAGATTATCATTTGATGTCAAAGACCACTTCTGATGAGCAAAGACCACTTGTGAATTAGAAAACAAAATTAGGGGCATTGGAGATCTCGCTTAATTGTAAAGTAGTGGCAAGCAGAACTGATACAAAGTTTTCAAAAGACCTCAGGGAACTTTGAGGCTTACAACAATTGAGGCCTGGTGATATCATGGAAGTTGGTCCAGTGCATTGCAACATCCCCATCTGGACTATACTTTGCAAGTCGCTGCCATCCGACACAGACATTGATCTCTATGAAACCCATTGAGTTGCAGCAAAGATGATGAGAATTAGTTTCATAAACATGGGTGTCGGTTCTTTAGGGTGACAGCAAAATACAGTCCTAAGCAAATTGCTTTCTGCACTTGTTTCGGTGGAAAATACTAGAGATAACAATTTCAAAATGATTATAACATTGTTCTGAATGGAAATTGAACTAGTTGTTGGATAATTTCATATGTGAACTTTCATGAAGCCTTGTCCAGAACTTATATTCTGAAGAAGAATTCATCCTCAATCGCTACACAAGTTCTAGAGCTATTCTGAAGTAGTCAATCAGTCAGGAAAACAGATGGAGCTAGCTACTCAAATGGGTTTGTTGGAGGTACCTGAATTACATGGTCATGAGCTTCAATTGCAGTTACTGCTGCTGCTGCATCTACATGAGAAGAAATGCATGATTCTTGGAAGAGCTGAGTTGTTACAGTGGACACACTGTCATCATGGCTGAGTCCTCTTTCCAAATTGCCATTCAAGGCACTCTGTCTGAAATCTAAAGCACTGCAATTAGTTCCAAAAACACTGGCAGGCTGGAAGCCATGAGTGGGTGGTTGTTGTGGCAGATTTGCATGGCTCTGGCTGAAGAGTGAATCTGAATGATCAACAGATGCTAATCTCATTGAGAGAATCTGCACATGCCACCACCACAGTTGCCACAACACATGAGAGAGCCAGATAGTTCCCTTCAGGAGCCTGGCCAAGAGAATGTTCATATCGATGTGTCATGATCAATTGTTATCAGAAACACCCAAGCTCGTGACTTAGCTTCATAGATTGTTACAAGCATCATGAGCTGCTGCATTTAGATTATCCATGTACATACCTCAACTTGGCGCTGGAGCAATTGCACATAGTTGATGATTTCGTCCAACATCACTGCCTTCCCTGTCACCTGCAGATCTCGAGGAGGATGGATCACCAAATTTCAGTCTTGGCACTGAAGAAGTTCATAACTCTAGATTCCTAATCCATCAAACACAACACTCTAGACTCCTCATGATAGAGGAAGGTCTGCAGAAACATGAGGAGCGCTCTGATTACCTTACTGCAGCCTGGTACAAGATCCTGCAGGTATTTCATTCTGTCATTGATCTTCTCACGACGAACCTGCAAATCATGAAGTACACCCATTGCAGTTGTCACTGGATGCTGCATGGTGATGATGATGATGATGATGGACTTTGCAACACCAGAAAGACTACAAGGACTAGTGACATGAGCTTCTTCAGGCATGAACTACATTTGATCAGGATTCAGGAGCTTCAAAGAGGAGCTGGTGCAACCGCACAGCTAGTGTTTTGGTAGCTACCCTTTCAGCGAGACTATGGCTGTCGGTCGCTTGGCCTCTTCTGGCACGCACATGGATGTAGTCTTGCTTGCAGGCTGAGAGATCGGCTGCTGCTGCCGCAAGAGGCTGGTGCAAAGACTTTCTTCTAGCTGGATCATTCTGCATGATCTCCTCCTGCTGCTGCATCGACATGATGCCGCCGCCTTGGCTGATCGAGTCGTTATCAGAGTTGTCGACCTCATTGCCGCAGCTTGATCCAGCTTCTCCCTTTGCAGGCGGCCTGATGTGACGACGTTGTAGAGCTTCCTGATCTTGAGTACCTGTTTTCATTGGAGCTGCTGCACCATTGCCAAGCTTCAGCCGCTTGGGTTTTGTTGATCCGTCGTTTTCAACCAGCTGTTGCTGGATCGTAGATTCTTGACATAAGCTGCTGCTTCCACGATCCCTGGCGCTGTCGTCGGCTGGAGCAGTGACCGCGACGTCGTTCTTCCTTTTCTTCTCAGGAACAACAGTACTAGTAGCCGCTCCGCGGCAGCAGCTGCTTATAGCATAGATCCCAATCCCTGCAGGATCAGCATTCTCACAACCTGCAGGAGCGGCGACTTCATCAGCGCCAGCGCTGCTCTTATCTCTTTCTCCCTCAAAGGCTTCCAAACTTGCTGGTAGCTTTGAACTTCCGGTTCCGCAAGGTAGGCGCTCCTTCGACTCATCGTCGGAAATTACGCGAACCTGCAGCTGTTGTGCAGCCACAGTAGTACTATTCGCCCAGCTCGTAACGTCAAGGCCTCCGGAATTAACCCCTTCAATCTTGACTCCCGCGACAGTCGATGAGCTAGTTCGGGAAAGATTGCAGCCATAGCTGATGATCTGATCGTGATCAGCCGCTTGTTGACCACCTTCTGATCCGGACCTCCTTGCAGAGCGAGACTCGGGACTATCCGTCAAGAAAGAAACGGGTTGTTGATCATGACCAGCTTGACTACTAGGGTAGTGATCTCCTCCTCCGCCACTTCCGAAAGAAGATGCTTGTTGATCGACCGCATTCAAAGCTGGACCATCGCGCGAAGACAATTGGGCAAGGCCGCAATGCGTCGAGGACTTCACCAGCTCAACATCGCCAGCCAAGCCTGCAAGTTTGCTACTAGGATCGATCAAGGTGAGATCACCTCCTCGCGGCCGCAGATCAGTACTCCAGCAGCTACTGCTGCCCGCGTGATGGAGCTGCAACAGTTTCTCCATATGCAGCAGGTGCCCATCAGCTGCTGCTGCTGACTGGTGAGAGATTTTTGAAGGTGAACCCGTGGAAAAAGGAACTGCCGCACCGGACCGATTGTCGACGTTGTTGCAACCATTAATCCTATGACCAAGAAGCTGCTGATCATCCCGGATATTCATCATCGTCGACATAGTCCCAGCTGGAGCTGCTTCCGGCCTGATCATATGATGATGAGCTCCTGGACGACTGCCGCAAGAACTATGTCGAAGCTGTGTAGCAGCTGTACTAGGCGAGGACGACGACGTTGAGACAGCTAGTAGAGACGACATTGTCGAGCCTCCTTCAGCATACGGTAGCAAGCAACCAGCTTTAGTGCGATCCACCAGCTGCTGCACTTGTTGCCAATGATTATATTCTCCATCATCACGACTCGTGATCTGCATCGAGCTGCCCAGCTGCTGCTGCTGCCGCCGCCACGAGCGATGCTCCAGCACAGCTGCAGCTGCATCAGAGCTGCTCCAGCTGCTTGCCTGCTGCAAGTTATAATTCTTCTGCATCAACAAGTTGTGAGCTGCAGCAAGCAAGTGCAAATCGACAGAGTCCGCATCCGCGTGTGTTGCTGCAGGCGAAGGGTAATTCCGCATGTAGTACCCCTGCTGCATTCCAGCAATCTTGCTGCTACTGAAATGGTTGTTCTTCATGGGCATGTCCTGGCGGGAGCTGAATCTGCTTTTAAGAGCAGAAGTTTCCGTATTATAATATGTCATACTGTTGTTACCTAGTACTTGCGCAATTGCTGTACTTGTCTATATTCTAGACTCTTGAATAACCCCATCACCGCAAGTACTCCACTCTCGAGCTCACAACAAAACACTTGAAGAAAAAGCTTCCACAAATTATGCACTACACTGGATCTCCACTGCTTGCTTGCTTGCTCCCTCTCTCTCTCTCTCTCTCTCTCTCTCTCTCTCTCTCTCTCTCTCCATATCTGGGGATCATCTATCTTTCCATAGAAAACAAAGTAGTTGGAATTGTGAAGCCTCATTCTCCATATTTGGGGACCGACTCTTCATAGAAAACTATCTTACTATGGAATGGTCAAGTCCTTGGGGATGTTCTCTTCATAGAAAACAACTTGCTATGGAATGGTCAAGCCCCTGCCCATTATGTTGGATAAGGTGCCAGGTCGAGCTTCCCTAGGGCAAACCAGCCCATCCACCCTACCTAATAAGTGATGGGCAAATTACCGTACCTATTCTGCAACTTCTTTGTTGAATATTGATTTTTAAAAAAAATTATTTTAGAAAATGAGGTTCAATAGTCGCTTTCTTTTTCTTTTTGGAGGTGCCTGTGAAATTTCATATTGTTGTCATTCAACCTTTTTTTTAAAAGAAAAAATTTATCACTAGATTCTTGTTTATTGAAAGAAATCACCAAAAAAGGAATAGTTGTAGATAAGTTCATCACAATTCTATACTTAGCTGCAACAGGTAACTAGACTATAAAATGATTTTTTTTCCCCAGACAGGTCCTAAATGCTGGTTGTCATTTAACGCTACATCCCTCTTGGTATGCTTGTCACTAAAGTGAAAACAAAAACTTGAGAAAAAACCCATTATTCCGTAGTTACCCTTTGACAATTGAGGAACTACCATAATACCTTTATCATTTCAGCATAAATCAAAATATTTTCCACTTTTGTCGAATTTTTAAGAAAGTATTTGTTATTTGTGCCGAAACTGTAATAAACCAAAATATTGGGACTGTCAAAGTTTGAACTGCAGACCTTCCAGGACCTAAACTAGAAGCTTCATCAGTCGGGACACACTATACTCTTTGATAACACCAACAATGCTTCTTTTTTTATATTTATTACTGCCAAAAATTGCAGAATTAAAAAACCAAGTGCTGAAGTTAATATTTAAAATTTAATTAATTATTCGGCAGCAAACTGCCGAAATGGTAAAGGTGCTACCGTAGTATGTAAAGTATAGGTCATTATGTTGTGTAGTTTTAATAGTAACAGGCAACTTTCGGAGCAATCAATACTTTTTCACAAGTTCAAAGTTCAATTCTCAACAATTTTGACATATATCAATAAATCTCTTTCTTTTTTTGGCTAAGCTTTTCATGAATTACTTTCTGCAAATTATTGGTCATAGGTCAAGTAGTTGTGGGCACGGGTGAGGTCATTCCATGACATTTTAAGTATGGAGGAAGGCTTACAAAACAGGGCCTCCCCTAATTTGAGGGTTGTAACCTTGAGGGTGCAGGATGGAAAATTAAGGAAGATAGACAGGAGCAAGCCTTCAAAATGTAAAGCAAGGAAGGTTTCTAAATTCAAATGGTGAAAGGTTTGCATGTCATTGGCTAAAGGTTTTGCTTCAACTGACAAAGTAATGGTCTTCTATGTGGGGACCTTGCCTTCAAATACAAAGTGCAAAACCTTGGAGTGGTTTATGGTCCAGGGACTTAGATTCAACCATTAAGAAAAGAAATAATTTTCACTAGCGACAGGTTGGTCTCTATTACAAGGGTATGATCACATCATCGGAAGATTATGTCATATAATGTGGTCAAGAAAATGACATGGTCTGCCTGCCATGCCAGACCCGAATGAAACAAAAACACCTAGTGGGTGGCTGCAGGGACTGAGTAAACCAAAAAAGAAAGTGTAAAAATTTACACAAGGCCCAATGCAATCTATGAAGGAAGGTAGTCTGTTTGTTTGTTTTGCACATTGAGCTCTACAGAGCCACAGCATTTTGTCCTGTGCTCTGGATATCCTTGGAATGCCCTTGATGAGTACAGGTGCATGGGGTTGGTTTCATAATATTTTCACATATGATGAAAAAGTTATCACATATTCAACAATGTTTTCAATGAGAATTCATTTCAATAAAAGCTAAAAATAATAGAGTTATTTGGGTATGCTCTTGGTATTGTTGGATTGAAGCACTCTATGAGTAGGATTTAATGAAGGTGATTTGAAAAAAATTAGACCTAAGGTGTGAAAGATATTGAATTTTGAGTAGTTTTTATCATTGAAAATTCAATTGAATTCAAAAAATGATTTTGGAATTAGTTGGGTAACCAATTCACACTAAGGCCAATGGCATAGGTCACATTAGTTTACATTAATCTTTCTTCTATTTTAAGATATTTGCAATGGACATTACCTCATTTTACTTTATATGGAAGTCTCAGGGTTTTTTTTTTTTTTTCCAATTTTCTGATGTAACTTTATACAATCTCAAGATAGATTTAGCATTAATTGGTGACAATCTTTTATAAAGCTCTCCAAACAATAGAACAAGGGTGACAAATTGCCTTGAAATTAAAAAAATGCAGTCAAAATGGTATTGTCACATTTTCTGCACACACTAAAAATCTCAAAATTTTGACATTTTTTTCCTCAAAAAAAAGGGGATCTATGACAAAATATTCTTGTTTTATTTATTTTTTCTTGCCAAGGTTGCAAAGCATTTCCGCCCAAAAAATAAATGTATGGAGCAATTTGCATTTCTTAAGGTAAGATAAAAAACATAATTACAAAAATTGTAGAGGAACAAAGTAAATTTGAGATGCATAACAATGGAGGAGATCTTTAATATAAACAGAATATCAAATTATTTGGCTACCCATAACTTACCTGTCAAGCTTTTAAAGTTCAAAGTATTCAGTCTTTTAATCTAAGTCTAAAGCTCACCTATTTCTGTCCATTAAGGTCCAAGCTACTTGTAGGGTTAAGGTGTTGTAGACCAAAGTGAATGTGTAATCCATGCCTAAAGGCATTGCCCAATACTTAAAGAAAATACCCACTGAACTGCAGCAAGTAATGAGTTGAGAGATGGAGTTGTCAGTAGTAGGTAGCTGAGGAAGATGACAAAGTTCACCCAGATCTTTTGCCACACCACTTGAGCATCATGAGGAATTCAACATTCAACTCCTTTCCAGGTACTCATTTCTCTGCCATGTTAACCCATTTCTTTTCCATCTTCCCCAACTGGTATTGTGTAGGTATATGACTGGGATTGGCTAGCTAGTGTGTATGAAGAGAGCTAATGAGGGCCGGGAGTCTCAGGTGTGGAGCCAAGTAGTAATCAGTTTTTATTTTTATTTTATTTTATTTTTCTGTGGCAAAGTTTTGTCGGTTGGTGGATTTTGTTTCCTTTGAAAATGCAAAAAATGAGTGTTTTTTGGGGGGTTCTTTTATATCAAAAAATTTAAACAGTATAAAATCTGAAATTGTCAGATTCTAGATCAGGTTGCAGTAGGTTAGCCAACAATGCAAAGGATGATTGAATGTTTATACTTTTGTATTTTGTTTATATGTAGATTTGGTTAAATGTTAAATCCTCTTTGGAAGGTCACCAGTGGGGCTACCTACCTATATAATGAAATTGAGAAAAGAAAGAGAAAAAGAATAAAAGCAAACACTGGTAGTAAGTAATCCCCGACAGACTGTCTTTGGAGTCAACTTGAGAGAAGGGTAATGCCTGAGGAGGGGGGCGTAACCGACATAAAGCACCAAAAATATTTTTAATTTTATTATTTATTTACTTTTTCTTTTTTTTTAAATCCCTTGATACCTAGTGGACCTGCCCCGGTATCACTGGAAAAATGAAAAGAAAAAAAGGCATTCTACTTTTCCAAATGCCTCGCCCTTGATGGAGGAAAAGTTGATCTTGTTACTAGGCCCACTAGAAATTTTCTTTCTGCCACTGCAGTGAAAACGCAAGAGACAAGGTGTTGTCATCAAAACCCTCTGCCCCCTCCCCAACCCCGAGTGAACACAAAAAAACTGCAAAAGTCACCATATTTTGAGGAATAAAAAAAAAAGTCACATCTCGCCATATTTAGACAATGAGTTTCTATACGTTGCCACAACTAGGCAAGATTCTTAAAAAATCTACTTTACTGTCTGACCTGTAGCCAAATTTGGCTCATTCCTCTTCTGGACGATCACCAGGCCACCCACTTGACAAAAGTAGAAAAACAAAACCTGGAGTCCATATAAATTATATACACAATTTGGGTTCTCGGGTATACCTCCAATTCAGATTCACACACTGCTGGGCAGGCAGGCAGGCATGGAAGATGATAAAGCAGCCAAGGGTCCTAAATGCAGGCAGAACAAAAGTACTTGCCTCCTTTCTCTTTACATTTGTCTGCCCTTAGCCCCAATCATCTTTTTCTCATAAAAGATGAATGCTGCCAAGATACATTTAGCTTCATGTTATGCACATTCTGGACCTATATTGGACACTGGGTGTCATTACAGACCCACAATAAAAATAACAAGACCCAAAATGTGTTTGGGCAGCTCTAAAATGTGTCGCATCACTACCAGACACATCTTGGATGAGCAAATGGAAAATGGGCAGCCAGATGAAAACAAGAAGCAGGCAAAACTTTTAAACTGCCTGCAATTAGGACTCTTCTGAATTTTAGGTCTTCGTGCCGGAACGAAGCCAAGGTACTTTTGGCAAATTGCAACTTGTTTGGCATTAACATCAACTTGGCATGAACTTGAGTTTTCCAGAAGGATTTTATCTCCCCTCCCCACCGATAAAATATTCTTCACATCTCAAAAGAGTGGTATGCCCAATGTCCAGGAAAGTGCAAACAATGTTTATAAAAAAAAAAAGACATCAGATCTCCTAAATTTGATGGTTTGGGTGCGTGTGGACCTCAAACAGCCCACAACTAAAAGGCCAAAGGGGTGTCTGAAGTTATCAATATACGGACCAAAGATAACACCAACAGCGAAAAAGGTCAAGGAACCAGCTGATCCATTGCTTTTTTACTCAAAAAAGGTGCACCTTATTGAACCTACTTAGGTAAGGGCTACCTCAAAGTTTGAACTTTGTAGGTATCTTTATCACGTTGATTCATGTACCTTTTTGTCACCATCAGGGTTCTTTTTCCTAATTTTGTAATATCAAAAATTAGGTGAATGTTCCTTTCAAGGTAGCATAATTAGTCAAATTTACACTATGAAAGCATATTTATCCAAAATTTCTCTTAAAGAAATCATTGGTCGTCATGCATCTAATAAGTTTGAATAAAGGTGTGTCCACACCAATATTGGTTAGCTATTGAAAAAATAGAGGATTATAAATAAGGGTACAAGGATAGGTTATTGATAACCAAATTGTCGTTTCTTAAATTTGTTGAAAAACCATTCAAAGAAGCTACCCACCTAGTAGAACATCCAAAGAATCAACAAGATTTGTATAGGTTGGGTATTGGTTTGTCAAAATTTTCATAATCTATCTTTATGTTATGTTTATTCAAAAAAACTGGTAGTATCAAATTGGAAAATATTACTATGTTTAAAATGACAAGGTCTATAGAATCAAGTGTAACCTAAAGTGGTGTGAAAAATGAAAATGTTACATGAACTTGAAAAATCTTGGCTTTGTGTGAACAAGATATGGTTTAGGGTTGTTATTGACACATCTATTTCTAGTTGAAAGGAGGAAGGGAAAAGCAAAGGAGAGTTGTCCTCTCCTTGGAGATGGAAACATTTGTGTGTTTCATTAAGAGGTCATCTTGAAGATGGCGAAATGAGTTGTGTGTTTATTGTTGTTTTTTATGTGTGCATTGTTTTGCAAATGTCTTTGTTATTCTTTAAATGATGCCAAGGATAAGAAAATGAAGAAGAATTTCTTATGGAACTAAAGCATGTGATTGTATAGGACATATGTTTATTGAACAAGCTTGAATAGGGGAATGTGGACTTAAAATTTGAAATTATTCTTATTCTCTTTTTCCACTTTGCTTGGTAGTAGAAATTAGGTTTAAGCTTATACCTCACATGAATAAATATGAGCACTATGGGATGTGATGCAAATACCAAGGTGTCAAAACTTAGTTAAGGGGCTATAGTGTGAGGTTTTGGGATACAAAAATAATCACCTCAATTCTACAATTGGAGCTAGTCAATTCATTTCATCAAAGTGCAAGAAAACCTCAATTAAAGGTATCCTTAAGCAAATGTAGAATGCAACAACAATTGGGACCTTGGGTGAGAAGAAGATTAGGCATTAGATAGTTGCATACACCTAGGTGGTCATCAAGCCTTGTAATTTTTCTAATGTGATCTCTTGCAAAAGCCAACAACCAATGTCAATTAAGGATTGAACGATTAAGGGTGAATTATTTGTATTTAGGGCATTATGGGTTCAAGCTCCACAAACATGACTAAACATTGAACAAGTTAATCTCATGTGAAATTTTTTAATTTTAAATGTTGAGGTGGTATTGTGTTATTTTGTTGAATAGTTGCTTGTGAAGTTGAAAACTACCAAAGTTGGGTGTACAGTTTGATCCAAACCATCTTGTGAATCCATGTTGTGATGACCTTCTACAATAAAACATTGTGCAATAGTGGTTCATGCCCTTTTTTTCTAAGTTACACAATAACTTGATGCCATGAAATGCAAAGAAAAACAATGAACCAGAATTATAAGAAGAGGTTGAGGAGTACAAATGGACAAAGGTGGCAAACTCCCCAAAGGCAAAAAGAAAATTTCTCTTACTTTTGCATCAAACTCCATTCTTAAATGTTGAATTTGTTATACCAAGAAATCATTACATTCATTCAAACAAAGAAGGATGAATTCATAAAAGAATTATGCATGGTTGTTCCAAAGGATCAATTCAAGATTGGCACTTACAAATGACAAAGGATTCCAAAAATAGTGATTGCAAGTGTCCACTTGCTTTTAAAAAGACACAATTTTTTATATTAAAAAACACATTTCCTCCAAGAACTTCTTATATATATATTCCATTAAAAAAAGTATTTACAACAAAGTCCCATTTGTTTTGTAAGAAAAAATTATAAATTTCATGGTAAATGAAGGACCATGTTTATTTTAACCAAAGTTATAACTAACATAGGCTATTATTTTGACATGAGTCATAGCTTTTTATTATAAATAAAATGACATACTAAGTTGAGCTTGATACATAGTATATTATGTTGAAGGTTTTATGAAGGTTCAAATTTTAACCTAAACGTTTTTTTAAAAATAGAGATTTGATATCACTTGAGTTATTAAATCACTTACAATAAATCAAATGATACAAATTTAGATAACTTTAAGGTAATATACTTGTTCCAAAACTTATAGACCTTTAATGTCACAACCTAAACATCCATAGTCCCTAAACAAATTTGGGAAGTGTTTGTTAATTAATATATTTAAAATCTTAAGCTTTGACACTAGACTTTTGAATTTTTGAAATTTTTGGTGTAAAAACTATTATTACCAAAAGACACCAAATTGTAACAAGTATACAATAGACTCAATTTGTCTATTATGTGTGTTGGGTAGCTAGCCCCAATGACTTAGGTCAAGTCCTAGATTTGACATAGTTTTTGTTATACTAATTTTCAACATTCTTGGTAATTATTTTTTCAAAAATTTGACAAATTTGAAAATAATTTTATTAATGTCAAATATCTTTGGGAAATATAGTAACTAATATCAACAATGAACAAAGAGTGCATCCCTTTCCAAATAAAAACCTATGGTGTTCCATGTTTTCAAAGCTTCATAATTCTTATGAAATTTAAACAAATGAGGACATGCAAGTCCATTTTCTTATAACCCAAGGTTGGTGAAATGTTTCTAGTGTTGCATCTTGATTTGGATGTTATTTACCCTTGTGTGGACCCAAGACTAGTGCCTCATTTTTGGCATATGTATATCTAAACAAGTTCATAAAAAGTTTTTACTTACCACTTTTAAGAATTTTGTACCACAATCCTCCACAAACAAATGCCATCTAATCATTACAAGTTTTAAATATTTCCAAAGCTATTTCAAAGCATAAAAAGACATCATCTTTTGTGGTGGATGCAAATTAAAAGTCTTAAAAATAAACTAATAAAGTACATATGAACAAAGCCCAATTTAAAAAAATTTTAAAAACATTAACCAATGAAAAAGTTGAAATCAAAAGAATTTGCAAATAAAAAATAATTTTGAAAACAAAAACTTCCAATTAGAAGTTCATAATCATTTTTGGTGCCTTTAGACTTTGGAGCTTCATAACTCTAAAAGAAACTTAGCCAAGTAGGATATTGAATCCTAATATTTATAAGTCTTGTTATATCCAACATTGTGTCAAAGCCTTTTCAAAACATGTTTTGAGTGGTTAAGACTTTTTTTTTGCTAGTTTGCATCTTAATCATTCTTCAAACACTTGGCATGCTAGCCCAAATTTTTATAACTTTCACTTAGATCTTCTTGATAGAACCAAGGTCACTCAAAGTGAACCTTTTTATGTTTTTAAACATCATTCTAGATGTTTGAAAATCTTTGAGGAATCTTAACTTTCAAAGTGACAATGCATGTTAAAGTTTTAAGAGTAATTCCCTTGAACTCCTACAAAATTTTCACTTTGTTGGAATAATGTGTCACCAAAAAAGAAGGGGAAATGATTTCTGGTGTAGAAGCCCCTAACATTGTGAATACAAACTCAATGAAACGTGCTAAAATCTTCAAAAATAGAAAAATTGTTACAATAGGTATGGTTTCTAAACCTAAATCCTTTTAGCCAAGCAAATTTTGTTATTATAGTTTTATGGACCTCAAGGGATCAAACCTCTTTTGATTTCTTCTCAAAGGGCCAATCGGTTGTTTAATGAATGTGGCAACTCATACTTCAACAATAGAAATCCCACAAGTGCAACCCCAACATCATTACATGGTCCTTCTCAGAAACTAGACAGAGATTAAGAACAGAACAGGTGAATGTGATCTTATATTTCATAATATCCCCATGTTCCCAAAATTTTTGGAGCTCCCACTATCTAGCAATTTTCTCTTCTCAAAATGACGACGTTACACATTCACATTAAAAACCCCAAACCATCAATGATGATGTAGCCACAACAACCACTTTTGAAATCCTAAACTCATTCATCATTTCCCTTATTCTAGTCCCTAAGATGCAAACACTAGACCTCCTATTTTCATCCTGACGCTTTTAGCACATCGAAAGATCAAATGCCTGGTTCAGGAGAAAAAGAAATCCAGAAGGACTTTTGTCCTCAACTAATTACTATGAAATTTCAAACAAACTCCACACATCTTAGTTAGCAGAAGACAAGAACTTAGCTTCTCCCCACTCGCAAAAACCTACCTTTCTTTCACTTCCACTAACTTCATATAGTTTTTTCTTCTCCACATCCTTTTGCTCCCCAAAAAGCTCCGCACCAATCCTCTACCAAAATTGTGATTCACAAAGTTCATAAAAAGTATTCATTGAGCAGCCAAGATCGTGCTCCATCACTGAAACCGGCTCACCAAGGCCACTCCATAATAACCTACAAAACAACAAACCAAGCCAAAAATAGAAAAACAAGAAATTGAACTTTTCGACATTCTTGAAACACTACAACTTTGGAAGCTTTGCAATAGAGCAGAATTAGGGTTTCTGCTTTCATCCACAAAAAACACTTGAGACTATTTTTAGGTCACAAATGTTTCGCTTCATTTCATTCTTGCCATCCTTTGGGCTTGTTTTCATCTTGTTTCTTTTGAATTGCTAGAACCTTAATTGTGAACGTCTTGGTCAACTTAACACAAACATCAAGACATCTTCATTCAATTATCCAAGTTTTTGCACTTTCCCAAGGAATTACCATCCAATAAACCTATTATTGTCTAATATGAAATATTGGCATGTGAAAAAATTGATTTGTAGATACCATAAACAATTGGTAACATTTTCCATCATTTTTTTAATTCATTCCTTCCATTTAAAGAATATTCTTTAAACTAGCACATCACATGCTTTCCATTGAAATGCATTCAATTCTAGGCATAAGTTTGATCATAAAATTGGATACATTAATAAATTTGTAAAAGAATTCAAATTTTGGTTTTGTATTTCAAGTGGCCTTATTTCTTAGAACTAGTTGCAACCAATGTTCAGAGGTTCCCCAATTTGTAGTGTTAAATCCATTGACAAGTTTCCCAATTCACAATATTAAATCCAAGGACTCAAGTTCAAGTTTTGGTGGCTCAAATTGCTAAGTAACACCCTTTTGGTGGAATTGACATGAGAATCAAACTATGGAACTAGATTTTGCTATTACTGAAATCAAAAGTGAAACAGTGAAAAACAAATTTTGAACACATGTTCAAGTTTTAATTAGTAATAAACTTTGAACATGTACAATCCCAAATTTTATTTTATTGTAAAACTGTGTACCTATACAAATTCCAATCTTGAAAAGTGTGTATGCTATGTACATGAAACTGGACCCAATTTTGGAACCAAGCCCCAAGGTTCTTGAATTTGAAATAATGTGCCAAAATCCAGATTGCCAGATTTAGAAATCTGAAGAACCAGGCTCAAACTTACATCTAAAGAACCTCCCAAAAAAGATTTTGTCAAAACTGAGACTGGAGCTTCTCTTGGCAAATAAGAACTGACCACACTGTTGCAACGGTTGTAACTTGTAACCTGCTGCATCATTAATTAATTGTAAGTGGATGCAAGTTGCAACAATTGTTGGCCAGTTTGAGTCCCAGTTCCCACCTCAACCCTTGGGGCCACAGTGAACGAGCACCCACCAGCACACCATCCTCTGGATGCCCGTTATAACTCAGTTGTGGATGAACCTCAACTGAGTTAATATTTGGTTTCACCTTGGTAACCAATTCTGCAGGAAATAGGTCTGATATATAGGTAGATAGGTAGGAAGATAGGTAATTACTAGTTAAGTAGATGGTTTATACATAGGTAAACCTAGTTACTAACAACCCACTTGTAGGTTATACTTGTAGGTTCTACTGGTAGGTAAGTAGAGAAAAAAGCAACTGAGCTAACCGCCATGGTTAGCTAGGGGACGGGAACCCAACAGAAAACTGTTTCCTGACCACTTACCATTCATCCTTCATAGTGCGCTGGTGGGTGATGCTTCACTGTGGCCAACCCTTGGTCCAGTAACAAGGAACCGGGACAGTATGGTCTACATTTTGTAGAATTGTCACTAAAACCAAATTCAAGAACTCGCCTTCCCAGGAACAAGAACCATAAACTTGTTGCAGTCCTTCCTTATTTATGCAGGTTCAGTTTTCTTAAGACACATGTAAACTGGAAACATGCTTACAGTTCCAGTTTTCAACATGTTGTATTACAGAAGAACAAGTTGTACGTTTTTAGTCAGGTGGTCAGTTCTGTATTTGTTGTACAACACCAGTTCATAACACAATATGTCTAGTGACTGTGAAATGTAAAGCACTGGCCTAATATTTGTAGTATATTTGGAGGGCATCTTATTATGGAGAAGTGTCCATCTTCTCCAGTGAGCATTTCACTTTTCAAAAAGCCTGGCCTTTTTTTTTCCCATTTTTCTCATGGATGACTGGCAGGTATCTTCCAGATATCACAGAACAAAATGGAAATAAATTGTGCCAATGCTGTATGTTGGTAACACCCTCAGAGCTGGGCATTCCTGAAATAAGTGCCCCTCTCATCACTCTCTGGGAAAAAAAAAGGCAGATATTTCAGGAACACTCCTCTTCCAGGGTATTACCCTACACAAACAAATTTTGTTCCAAAATCTCAACTGAAACAAAGGGGCATCAGAAGTTTAACAATATGAAAAAGTTGGCTAGCAACCAGGGAGGTTATATCACATTTAAAAAGCCTGAAACGGTACTCCAAACATTGGAACCCCTCTTTGGTTTGGGCCAATGCACTGTCATATTGAACCGTCACCGACCAGTGCACTGTCAGATTGAACCATCACCGACCAGTGCACCATGCAGGATGGATGGTGTGTGGAGCCTGGACAGGAAAAAATATGTTTGTTGTATTCCTTCCCCATAGATAACCACTTTGGTTAGCAAGGTACAATCCATTCACCATGCATCTACCTACCTAGTAGCTACCAAGTGCCTTATCCACCTACCTACATACATGGTAACCACTTACATTCCCTACCTGCTAACTTATTATACTTACCCATGTACATAGGTTTCACCTAGTTAGTGTGAGGGGAAATGGGAGGGTTTACATGGTTGGTAGTAGGTAACCAAGTTGGAACCTTTTTAACCAAGAAATAACAGGCTTCCAATGGATGGTGCACTGGTGGGTGCTGGGAAGTAAGGAAGGACTATTTGCTCCAGGTCTAATAATTAGGGTTTCAAATTTGTAGGGTAACTTTGCACCAGCCTCTCATATTTGAGTTCAAGTTTGAGTCCTCATTCTGAAGGACTCTGAATTCTTAACGAGTAGAAATATGATTTACATTCACTCGTTTGTCAAAGAAATGAAAAAGAAATGTGACGGTTAGGCTTGCAATGGAGTTTGTGGAATAATTGAATTAATGAATCCAGTTTCCAGAATGACCTTGGCAACCCACTTGTATGAGAAAGCATTGCAGAAAGATAATCGATAATACATATTGAATGAAAAGGTTTTAGAGTTCTAGATATGGAACTTTCAATGTACTTTTCTTTTTGAAGATTTGAATGTTTGCAAACATTGTGAGTCAAATTGTGGTGTTTAGGCATTGATTCACTCTCATAATGTGTTACATTCACTGAGTGGATTTGAGCTTCATATGGAGATTTGATTGATATTGGATATGCAAGTTGTTTGCATTGGGCTTATTATTTCATCAATTCTTCAATTAGAAGCCAATAATGGCATGAATGGCATCTCATTGTGAAGCCATGTGATTGTGAGGAAGTTTGCTCAGAGGCCAGGTTTCCAACCAGTGTTGAGTGGGTATTTGAGTTTGATAATAACCCCCTCTTCCAGTAATTTGAAATTTTGAGATCAGGGAAAAAAATCAGAACTAATCCAATTCTGGTTATTTCAGAATCTCAAAGAACCTGCAGTTTTCTTAACCAGCAAAGAACTGTGGGTTTCTGGGCGGTTCTCTCAATATTTTTCATGATTTTGAGAATGGTGGTTATATATATATATCAGACCCAATTCTCTGAGTTTCTGAGAACAGTGATTATGAGACCAAAGAACTGTCCAAATAACCATCAAGGGTTTGATGCCATTTCTGGTACCCGCACAACACCTGTTACAAGGCACCAAGAAATTCCTATTTATTTCTCACATGAGTCATAGCAGTTTTGTTTTACACTACCAACCAGGTATACCAACCAAGTAGTAGGTCACACTCTACACTGGATGGGTGTGTTATTGTATCTGTGTGCAGATCTTGCAGATTTTGCAGCCTGGGTGTTGAGATCTAGAAGCATCCAATTCTTCAGCACATACACTGACTTTACTTGAAAGAAAATCATACATTCTCTTGCAACTAGATCTATCCTTTTTGTACCACATCTGTGCAAAGTCAGGTCTATCTGCCATCTATCTTCATTGTGCCCACAATGATTCATAAGCTTATCATTTTTATTGTTCAAATGGAATGAACACCTTTCGGCCGGCAATATCAGAAGAGTTCTTATGTAGTGATCCTGACAACCCAAACCAACCATTTTACAAAAACAAGCAGCTGACCACCAATCATGCATAGCATCAACTTGCTCAAGATTGATAATTAGAGACAGAAAACTAGGCGACTGTGTTTTGGTGTAAAAGTCTAAAAGCATAGTCCAGAATGGAATTAAAAGATCCTTCAAGATGGCTAGACTAGGTTGGAGGCAATTCCATTCTCAATCCGAAATGAACTAGGTAAATGAGGAGATGACACAGATTACCATGAATAGTTGAGGCATGCGGTTGGGGGTAATTCCGGCATTCTCAATTGGAAATGGACTAGGTAACCAGCAAGAGTGTGAATCGCAACACTATTGGGTCCATATTGTTTTTAGTGTATCAAAAATGTAGTCACACCATCACACTTTTGTACTCCTCAACCTCCTTTTCTTTTCTTTGGTGAAATTTAGCACTGCTATCAAAGTTTTGATATTTTTTGTTGCAAATTCAATAATTTGTTGAAAACAGTCATCAAATTTCGAAAAAGAATTCAAAAACATCTCAACAAATCACCACATTTCTTCACATGGTTCAAGTAGGTAGCCAAATTATATATGTATATATATATATATATGGATGTTTTTAAAAAATTCTTTCATATTTTGTTAATATCCAAATTTGGCTAAATCAGCTTATGGATGATCACCACCTTGGGTACATCACAAAATGGGGTGGGGCGGGGGGAAGGGGGGCAAAAGCTTTGATATTACTCATGTTCATGCCATATTTGGATTGAAATCACATACTTGTTTTCTTTGATGAAAAATTTGCATGATGCCATCAATTTTCATTAGTACAAAAGACTGATAGTCATCTACATGTAAAAGTTATTGATGTCATTTTGTCATTTGTGAATGCTATTCATGAAACTATGTCGTTAAATGCCATAGCAAATGGGCACTTTAATATTCAATATTAAGATATCAACAGTTTCTAGTTTGATTAATATAACACAAGCAGATTGGCAAACTTGGAGACTTTGTTTTTGCCCATGAATATCTCACCAGGTCACATTATTCCAACTTCAATCCAAACTATGTACACTAATGTTTGTGGGAGCTAATGCATTTGTGTGAGTTGCGAAAAGTGGTGGGGCATTTGTGATTTATAGCACCTCAGTCATTAACATGTGTTTGAGAAGAAATATGTAAACAACTTACCCTAACACCATCTACTTAATCATGAAAATTACATATTGGATGAATTTGGATTGAAAATTTTGAGAATTAAAAGACATAGTGGTTGAACAGCTTGGGGGACACTTAATGTAAAGTTTGAGATATACGTGCATCAAATGACTATTTTGAAAGGGTATTAGATAATTGTTCAACCTATTTTTTATCACCCCATTATTATATAATTTTCTAATATATACATATTAAAGCCACCCTATATTAATTATAATCCATTATTTCATAATATTACATACCTTATATTATAATTAAATTTATTATTTGAATAAAATATACCTTTTTTTACTAATTAACACATAATTTTTACACAACAACCAATATATTGCACCTTATATTTTTACTCAGGTAATTATACTTTTTTACTAGTGTCCCCGCTCC
>Ga0209208_10002178_pt1 | contig 27992 bp, 20 predicted proteins | sample S1TSphfallax_3_FD_187694 | JGI IMG/M metagenome (GOLD analysis project Ga0209208, IMG submission 187694) | Host-associated microbial communities from peat moss isolated from Minnesota, USA - S1T2_Fd - Sphagnum fallax MG (SPAdes) (version 2) | ecosystem: Host-associated > Plants > Peat moss >...
GTTGGAGTCCCGAAATTGTCCCGAAACTGTCCCAGGTGGAGTCCCGGGACTTTGGGAGGTCATCACTCCCGACTTCCAGGTCTGATCGCAACGAGGTCTAAACCAAACTTGTAGCCCTCGTCGAGATCTTTCCAACGACGTATCGCACTCTCAATTCGGAGGTCGGGAAGAGGTCGATTCCCGACTTTTTGTGGTCGGGAGTCAAACTGCCAATTTGACTCCTGGCCCTTCTTTTGCCCATAACTTGAGCTACAGATGTCCAAATGACCAATGCGAGGCCATTTTAGATATCTACGCTTCAAGACCTTTCCAATGACACCAAGAACACCTCAATGCGAGGTGTTTTGGGCCTTGCTGTTGAGCTCTAAACATTCGGGAGTCTCAGAGGATTCCAAGTCCCCAACTTTGGAAGTGTTGGGCTTCACCCCCACACTTGGCCAAAGTAGGGTTGCGACACACTGCATAGTTTTACCAAAAAGGATTCAACATGACTAACAATATTTGTTCAAATTACTCCATAAATAAAGTATGTTCTATATGATGAAATCATTTTTTAATATGGTAAATCACCAAATTTTGTGGAATTGATGCTAGAATCTTTGATTTTTTCATAAAACAAATGCATTAATAGGGACAACCAAATTAATTTTGTTCATTGTAAAATTTACATTCCAAAGTTTGGAAAGAAGAATATGAGACATGGGTGCAAAAAAAGGACATTATTTGATGTTTTGGCATTCCTAATGAAAGTATGTCATTCTCGAATGTCTAAGTAGTCCTCCATTCCTTTTTGCTTTATATGTGAATAGGACATTCAAAATTTGTTCAATTGATTTGAATCAATCATTATAACATTCATTGGTTGAAAGCCTAAACATACATATCCCCCTTTCATTGTTTCACATCTTAGAACATTCAGTTTGGTAAGTCCTTAATTTTGGAGTCATGACACATGATAAATGGGTGTCTGGTTCCTGTTACTATACCCCAACCATGATTGTGCCCATCCATTCCATTCTTTAAATAGTTGTAAAATAAGGGTATTAAAGTGTCTACATGTACTTCAATGCAAATGAAAAAAACTCATGAAATAAAAAAAAACAATGAACAAAAAATTGAAAATTAATAGTATTGAAAATAGAAGGTTGTGACCACCCCAACAAATCAAATACAAGCTTGATTGATAAAACATGTTTAGAAAAATGCCCCTTTCAAACCTTTTAGTAAGATTCATCATTTTTTGTTCTTAATTAGCATGGAAGGATGAAAATCCAACTAAGGACTCTAATTGTCATGCTAGATCAAGGATTGTGCATAAAAAAATACAAACATATCCTACATTATATTATAACCTTTTTTCAAACCTTTAGATGCAACCATTTATGAATCTCCTCACCACAAAATTTGATTATGATGAGTTCAATAGGACTTTTAATTCATAGATTGTAAAATCTTGACTGGGTGAAAACATGGTAAAATATATACAAAAAGTAGGTTCTAAAAGTAGTTTTAAAATGGTCCAATTTTTGACACAAATAGAAGAAAATTGATTGAAAATGATTGAAAATAACATAGTAAAAAGAGAAGTTTTTTTTTGAGTTATATTGAAGTGATTACAAAATTTGAAAAACTTTGGCAAAATAAAAGTTGATAACAAGTATGTTTGAAAATGATTGGTCAAGTTGAATTTAAACATACTTCTCCATTATAATTTTGATGTATTCAACTATGATATTTAAACATTGAAAACTTACAAACATAGTTTAAAGTTACATCATGTTGAAAATGGAGAATATTCATTAATTCGTCTACTTTCATTTCTTGTACAAGTTTGAATAGTTAAAAAAGTAGGGGAAAAAGTACATTTATTTTTTAAAAATCTACTTGAATGCATATTAAATATGTGATTAATCAACGTCATTGTGATAAAGATAAAGATTATCTTCATGTTGATCATTAAATAAATAAATAAATATACTTTTAATAGATTAAAACTTATTTATGGTTACTTGTTTAATTTTGTGACAAGGAACAATGATTGTTTACTTTACCTTGTTGGCACTCAGCCTTGATTTGTCAATTGTTTTGTGTTTGTTCTTGGGTTTTTTGGAAATCTCTTTTAGGGTTCTCCTTAGGGTCAAATAACCAATTGAATGCTACGAAAGATGGACTAATGTCCTTGAAGTGGCCCAAGAAGTCCCCAACGAAACATTTCTCATGAAGATGCATTGGTCTCCTTGAGACTTGCAATCAATTTCCAAAGGTGAAGTCCCTAGGAAATTAATCCATTTCCCCGAATAATTATCTTGGAGGCTTTCTTACAATAATTAATTCATCTCCTTAACTATGTATCCTTGGAATTTTTCAAAAAGCCTTATCCATCTCCTTAGATAAGTTTCCATGGGATATCTAAAGAAATGGCTTGGTTTACTTGAGACTTCTTTAGGAGATGGAATTTCCCCCCAAGACTCTTGAGAAGGCTCAATTTAGGGTTTAAAATTATATCAAATATCTAAAAACTTGTTCTTGTTATGCTACAAAAAGGTTTTTCATCAAGGAAGTTTGGTGAAAAGGTCATTGTCATCTATCAAGCTTAAGAAGCATGGTGTTCTTCCATGGGGTTCAAAGAATAGATGGACATATGTGTTGCACACCTTAAGAACAATTGGGTGAATAGTTGTTTGAATGGCACATTCAATATGTCTTTGGGTGCAACTCCACCCCCAAAATCTAGAATGCAAGGGATGGCATTCCGTAATATTTAAAAGGAGGATGATAAATGGGTGTAGAAGGAAAATGATCTTAACAAACTCAACAAATGACCAAGGAATTGACATGTTAGTTACATAAAGGTGCCTTTGGGAACATTTTTGCACAATCCCACCATTAGAAACATGTCCCATGATAGCATGCATTTTAAAGTAATTGGGACTATAAATTATTAACTAATCCTTGCGAAGGGTTCAACAACCTTGGGATGAACGTTTTAATGAGATGACATGTAATATGGTTGAGTTGTTGTGTGCAAAATTTCCCTACAACTTCGGATGTTAAAGGGATTTTGTCACCCTCCACAGTGAATTTGAGCTATTCGTTAGGAATATCAAATCAAACACATACTTGTGAAAGATTGATTCATAGATGACAACCAAGTTTGTGGAATTGATGAACCTATACAAGCAATTTGAAAGTGGTTTGAAAACACAAAGAAGCGTGGCATGTGTTATAGTCAAAGGAACCTTTTGTTGATTAAACCTTTGTGGGAAATTGTTGAAAGGAATGATGATGGTCTTCAAAAAAATTGATTTCTAGCACATTTTAAAATTCTCCCATATGTTGCTCAAACTTATTTGTTTCACCAATCCATCTTCTTGAAGAAATATAAACCCTCAACCTCACACATCATTTCCTTAATCTCCCCAAAGGATTGGTCATCTTCTTGATCTCTTCAAAAAAATTGTTTTGTCTCTTTAATTTCCTCTAAGAGACTGTGTTGTATCCTTTGTCACCTTTTAAGGAGATTATTTTGTTTCCTTGTTATTTAGTGCTAAGATGGAAATGTGTCCCCGAGGTTTCCATAGTTTATTCTTGAATTTTCCCATCATTGTGTGATGAATTTACTTGACTACTTATAATGCATACGTTTTGATGCAACTCACAACCTTATTTTGTGGGAACATATGAATGTTATAATAATAGTCGTGGCATGACTTTTGGACTATCATTTAAAAATGAATTTATTTGCCTAATGGGTGAAAACATGTTAAGGTGTTGTAATTCGGGACTTACTTTCAATACTAAAAGTCCCTTGCACCAATGTGATTTTACTTTCAAATTAAATGACTAAGATGTTAAAACACATCCTTGTTGAGTTTAACCTCATTTAGTACCATGTTGATTTGGATTTGCAATGAAATTTACATTGATTTACCTAAATGAATGCATAATTTGGAGTTCCAAACCAAATTCATTCTGAAAATATCAAGTTATTAAGTTGTTGATTATACTTATGCATCTTTTTCAATGAATCTATATACATCTTTTTGTAAATGATATTTTTGGATCATGACTTAAAGCATGTCAAAATTTGGGTTAATTTGGTTTAAGTGTCAATACACATGAATTTTTAAAAATAATTAATCTATTATGCTTAAGAATTAAAAACATCATTTCAACCAATGGATTTGAATTTTTTAAAGATCTAATGATGCAATTCCCTCAAAGCATAATTATAAGAACATTTCATCTTCAAAATTCTAATTAAAAATATTGATTTTTGATGTATTCCTTTTAATGGACATTTTTTTGAATACTTGATTTTTGCCGAATTATCGCAAATTAATATGATGTTTCATAAGCATGTGTTTTAGGTTTTTTCATACATTAACATGTCTTGGTTAGTGGAAAATATTAATTTTTTTAAAACATTAAATTTTTATAATACTAACTCCATGTGATGTGGTAAGCTTTATTTTGGGACATTCGTTGAGAAGAAAAAAATACAATCGAAGTACAATGTGATTATATTGAAATTCAAAATGCTTTTTAAAAATAGGAAGGTATGCTTCATAACCATTATGATTCTATCATTTAATTTTCATTATATTCTTATATCATTGTGGCGTTGAATTTTTGTTAGTGATAGTATGGAAAATTGCCATTTGGGATAGTATTTTGCTTCCCCCAATCATGTTTTCACCTTGATGTCCAATCCCACCATCCATTCATCTACAACTACCCCTTATGTATAAATCAATTGTATTGCAACACCTAGCAAAATTATTTCACATAATGTCAAAAACCCCAACGGATTCAATCTTTTCAAAACCAAACTAAACTTTTCATCTTGGAGAATAACCTAAGGTTGAAGAAACATTTCGGAGAAGGATACCATAGGAGGTCAATAGCACCCAAAAGGGACATAGAGTTGATGGCCTAAACATGACAATTAAAGATAATGGATCTTGTTTGGCATCACCTTATAGGGAAAGACAACAAGACAAAGTGGAAATGCACATACATCCTCTAGAGGAGGAAGTGGGAGGGGAAGAGGCCAAGGAAAACCTAAATAAAAAGATAACAATTAATGAAGGTTTCAATGGGAAAAGGGTGGCAAGGAACAAATTTCAACTAATGTAAAAATGGTGGAAATTGTGCATGATGATGTCATGAAAGTAGTTTAGGGTTTAAGCAAAGAAATTGTTTTCAAAGGCAAGGTTGGGGAGAAAATTAAGGAGCACAAGGTCAAGGAAAAGACAAACATGGCATCTTCAAGGAAATCACAAAGGGGGACATTGTTGTGGAAAAGGCCAGGGAGATCATGGTCATAGAACCAATAAAGGAAATAATGGTCAAGGGGTCCATTCACAACAAAAGGAGCCAAATCACTTGTTGATTGTAGTGAAAATTGCATCTCTATTACTTTGAAAAATCATCAATAATTATACATAATGAATTTTTTCTCATATTTTGGGGTTTTGTTTGTTTATTCATGAAATTAATATCCTATAAATTTTGAGTCATTTCATTATGTTATTAGAATCCTTTGTCATACACAAAACACTTGTTGATAGGGTTATTTTTAAGACTATAAATTTGAATGTGCTTTTTGTTATTCAAAAGTTCACCAAATGTTCTCAATTTTATCATGGGCTCTAATATATTTCATAAGAAGGGCCACATGTGTTCATATTTTTAAATGCATATGTATTGAATCCTTTGGACAAATGTTGTTAATTTCAATGTTGAACCTCTTTAATGGGTAAAAAGGTTCAAAATTTGTAATCATGGATGAAAACAAAAGTGTATTTTGGACAATAATCTAGGTTTCAATGAAAAAATAATAATAATATGGGTCATGTTTGGTTTCAATATTGATATTCAATCCCAAAAATGTCATTTAAAATTTTGGTATTAAATAGACTAATCCATGTAGGACATGTGTAAAATGTGGTCCTTGGTAAGGATTTTGACCCTAGCACCCATGATTCCTTTTATTGTGAATGGACCCCAAGCTAAACACTAATGAAAATGCGAGAGTGAAGGTTAATTTTATGTTGTCTTTGAAGAGAACGGCTAGGAAATACTTGTTGACGTTTCAATTGTCATTTTCAAGGGAGTTTTTGAAGTTGGACAAGTTGTAGAGGCCACACCAAACCTTTTATTCTAGGGGGATTTTATTAGGGAGGTATCACTAATTATTGTTTATAACATGTCACCCATTGGCAAGAACCCTAATGTACCCTAAGTTCTCACCCATTAGTACCTTAATGCTCAACACCACACCAAATGGCCCAACTTTTTCAAGGATTGTGTAATTTGATGTGATGTTACAATCAACTAAAAGTAAACCCACAATTATAACAAATCTTGAAAAGATCTTGCAATGGAAAATGGTCAATAGGAAGCACACGAAAATGCAACTAAACACACAAGTTGGGCCAAATATTCAATGCACACCCATGTGATTCTTAAAGTTGACCATCCTTGGGGAATGGCAACCAAATCAATACATCCCAATTTTTTTGGATGTTATTATTTGAAAACCTCGTGAACCACCCACACAAGGACATTGCTGCCACCACCCATGTAATTGCCACCCACACAAGGACATTGTTACCACCACCCATGTAATTGCCACACACTCAAGTGTTTAATAAGCATAAGGATGCAAAAGGGAAAAATAAACCAAAAATTATAAAAGATGTGTTGATGGGGGAAGGGTCGAAGAGTCGACAACTAAAGTCTTTGAAAGTAAACCCTAAAATCATAAAGGGGAATATGTCATTTCACAACAATCAAATCTTTAAATGCAAATATATCTAGGGATGCAAAGGCAAATAAGAATGTGCACATTAGGAGTTGTATCCCATAAAGAACTAAAAAAATATTCTTGCCATTAAGGATAAAAGGAAAACCTTTAAAAGCAAAAAACCCTTGCCAATACCTACACCCCAACAATTGGCACAAGAATGAGTTGCCTTTTTGGAAGCCTCCAACATAAACTTACAATTTGTAGCAACATCATCCAATAAAGAATACCTTTTTATTTCCCATTCCATCCATTTATTTGAAGAGCCATTTGTCCTAAATTTTCAAAGATTTGCCATAAAATAATTCCCCAAGGAACTTCCATATTGAGACTTTTTGAACTAACTCCCATGGAATTAATTTAGAAGAGTTCCATGAAGAACAAGTTTATTGGAATCCTTTAGGTATTGAGTTTTCAAAAGGTTTTCAAATAACAAATTTACCAAAGTTTATCAAAGAATTAGTTCAAAGATTTTCCCTAGGGAGTAGCTCCTTGGGAATTATTTTTTAGGAGTTTCCCAATGAGCTTGTTTTAGGGAGTTGTCCAAATATATATATTTAGTGAAATTCCCCATGTGCTTTTCTTGGGAACATCTTTTGAAAAGTTTATGCAAATTCCCCAAGGTTTGTTTCAAGGCCTATTTGATCTTCTTGTGGGGGTATATTATTGGTGTGCATGGTGATTAACAAGTGGAAAAAATTGCAAAAATCATATAAGGGCAACTTGAAGGTGGATGTAGAAGTTTTGTTTAAAAACAATGAAATTATAATTAATATCAACAACATCAAGTGTGTTTAGAAAGGCACTAATGCCATTGACAATGACGTGAATTTTTTCTTCATTGTTTCTTTTGAAAAATCCTAGTTAATACACGGGTTACACTAGTGAATCTAATGGATACCTATTCGTCATGGATTTGGAGTAGTGGGATATGTAAATTGTTGAATTTATGGATTGGCTTGATTAGAAAGAAACCAAATACACATCATATTTTCCCTTTTGTGTATGGTTTAATGGACAAGTTGTATCAACACAATAAAAACATCCTAGAAATAACCACAAGGAAAACAAATAGATTCTTTAAATATTGGAGCTTATTGTGTCATGAATTGGGTAGAGGTTTGTTCACTTGAACTTGTGGGAACCATCACACAAGGAAGCACAAGCGGCCTTGTTTTTTCAAACACTAAAGGTGGACTTCACTAAACAATGGGATGATGAAAGCCATAATATATTGTGTGATCAATTGGCTTCATATATTTTACCAATTCAAGGATGTTGTACTTAATTTAATTTCTTTCCGTGGAGAATGGTTGATTTTTTAAATGTTTTTTCATTTTGCTATAGGTTGCATTTTGTTTCATGCCATACCATCCCTTGGCTGATGGAAATGTCAACTAAGGGAGTTACATCATGAAACCAAAGTAAAACTAGTAATGGTGTTCATTGGCTTTTCCATTTCATCATATTTTTGAGTTGGTATCATGTCGCAACATGGACCAAGCTAGTTGTTTTGCATGTTCCCCACTATAGGTACCCATGTGGGGAACCATGATTTGACTCCCAATCCATGACAACTCCCCAATCAACTTACCAAGTTGGGAAATCAATAGTCAACTTGCCCATGGAGCATTCATTTGTTTGCAATGCACTCTTTTAGTGTTTTGATAGAATGTAATGTATGCATAATGGTTGATCTTCAAAGGCAAATAATTTGAAGATGGGAAATCATAAAATGAATGAAACATATTGTTTATAATTGCATTTTTATAATGTTTTAAAATCTTAAATAGTTGCTTACCCTTCCAAAATGTCAATGTGTGAGGTTTCACAAAGTTTTTTTAACACATATTTTTATATTATATGACCAACTTGCCTCCCTAAGAAACATCCATTCCATGAGAAACCCACCATTCTTTTTAAAAATTAGGTAATTTGGAAAAATGAAAGAATGAATAATTGGTTTATTAAAACTATACAATTACATGGAATTATATTTGCTTGTTCTTTCAATTATATTATAACTATTCATATGCTTATAAAGATCTTCACAAAGAACTTACAACTCTTGGAATTGTACTATAACTATTCCATAATGAACTATATTAATATAAAAATTAGAGACTTTGTTAATTTTCCTTGTGGGGAAATCCTAATGGGGCAACATTTGTCATCTCCTATTGGGGAAAGATCAATTTTTTTCATGGCATTGAAGTTGGTCCTTGGGGAAATGTTCTTCAAAGAAAATAGCTTAGTGCCATAATCTCCCCAAAAAAATTGTTTCATTTTTTAAACAAATTAAAGCTTTTCATTAGACATTTGTTCCTAAAAGACAACTAGGCTTCACATCTCTCCAAGGAATGTTAATTGTGAGGGTTTCAAACAAAGTCCCTAGGGAATGTGTTATCTAGGGAAGCTTGGGCTTTCCATTTCCCCAAATGATGAGTAACTATTTCAACAGCTTAGGTGAAGTAATTACCATAACACCAATCAAGTAGATGATAATCCGTGATATGCTTGAGATGTAGGTGACTAATTCTTAGATTGATTTAAATTTATAAATGTTGGTTTGGATTTAATTCTCATGTAGTTAACAAAGTTAAGTTTTCTCTTTAGGCTTAGGTTATTACCATCCACCACATTTTTTAAGGCATTGCCAAGAGGATGGCAATATAACTTGGCATCCAAAGGGGCATTGAAAGCTGGATATTTTCTCTCAAATATGTTCAAATTCAACTAAAATTTGAAACTAAAAATAGTCATTCGATCCCACAACATAAAATGGTATAACAATTACCTACAAGATTTCACCCACCATTAACCATGAGGCAACAAGGGAATGCATGGTGTGGGTACATCCAATCTAATGAAGGTTAATTTGGTGTCTTGCTTGTTTGAGGGGTTGACAAACAAATACTTGCTTTTGTTGCAATGTTGATGGGAGTAGGGAGATCCTATAATGCATCAAATCCACCCATAGTTGTTTTAGGATGTGCTTCACATGAAGTTATTATAATCTTAAGGGGAAGTTGGGCCTTTATAATTTCATGAGCACAAAATTTATTGCTTGCATAAAAAACATTTGTGCCCATGGGCAATCACAAGATGCCCATTCAAAGTCAAGATTGCAAATTATATATTGAATATCTTTATGTGATTTTAATTGGACCCTTGCTAGTTTTGCGTTTCCCATGTCCAAGAGATGGATGTGCAAATGTGTGATTTTTTGTGCCAATCATATGGTTTGAGATTTTTTTTGCTCATTAGTTTCAAAGCAAACCATTTCATTTACAAATGCTAACATACCAATAATGGGTGATCACATTAACAATGAATCTAATCTCCTACCCTCGAATCTGCATTTCATGTTTTTGAGTTTTTCTTTCAAGTTCCCAAGGGAAGCCTTTAAAGTGACATTCATGTCTTGGTTGACATATGGTATGTTTCACATTTCTATGCACCACACATGGACCTTTTGCACTAAGTATGCACATGCATCAACATAATCAAGGAATGGTTTCATTGAATGATATTTTGTTCAAAGCTAGGAAAGTTGATGCAACATTTCATTTTCAAATGTGCATTGTGATGACGAGCACATTACAACACCTTTTAGGTACATGATATCTCCCATTGCCTTCAGTTATCCATGGGGTTAAAATTTTCTTGAAATATTGTTTGAGCCATGTTTGGCAAACATGCCAAAGGCAAAGGGAGATAAATGAGTTTAGAAATGATGCTTTGCACATGAGACAACTAGAAACCAACATATCTTTGAGACATTGAAATGTGACATAAATGAAAAAGAATCCTTAATATTATGAATTTTTCCTTAGGAGACTCATCCCCAACGTGCTCCTTAATGGGAATCTTTTGTATGTTCTTTTGAAAAATGGATGTTGGAATGCTTTAAAAATCTTTCAAAGGATTAGTTTCCTAGGGGATTAGATGCCATCATTCTCCCCAATGAACTTCCCTAACATGGTTCTTTAAGGGAACTCACCCCCAAAATGTTTCCTTGGGGAATTAACCTTGGTATGTTTCCGAAAGGGGTTGATTGTTGGCTTACTTCCTCAAGGAATTGCCTTGGCATGCTTCCTTAAGTGAAGAAATATATATAGGAACATTTATAACTCCCCAAATTGGTTCTCTTGGGGACTTTATCCATTTTGCATGTAATGTTCAAAATAATTGCTATCACAAAAAAATTAATGGTGTTGCATTGATATTTGCTCTGACATCATCAACAATGAATGCACTCAGATTTCATTCAAAATCTTCTTCAAGTATGTCATTAGGCATTTTCAACCCTAGTTGGACATATATGCTTTTGTTTCAAGTTGAATTGATCCAAGCCATGAGAATTCCATTTTACCATTCATCTAAAACCATTAATGTATGTAATGAGAATTGTGAAAGAACAAAAAAATAATAATCTAAATGTCCTATAATGATATATCATGCTTGAAATTGAACAACAAAATAAAGATAGTACCTTGTCATTCGTCCCACCCTTTGATGGTCCAATTCCACCATGAGTTTTTTCTAGAACGATGTTTAAATTTTGATAGAAAATATAAGCCTAGATGATGTTCATGTTGCAAGATGAATACCTGTCAAGATTTGCATCCACCCAAAACCTAATATTGGTTGTCACATCCCATGTCATTTCTATCCCAAAGTAGCATACATATATATCCATTGCATTGCAAATGTCATGGGGGAGTACAAATTGACTATGTGTTCATGATTTTGGAGTGGGATCTTGTTCAAATCAATGTTGTTCATGCTTTGTCATGATTTGAGCTTAACATTGTTCATGATCCAATCTTTGATGGCTTACCCCAAATACAATGCATACTATAGACATGTACTGTTGCACATTGTGGCGTGTTGCTCATGATAGGGAGCCCCCTTGTTGTCTACATGCTCCATATAACAATAATGGAGTAGTGCAAGGTCAAGTGCCTCATAACTCTACCCAAATTCAAACCCACATTGACAGCCCATTTCGATAGAGACATTGTGCGCTTGCCTCACTCTCCAAGGGGCAAACTTCTCACCTATTGCACTAGGCTGCACATGATCAACATTCAATTTTTTCACCATTTCATCCTCAAGTCCAAACTCATAATGATATGTTGACATAACAAGGCGACTATTGATTTTAGGTGCTTCAAACAACCTAAGAAGAATTGACATACATTTATTATGGAAAAATTGTGCTTCTTCATTGGGTCACTTACACTTGCCATCTAGAAAATTAAATATTTTGAACCATATAATGACTATGTACACACAAAACTGATAGAAACCATTGCCACTTGTTTATCTATTGATCCATTGAAGTTTGTGACAACTAAAACTACCATTAGAAAGTTGCTGCAATTCAAAATACAAACATGCATATTTAATTTCTGGTGTAGTATCTGCACTAATGGATTTTGAGGTCAAATTTGCACTTGGTCATGGTTGCGGTTGCAAAAAACTTGAATAGTTGAAGATTATCCCAAATAATGCAAGCTACACATGCAATATAATAAATGCAAACAAAGGCTCCACTTAGATCAATTGAAAGTTCTTACTAAAACACAAATTCCTTTCATTGAGAGAAAGGGGGGGGGGGCCGGGGGTTGCCATCAAAATTTGGAGCATTCGCAATGACAACATGCACTGTTAAACAATTTCAATTATTTGTAAATTGATGGATGGATGGATTTGTTGACCTTGTGTTTCCACAGGGGAAATAAATGATGGGGAAGACTTCCCATGGCAGATGAGATCCATGATGGGAAGGCAAGATTTGGGATGAAAACCTCCCCCAAAGGACCTTGGATGGGAAATTTTATCCATGGAAATAGTGCGGACTGAAATAACTATTGTGTCGAAATGTGGTATTTCCTTGATAGGGGAGAATGAGTGTTCCTTAGGGGATGGAGGGAGATGTGAGGAACCTCAGAGTCTCCCCAATATGAAAGGTAAGTACTCCTTGGGGAATGGAAGGAAACTTTGGGGTAGGGAAGGGAGATGTGCCTCAAGGAGTTTTATGTTCCTTGATGGAGTTCAAAAGTTCCTTGGGGCAACATTTTCCGAGGTGGAAAGGACTCAAGCAGCCCGGGGTTGGATGCTTCCCTAATGGGAAATTAGAAATCGCCAAGCTTGGGATTTACCAAAGGAAGAATTTGGTGGCAAGAAGGGAGGTGGTGAGCAGGTGGGGGAGAGGGCACAAGGGTGAGTTAGCCATGCATCAAGTTGGGTGAAGTAGCAGTTTTGGTTAACAAGGGGGGTGGATAATTAGGGATGGGGCACTTGCGGTCGGGGCATTAAAAATTCTGAAAACCGAGTTGGTAAAAGGCATTGCAAATTGCATTGTCTTTAACTTGTTGTGCTTGTTTAGTGCTTGTCACTTCATCATATTTGCTCTCCTATCAAGGAAAGACTTTCCAAAACCCCAATGAATGGCCATGGTGAAGTAGCACCCCTTATAAATATCCCATGCTTCAACTAAAATATGGTCTTTGAGTCCAAATTTAACATTTCATGGTCTTCTTAATGTCTCCATATGAAAAGGGAGATTGTTTGGTTTGATTGTCGTGTTGAGATCTCCCAAATCATAGCACGTTTAGCCACACTTTTGATACAATTGAAAAGTCCTCAATTATTAGGGGTGCACCAAGTTGATTTCTTGAGGTTTTGACCTATGGTGGAGAAGTTATTGAATAGTGAACATATCTTTAATGAAAAAATTCATCTAAATCAAAACTAAACACGATAGGGGGATTTGGGCACACTCTTGGTGAGTAGGATTTAATGAAGGTGAATTGGGAAATTTTAAGACCTATGGTGAAGCGAAATAGTGAATTTTGAGTAATTTTGTCATTGAAAATTAATTTTAAATTTAATATTTTTTTTCTCACAAACAAGCTCTATGTGAAGGTCCTGTTCACACTTGGGCCAGCAGCACAAGCCACATTAGTGACCCATGAAATGCTATATAGTATTTATAACATTTAAGGTCCATTCACACTTGGTGTTATGGACTTTAGTGTTGAGTGTGATAATACCATGCTAGTCATTTAGGACTTATACACCTACTTACCATGAACATTTTATGTTAAGTTAAAATTTCACTTAACATTAAGATATCACCCATTTAACATTGGATGCCACCTAGGATGCCACCTAGGTTTTAATTTAACACTGACTTAACATCAAGTGTGAATGCACACACCATTAGAAAGAAATTTGAGATCTTGCATGATACTAGTCAGCCTTTTGATTTTGCTAAATTGTGAAGTAGGTGGACTGGCAAATGCTGCCACAAGAGGAATGAGCCAAATTTGGGTAGACGTCAGAAAGGACAGTAACAAAACTCTGTGGAAGGAATGAGCCAAATCTGGTTACAGGTCAGACAAGACAGTCGCAACAACAAGTCTTTGGAATTCCTGCCTAGTTTGTGGCGGCTGGGCTGAAATGACAACTGGTGGATGAGATTCATTCCTTTGTTTCCTTGGTTCCCATGCCTTGGAATTTTTCTCATCAAGAATTTTGCAATACCTAGTGTCCCCTTGTAGTAAGTAGTAGATCATGGGTATAACCCAGTTTTGAACCCAGGACCTGCTTTGTTCTAAACCAGCATTCTAATCCTGTCCTGCAGCTTAACCTCAGACCACTATTGGCATAACAATGTTCAATAAATAAATAAATATATTTATATATCTATATACACTTAAGCAGAGTCATTTTGGTTCACTACATTCTCAATGGCCATTTCTATTTTTTTTTCCCTCAAATTATGGCAACTTTTTTGTATATTTTTATCCCAGAAAAAAAACCCTCTGTAAAATTCACAATGGTTTTTTGGTCACCACATAGCAAATATTCACCCCCCATCCCCTTTCCCTCCCCCCCATAAACTTTTAAATATATAAAAAAAAACAAAACGGTGGTAACAGTGCAGGTTGCTGGTTCACCCAATGCCACAACAAAAAACTAGGCTATGTAGCAAGAGGATTTCCTTTGATCCCACGTTTTGAGGAATTTTCACCAGTTCTTGCTGAACCACAATACATACCTTGTCAGCTTTGAATACTAACTATTTGTTGTTTTCAGCTCACATTTTGATGAATGTTCACCTTGTGTTGGTGCGAAACTGAGGGGTTCATTTTCTTGTACTAGGAACAACATTCCCTTATTTCAAGGCTTGCTAGTTTTTGAACTTGTAGTCAGGAACTGGTAGAATTTGGATACAACTAAAGTTTTTTTTCCCAAGAGTTCACTTTCTTGTGTATTTCTAAGGGTTGCCAGGTTTGAATTTGTTACCTCGAATTGGGTAGAATTTTCCCTCATGTGTGTGTGTGTAAAATGAAGGTGTAAAATTGAGACTTCATTTCTTGTTGGAACTTGACGTAATGTAATGTACCTTTAATTTGACTTTTGCTAGTTTTGAACTTGTCATACTGAAGTGGTAGAAATTTCCAAGTGTAATGTCGAGTTGAGAAATTGGGAGTTCACTTTCTATGGGAACTTCTTGATGCAATGTTTTGTTTTTAATTTTTTAATTTTTGACTTTTGCTAGTTTTGAATCTGTCGTCCTGAATTTGGTAGGATTGTTGTTTCTAAGTGTAATGTGCAGGTGGGAAACCGAGAGTTCACTTTCTTTTGGGGAACTTGTAACATTCTTTTGTTTTGACTCTTGCTAGTTTGGAATTAGTCATTCCTGAACTAGTCAAAAATTTCCCCTAGTGTATATGTACGTGGAGGCTACGGCTGCCTCAGTTTGGAAACTGAGACTTCACTTTCTTATGGGAACTTGATGGGAACATTCAATTACTTCAATTCTTGCTGGTTTTAAACTTGCCTGTCGCGCCGTTCCCTCTTTGTTAATGGATCTGTCCATTTGTTCCCCGCCTTCGTGAACTTGCGGTTGTGAACTGGTAGAAATTTCCCAGAGTATGTGTGAGGGTGCCTCCTCAAATTTGAGGAAGGAACCATGTGCATTACATGCCTTGTATAAGGTGCCTCCTCTCTTTCTCAAACAAAATTTGCGGCCATCACAAAAAAAATTTCGGGATCTTGAACATGGCAGCAGCTCTGGCACTTGCCATATTTTTCTCTTTTAAATGAATTTTTTAAAATGTATCCTAATAAGTGATACAATGTAAGCTAGCTTTTTATATATTTTATAGCTTAGACAATGAAACCAAAATATTTTAAAAATAATATGAAATAATTTTTAATTTTTTTTTCCCCCCCTCACTTCTGGCAATTTGAAACCCTCCAAAAAAAAAACACAATTAATTTCTCAAAATGTCAATTTTTAATCTCTTTTTTTTGGGCTTAATATTGCCAATGAAAAAGAAAAGGCTGCTGAGGGCACGGGCAGGGTATGCAGAACAGCCCCGTTGTAGATCCTTGTCTTATACCAAAGAAGAAAGAAAAGGGGGGTGGGGGGGAACGGAAGGGACGGACAGAAATATATAGATGAGAGTTATGCAAACCACAGAAATTTTTTCTGGTCGGTTGGGGATGGATGAGGAAGGAGGACACCTAATCGCACGGTTTGTGGAACTAGTTGAGTGCAAACAGCCCGTGAGCAACGTAAGCAAATCACGCACGCGCGTTTTGTCGCGAAGTCTGTGTGGGGAGTGTGCACTGTCAGGCAGGCAGGCAGGCAGGCAGGCACGGAGGGAGGGAAGGGACGGAGGGAGGGTGGTGACGGTGGGCCAAGGAAGGAAGGAAGGAACCGCAGCTGCTTTCTTTGGTCTTCTCCCAAGTCGGAAAAGCAAGCAAACAAGCAAGCAAGCTTGGTCGTCCCCACCCATCATCACTGGTAGTACAAATTCCGCTTCCCACATCGTCCATCATCATTCTCCTCACGTTCTCCCCATATTCTCTCAAATGCTGCAAAGCTTTCCATGAATGCCCAAATCTAGAAGCTCTCGTCAACCCGTCTTCTGCCTTTCATGATCTCCGACGGTGGACACAGACAGACAGACAGACAGACAGACAGAAGAGTCACAGACACAGCGAGAGAGAGAGAGACAGAGAGAGAGAAAATTGGGTATGTGTTTGTTTTTCCTGGGCAACTCTGCTAACAGCTTGGATCCGTGGATTGGTTTTCTGTTTCCACAACGCAATCTAGTGCAGCTTTTTTCTGGGATGAAGCTGAGGCTTTCCAGTAAGTCTTGAGGTAGCTTTTGGTTATATGCGGTGAGCTTGTTTTCATTCTTTGCACAAGGGAGCGCAAATTAAGAGCTTGATTGGATGTATGTAGGAGGAGTAGAGAGCGGCAAAGGCTTGTCATTTGTTCTTGTGAATCAGGACGACTGGGAGTGCTGAATTGCTTGTTTCTGCGAAAACACCCAATTAACGAGTCCGAAGAAGAAGAAGAAGAAGAAGAAGAAGAAGAAGAAGAAATATCATTTGAACAGCTGCAGCAGCAATTCCGGCCTGCCTTGTTTCGTCAGGAGTCGAGAATCTTTGAGCTCACAGCAGCTGGGGCAAATTTGAAAGGCGGAGGAAATCTGTAGTAGGGATGAGAGAATCGAGCTGAACGTCGCAGCTTGAGCTTTCTTGCATTTTGTCTATATTTCACAACCTGGATCCATACATATTCATGAGCTTTGGCTACCGTCCGTCGCTTTCTTCTGCTTCTGCTGGATCCATGAGAAAGAGTAATATGAGCATGGATTTGGCATACTGGTGGTCAATGCTGGGACTAGTGGCATTCTTTCATGGAATGTTACCGCGCGAGGTGAAAGAATTGGTGAGCAAATGCCTTGGATTTCTGAGAACATATTTGGACCCTTACATATGTTTTGAGATCCCCGAGTTTGAGAGTGCCAGTAGCAATGAACTGTACAAGAATGTGCAACTCCATGTCAACGCCAACGACATGTGCAAAGTTGCCAACAGAGTCGTCCTCACTCGCATCCGCAACTCCAAACAGACTTGCTCCAATCTAGCAGGTAATCATCATCATCATATCCCACAAAACCCCCCACCCCTACAGAGTAGTTGGTTTACTTCAACAGGCTTTTTCTGTCTTTTTGTTTTGTTTTGTTTTGTTTTGTTTTTTTCTTTTGCACTATTAAGCTATGTTCTTGGTTTTGTGGGCATTTTCTTTCCCCCCCAGAGGGTGAGAGTATTGTGGACACATTTGAAGGCAGAAAACTGTGGTGGCAACACTCAGTGCATAAATTGCAAGGAGAGAGCATGCAGGGGAGAGGATCACAAGAAGCACATGACCGTCTGTATACACTCAAGATACATAAGCGTGATCGTGATTGGATCATCCCTCGCTATATTGATCACATCAATGCAAGAGCTGCTGGATACAAACGCCAAAACAGGTACATAATATTTTCTCTAGTTACAAATTGATTTGCAAGGATTTTGCCAATTTAGCTCTCACAGTAGTAGCAGCAGCAGTAGTAGTAGTCCTTCTTCCAGACCCAATGATTCAGGGGTTGAAGAAGAAGATGATGATGATGATGTTTGGGCGAAAATCCTTTGTCATTTTCTTCAATGTGTCTGATGAGGTTGTTGAATCATGTGCAGAGAGATGCAGTTGTACACAAATGGCAAGAACTCATCCATGTTCTCTGGAGGCAGACACATGTGGCAGTCGGTTCCATTCAGACATCCCTCAACCTTTGACACACTTGCCATGGAACCTGCCAGTATTGCTCGTATCAAGGGAGACCTGAAGTCTTTTATGGAGGGGAAGCATTTCTTTGAGAGAGTTGGGCGGGCTTGGAAGCGTGGGTACTTGCTATACGGCCCTCCTGGCACAGGGAAGTCCAGCATGATTGCTGCCATGGCCAACTTCCTCAAGTATGACGTCTACGACCTTGAGCTGACTCAGGTAATTTTGTGGATGGATCCTTTGAATCTTCCCCCTGATTTGCAGACATTCATGGCAAGCAAGCAAGTGATTGATATCTAATTTTCTCTCAATTTTGCTCATGAATGTTCAGGTATTCAGCAACAGTGAACTCCGACAGCTGCTCATTCAAACAACAAACAGGTCCATCATAGTGATTGAAGACATTGACTGCTCCATCAATCTGTCTGGCCAGCGGACACCAAAATCAAGATCAAGACGGGGAGGGAAAGATTGTGACAGATCAGACCCATTCAGTCCCAATGAGCTTGACAAGTTGAAGGAGGATGAAAGCAGCCGTATTACACTCTCTGGGCTGTTGAATTTCACTGATGGCTTATGGTCCTGTTGTGGTGATGAGCGCATCCTGATTTTCACAACCAACCACATTGAGAAGCTTGATGCGGCGTTGCTGAGACCTGGCCGAATGGACATGCACATACACATGTCTTACTGCACTTTTGCAGCTTTCAAGATCCTTGCTCGCAACTACTTGATGATTGACACCCACCCATTGTTTCCAACGGTAGAGAGTTTGTTGCATGAAGGCAGATGCAAGGTCACACCTGCTCAAGTCAGTGAAGTTCTGATTCTTGACAAGGATGACCCTGACATGGTGATGGACAAGCTAATTGCATTCTTGCAGACACCTCAGGAAACATTTCTGGATCAACATGCACCAGCTGATGATTTACAAATCAATTCTGAAGCGAAAGCTTCACCGTTGATAATCTAGTTCTCAAGCTAATCATGCTTTGTGAATATTGTCCCTCCTCTCATGTCATGGCAAATTTTGCAATGACCTCCACCCATCATCTCTTATCTAATTTTACAGTAAATTTGGGATTAACCAAAAATCTCTTGGATGGAGATGGAGATGTAGTGAAAAACATTGAAATGAGAAGTTATTGCAAGCTTTTACTGAGTTCTGTTGGAAAGTATGCCAATTGATGATGATGATGATGATGATGCTGTGCTAAAAGGTCACTGAAGACAACAAGAAAAGAAAAGAAAACACATGTGTATTTAGAATGAATAAATTCCTGGGTCCCTCAGACTTTGCAGGTCCAGCAGATCTTGAGCAGCAGAAAGTGGAATCCGATCCTGCAAACAATCACACTTATGCCTTTAACAGTGTTGCATGGCTGCTGTCAAACCTGAGCCTGGACAGAAACATTCCACTAGCAGAGAACAAAAGTAAGCCCACAAGAGAAGACAAGCCCCTGCCCATCCTGGATAGGCAGTGAGTGGTGCTTGGTGTTGGAATTGTCAAGCCCCTGCCCATTCTGTTGGGTAAGGTGCCAGGGCGAGCTTGCCAGTGCACCCGACATGATGGGCAAGGGTGAGACCATTCCATGACATTAAAAGGTCTGGGATGGCAGACTGAAGAGTTTTTCTAAAAATTCATGTTCAACAGAGATTTTGGTCACTATTACAAGTGTATGATCATCACCATAAGATTATGTCATGTAATGTGGTCGAAAAAATGTCGTAATCTGCCACCCCAGACCATAATGTTCATCATAATCTAGTCTCTAGTACAAACCTCTGGAGGGAGAAGGTTGTAGCAGAAACAGCAAGCCCCTACTTTTTTTGGTCGCACAGTCCATTTTAATGAACAATCCACATTTGAACAACAATGGAAAATTGCTCTTAACACTCAGTTTTTGTTTGAAAGCCTTCCATTGCTGGAAAATCTATCTATGAAGGAAGGTAGTTTGTTTTGTTTTGTTTTATTTTGTTTTGTAGGTATGAGATCCACCAAATGGGATGCTTCAGATCGTGTTCATGGTGTCTTTGGAAAGCTCTCAATGAGGAGGGGTGCATAGGCTTGGTTCCATGATGTTTGGACTTGCGGTGCAAAAGTTTTTGAATATTGAATGATTTCTTCACTGAAAATTAAATTAAATTGGAGCTGAAAATTTCAGAAGAATTGGAATGTGCCTATGGTGTTGTTGGAAAGATCTTGATGAGCAGGATTTGATGGAATTTATTTGGTAAGATTTGGATTTAGAATGTGGGAGATATTGATTTTTAAATGATTTTTGCTGTTGAAAATTCAAATAAATTCCAAAAAACCAGGTTTTGGAAGGAAAAATCATTTGAGAACGTGGTAACACTTGAAGGCTTACCATTCAATTCAAGCATGATTTTTTTTCATATTTGATTGTTTGAAGGTCAGCGAATAGTCACACATGATGTCATCCAAGACTTCATGTATGCCTTCACTCGAAAGAGAAGGCACATGGAGAGAGCGGTGGTACATCTCTATGTCAAGAGTTTCATTAGCCTCAATCTTTACATGACTTGAGAGCACCAGATCTTTGTTCTCGATGTGATGGTTACTGACCCAACATGAGAGATGGCGGCTTTGAGTGTCATTAATCAACTAACATGTGCAGTTGTAAAATTTAGTGTCATTACTAAGATCCATAAGTATATAGGGCTTTGTAAAGGGCACGACTTTATTCCAATGGCCATGGAGGTGTACATTGCACCTAGGCGTGATATGGGTCGTTTCATTAAGGACTATGCTTGTATTTTCCATGATAGATGATCGAGGGGTCGTTTATCCTTGTCTTTTTGCATTTAATTTTTCAGACAACATGTTAATATTGCTCTTCAATGTGTTTTAGCCTTTGTTATAGAGAGGAAAATTGCATTGGCGGGTGATGTTTGTTCTAGATCTCCCATTAATATTAATTCTCACGATTTGCATTTAAGCAACGTTAAAGGGGCCATGGGTGAAATAACTTCCTACCACAAGAGATACTAACTCTCTCCCTTTTTTTTTATCATGTGGGTTGTGCGTCTTTGGGCCTTTATTTGGCCTTCCTTTTTTGTTTCCCATGTGATGGTTTCGACCATCGATATTTTATTAGATTTTTTGTGACTACTTTGGTTATTCAAAATTTAAATACATACACTGCAAAACAATGTTCACATGTTGAATTTCCCTATTTTGTAATGGGTTCACACTTGGGCCAACAACATAGGCCACACTAATTGAGATGAAATTAGAACAAACCCTAAAATCAACAAAAGGATTAATGTTGGTTGGTTCCAAGTTTCTAATTGGGTTTGGGTTGAAAAACCAAATTTAATAGGTCAAAATGTACCTAGACATGTCTTAAAAATGGACCCAATGGATCTACTTAAACCTCACCCCACCTTAGGACCGGACCTACTGGGTCTCCATGAACTAGACCTACCTTAAAAAGGTCAAAAGTTAGTTTAAGGTTCAAACTTCATGTTTGTCATAAAATCCAATATGTGTTAAATAACCTACTTGTAAATTAATTACTAAAAAATATTATAATAGTACCTTGCCAGCTTCACATTAATTTTATATTCTTTATGAAAATGATGATGAAATTTATTTTTTAAAAAATTCAAAGAATATTTTTTTGGGAAGGAAAATAAAAAATTATTTTGAAATATTCAGGAATATTTTATTTTCATGAAAATTTCAAAATAAATAAATAATTTGAAAAACATGTGTTGAAATTGCCCTTGTTTTACCCTTGCATTATGGTATCAGGAGGAGCAACCATAGTTGTTTTAGAAAAAGGAAAATGTAATTTTCATATTCGAACTTTTGAGAAAGTTTGCTTAATAATTTTCATTTATTGGTCATAATGCTTCAATCGTGCTTGATGTTAAATCAATGTTAAATGGATGTTAAGAAAATGAAAAAAAATGTTGTATTCCAACCAAGATAGTTAATATCAAAACTTAGGTGGCATCTAAGGTGGCACCTAATGTTAAGTGAGTGGTAGCATAATGTTAAGTGAATGTTAGCTTAACATAAAATTTTCAAGAAACCTAAATTTTCAAATAAAAATTCAATGCTAGGTAGCAACCACTAAAAGGGGAATTTCAATCAATAATAATTTAACAAAATTCTTTTGCATTGTTCCCCTACCCACCCACCCACCCACTCCTTCCGTCACCTACCTATTTATCTATCTATCACCTACCCAACATAATAAAAAAGATAATGTGGAAAAGAGACTGGCCATCACATGTGTGAACGATGATGAGAAATGTTAAGGTTTAATGTTAATGTAATTATCAATAGGTCCTTTAACATCATGGGTGTGAACGGGAGTTTGAAAAGTTAACTTAACATTGTATTTTATGATAAATAATTTTAGGTTTTAATGGCTACCTTGGGTGGGGTAAAGGGACTTAACAATATAGTCCCTAACATCAAGTGTCATTAGATATTAAGAAGGACAACTATTTATTTTTCCCCACATGTTTATAACCAACCTCAAAAATTTGTTTGGTCTAGTTTTTAATTTAGTTTTAATTTGTAAGAATTGAATTGGAACAAGGTTTAAAACTTTCAAATTTTGGAAGCAAAATCATAATTGAAGTTTTTTTTTGGGTTGCAAAATTAGATCCAAGACTGGATTCTTGGGTTCCATTCATGTGTGGGAAAGTTGTTGGGTGTAGTTTTTAGTCCAATGTTAATTAGTAAAAATTGATATATAATTACGTTTAATTTTCAAAACTAGAATCAAATTTGTAACCAAAGGTTTTTGTATAAAGATTCAAATACAAAATTGAATTCCTAGGATCCATTCATGTGTGGAATTTGAACTAAAATTGAAACAATTGGAATTTATTTTTTAGAATTGGAACCAGAGGTTTTTCATATAAATAAAGAACCACCCAACAATGGTAGCAATCATGATTTAACCTTCAAAGCTTAAACCCTTGGGAGATAATTTTCATTACCAAAAGATCTTCAAACATATTTCTTCATGGATTTATCCACATATTAAATAATAGAAGAAATCTAATGTTAAATTTGAAAAATATGATGTAAAAAGCAAGTTGTACAAAATTTAGACCATTTGATAAACATATGAATAAGATTGAGCATTTAGAGCAACCAACTTAAAGGGGAGAAAATCTTGCTTGAAGCTTTGGCCAAACTTTGAATATCACAAAATAAAAATTAAACATTATTCACAAAACCTCACACAAAGGATTGCATTTTAATTATCCCATGCTTAAATTTCAATTCAAATGGGGTTAAATAAAGTCATATCCAACACTTCCAATGAATAAATGTTCATGTAATTTGATGTTGGAAAAAATAAATCCCATGTTGGGCAAGATCATCCTAGTCCATTGTTGCTTAGGAAGTGGGATTGACTAAATACCACCTTATACATTGCATTAAGTGTGGCTTCGGTAGGAAAATGATCAAGTGGGGTCTAACCCTAAGGTAGTCCTTTTCACAAGTGAAAATTTGGTTACATGGGCTTTATTTAGCAAAACCCCCTTAAATTTACATGGATGTGTTTAGTCAACACATAATTGGAAAAAAAAATCTTCTTATTCATCCAACTATTTTTAAAATAAAAAATCCACCTAAATATGTGTCATCCAAACCAATGTTAGTCAAGGCCAAGTAAAGGTCAAGGGACCCAACTTGGTAGGTCTTGATGGGGGAAGACCCATGTTAGTATATGGTTAGGAAACTTTAGTTTTTTTTATTAAAAAAATCTCACTTGGAATTCTTTCCCTATGCATTTTTATTTTCATTTTCATTTCCCATTCACTATGAATATTAACATGAAGATCATTTAGACCAATTCATTTTTCAGAGTTTAGAAATTTGGGGGAGAAAAAGACCACAAAGGTTGACATGGAAAGTGTATTCTTTCAAAAAGAATTTAACTTTCAAATAATTACTTGCCGAAAATTCTTGTGCATTTACTTCATTATCCTAAAAAAACAATTATCAAGTTTTGTAAACCTTCACAACAACAAAAAATGAGTCTCAAGTAGTGTTTATATTTCCCTTGTTCCTTGCATTTCATATAAATGATTTTGTAGTTGGAACAATTTTTATTTTATTTTATTTTTACAAGATTTGATATGTGATTTATATGCAAATAAGTTATTTAAAGGCCTAAAACTCAAAGTTGACTTTGAACTTGTCCCTATAACTCTGATATTTGCCAACTTTCACCTAGAGTTTGGCTCGAGGTAATAATGTAAGTTTTATTCCTTCTAACATTCTTGCCATGTTTAGTTCATTGTCAATAGGTTTTTGGACCAATTTATGGAACCACAAACAAGGGCAATCACATTGTGGTAGATGGGTTTCCTTTTGGAGAGCACATTATATTTGTGAATTCCATCCTAAAATAAGAAAAAGTAGCTTATGCTTAATCATTTAAGTGTAAGATGTTTCCCAATCCTACCACCTCATGATCTACATATGCTTAAAAGCATAAAACCCAAAGTTGACTTTGAACTTGGCTAAGTAGACCTTTGATATTTGCCAACTTATGATAAGGTTTTGTGTCATTTTAACACCCATAATTGATTTTCATAATGAGGGACAAAACTTGGTTATTGCCTTATGTTGAGAATGGGCCTTTACCTTATATGTAAAGAATTGGAGAGATTTTTCTAGTGTATATTTGGGATGATTTTGAAGCACAATATATCACATGACTTTACAAAATGTGTTTTTGATCTAACCTATCATTGGTCTTTTTTAAACTTTTAAGTTATTTGTTAGCATATGAGCTCTTGCTACTCTCTCACATAATATACTCTATTAGATCAAAAGCAAATTCCATTTCTTAAAGTAAAAATGTATGTTAAGTTTGGCAAGAAGGATTGGTGTTGTTTTTATGTTGTTTGTTACTTTAAAAGATTTAAATATTGCAATGAATATGAATGTAATTTAAAGTTTACCGCTAGATTTGTGAAGTGACTTATCATATTTGTTTTTGGCCCAAGAGAGAGAAAACAAGATTTTACATCTTTTTCATGTGAATTTACAGATCCGTGCTTCATGAAGGTTAAAATCCATCCTATCACTTGATTTTGGTAAATTTGTTGCATTTGTGTTTATATCTATATTCCACAATGTTGCAATTATAGTCTTTGTTTAAAAATTAAATCATGCAATTAACTTCTATTTTTTTTCTTCTTATTGCCTTGTTTGATTTTTCTTGTTTTTACTTTTGCAAGTTGCATCTTCAAGATGCAAGATTTATGCCTTTTCTTCCTTTGTTTCACATGCTTTTTCAATAATATATTCACTTTCATATACTTGAATCTTTATTTCAATCTAATACATTTTGAAAAGCAAGCAATCAATTTCTAGTTGTAATGTTATCGTGCATTATTCTAGTGTATGATAACTTGAATTGGGATAGAGAAGTTTTAGAAACTTCTAATGGGAAGGCTCATTGGCATTCTAATGGGAATCCAATGTTACACGTGTTAATTTTGATGCCAAGGAAGTTGTGTTTTTTTATGAAATGTCACTCTGAATAACATTGGTATCAAAAACAACTTGCAAACTTGGGGGAGTGTGTAGTGTAGGTATTAATGGAATTTGAAGTTTGAACCCTAAGGATAACCTTGATAGAGTTTCCATCAAATGAAAAACATTACTCAAATTTAGAATTTAAAGTTCTTTTCAAAGTTGAAAATTGGACAAGATTGGTGTTTGACCTACCTTTGTCTACATAGTTGATATTCAAAGCCTTGACACATATGATATGTCGTGGTACTAAATCAACATCCAACACTATTGAAATTAACAAAGTCACACACATAAAAACATATTCATATTCCAAAGACAACAAAGTTAGACATAGAAACATATACACAAATATTAGAAAGGTATACCTTGGGTATAAACGCTTCAAATACCAAATTAAAAAGAAAAAGAAAAAAAGTTGGAAACTAGGAACCTTGTTCACAATGAATAGAGTTCCAAATAAATAACTATGTAAAACTAATGTTTTGCAATAAATTATTGACATACAATATTTAGTTTGCAAAAATAGTATTCCAATTACATGTTTACAATTTGGGTTGTTAATTTAATTATTTCAATATCACATGTATTTCATAGCTTCACAATGTGGGCACGATAAATTTTCATATTTTTGCACTTCATCTCTTTTAAGATTAAAATCACCACAAGGTTCCAAATGTTTCATATGTCTAGCTCAACCAATGATAAAAAGAAAATAATTTTTGTGGCCATTAAATAAACTTATTCAAGAATAGGATATGCATTAACTTCTAAAATATAAGTCTCAAAATATTAAAAAACCATTTGCATGGTCGAAGTTGGGAATGCAAGAATTGATCCACATATGAACATTCATAATGTGATACTAAAACTATAGAAAACAAAACTATGATAATGGCTCAAAGGGGATTTAATCAATTATGCTTTTTTGAAATGTTACAAGATTTGCCAGAATGTTTTACTTGGATAACCAAATGAATCATATTTCAAAATGAAAAAAATCTATTTGCAAGTTCTTTTGCATTGTAATTGGACCCTAATCTTGTTTCATCTAAATCAATTTTGATTATCATTGTCACTCGAATTGAATTATTGAAATGATGAGAATAATTATTTTTTAATTTATTAAGATTATTGATATTGATATTTTATTAACCAGACCAAGGATTAGTTAATTATTGATTTTAATCCTTCTTATATATATAGTAGTTTTAGTTCCAATTCCACGCATAAATAAAACTAGGAGTTTAGTTTTAGGTAATGGTTTTTCAAAAATAAAATTGAATTTTGATTTTTAAAAAAAATCCCAATTCAATCCAATTCTTACTGTGGAGAGATAAATTAGGTATGTAAACAACTACCCATCATGTAAATTTGTGATGGCCTTCAATCTCTTGATGGCATTGGAACAAAATAAAATCAAAGAACTAGAGCTTGTCATGACTTCCTTATTTTTATTCTTTCTTTCCTTATGATACATGTTAGGTATATCATGTGGATTTAAAAAAAAGAAAATCTATCAATCCTTTATGTTGGGCAATGCCTTGTGAGTGGGGCATTTTGGAAATAAGTGTACCCTAGGCTTTGTCTTAAGCAAGTGCTTATTTTAAGAACATCTCTCTCTCTCTCTCTTCAAGTGTTACCCCACTTTTTTCTTTACAATATGTCCCCCAACTCTTATAAAAATGCCCCAAAACAAACAAAACAAAAAAACCGAACAAGAACCAACCACCAAAGTCAACCAAAGCAAAAGAAAGAAAAGAAAAAAAGGATAAAGAAAAGAAAAAGTGTGTGGTAGTGGAGGGATAAAAGAAATACATAGGTAGGAAAAGTTTTTTTAAAACCAAGAGGGGAATAAAGAAGAGAGTAGGGAAAATAAATAAATAAATAAATATGGTGGGGATGAAGGTCATATGGGTTGCTAATAAAAAAAAAATGAGGTGGGAATGGTGACATGTGGATTTGTTTTTTTTTTTTTTTTTTTTTTT
>Ga0209208_10002179_pt1 | contig 27989 bp, 21 predicted proteins | sample S1TSphfallax_3_FD_187694 | JGI IMG/M metagenome (GOLD analysis project Ga0209208, IMG submission 187694) | Host-associated microbial communities from peat moss isolated from Minnesota, USA - S1T2_Fd - Sphagnum fallax MG (SPAdes) (version 2) | ecosystem: Host-associated > Plants > Peat moss >...
AAGGTGAGGGTCCCAGTGTAGGTGCTGGTTCACTCACCATGGCCTTGGCAATATATGACAATGTATTTATAAATCTGGCCTAAAGATGTACACACATAGATGTCCCCTCAACACCTGTAACAACTCCAAGTACTAATTAAAGATGAGTAGCAAATTTATCAAGAACAACAACTAATATTGAAATCATCAAGGGACACACATCCCATTAAATTTTAAGAGAAATTTATGGAAAATAACCCCTCTAAACTCTGCTTATCTAGTTGTAACTTGTTTACCCATGTTGGCCGGGTATTTGATTTTGTTGATGCCCACCAGTTGTGGTTTTGGTTTTTTTTTTGTCTTTAATAATTCAGAACCAGAGAGCTGCCAGTTCTGATTTTTTGAAAAATAGAAATTAAAGAACCACCAGTTGGTGCAAATTCTAATACCCGTCCAACACTGGCTCTTCCAATGTTGAGGGCAGTGGTGTTATTAAAGACTGCATGAAAACCCTTCCCCCCCACCCCCTCTCACTGGGTATCAAGGTGGTGCTTAGTGTTGATAACCATGGTTCTCAAAATATCAAAAACCTGGGTCTGATAACCAGTGGTTATTTACAGATCAAATACCCACACAGCAACGGTTGTTACTAGTGTTGGCCAATTATGTTTTTTTCATAATCGGCTGTGTAGTGTTTTTTTGTTTTTTCCCCTATTTTTGGACCACATCAGGTATGAATATCAAAAAAATGAATATTTAGACCGGTTGGTTATATCAATTTCACTATCAAAATAATACCCATTTATCAATTTATTCTATATTATTTTTGAGCTAATGACCACGAGTTGTGCATAAGGGTTGATTCTCAAATACCCACCTTGAGAACTGCTGGTTATATTTCCTAGCTAAGGTAGGTTATAAGATCTTTTGTGGTATCACTAACATGTACAGGGTTGTGCTATTGATAATCTACTTGGATGAGATTTCAATCATCCGGGTATGTTATTAGACATTCAGTACTTGACCCATAAGGTTCATGCTGGTGGTTCTTGATGGGTAGGTTATGTACCAGTTTTCAGAAGAACTCAATAAAAGTTGATCCATAGGTTATCTATACAGCTTGATAACTGGGTGATTTCTCGATAAACAGCTAACACTGGGGACTTGCCGGTTCTTGATGGGTAGCTCACGTCACGTACCCATTTTCATAAGAACTCAATAATTGATTGGTATGGTTATCTATACTGAGCTTGATAACCGGGTGTCCTCAATAATCAACCAACACTGGGGGTCTTGCTGGTTCTTGGTGGGTAGGGTTTAGGTCCTGGTTTTCAAAGAAATCAAATAATTGATTCGATAGGTTATATCTATACTCAGGTTTGATAACCGAGTGTTTTCTCAATAATCAGCCACCGCTGGTTGTTACCACCAAGTGAACAGCCTCAGCAAGTTTTTATGTTTTATTTGAAGGAGGGGTGAAACTAGGAATTCGGGAATGATACATATAATTTGTTGGCCTTGCCTACTACCAAGGCAAGAAGGAGGATATTGTGTTTAGATTCATTGTAATAGAGTATAGTAGCTTAAAGGGGATATTGGCCCCTTGGTATAATAACTAATAGATCTATTTTTGTATGAGGATTTTGAAAGATGATGATATTTTGCCTTGTGTTTAAACTTGAGATTAGTTATAATAGAGTTGTAATATCTCCAAGGATTTGGTTTTCTTTTAGTGGAGTTTTTCTTAAGGTTATATATTTTTGCATGGTGAACTATTTGAGTTTCTATAATTCTTCTTCTTTTGCCTTAACATACTTGTTTAATGTAAATGGCAAGCTCACAGTGTGACACACCACCCATTGTTCCAGACTAGTTACTCTGAGAGAGAGAGAGAGAGAGAGAGAGAAGAGAGGGAGGGGAGGAGGCACCGACCAAATGATCAATGGCAGTGCAGTCTCAGTGATGCAGTAGAAAGGAAATTTGTCAGGCATGTGATCGAGCATAACCTGGTATGGCATTAGATACGTAAACTAGACACCCATATTATTATGGCAGGAGCTTTTTTACCCAGTCATCAAGCCTGGTGGACATAGGCTCTCATCTAGCCATCAAATGTAGAATTGGAAGGGCTGGATGCAATGTCAATTTGGAGTCAACGAACTGAGGGAAAATCAAGCATCTGAGTACAAATTTTGTGCCATGATCAATCAGGGCTTGGGAAGCATCTGCTTAAAACGTCTATAACATGGCAGGCTTGTTGTTTCGTTACTGACAATTATTGCAAGCCCCCATGACAATTTCTGTAAAAGAGAGAGAGAGAGAGAGAGAGAGAAAAGAGAGAACCACAAGTGCTGAGGGGAAACAATCAGTGTTGTTCAGTTCTTGATTGATTTCAAATGGAGCCTTTGGTCCCAGTTTTAATGTGGTCGTTGTAATGAAAATTTGGGTTGGGTCGGGTCTTGAGACTAGTTTTTTGGATTTTAAAAATCTTAGGTCATTCTCACAAAGAATAATTTAGAGCTGATTTGGTTTAAAACAATGTTAGGCTTCATCTTCACTTGTGTAGCCTATGCCATCAGTTCAAGTGTGAACACATTGAGGGCTCAACTGATTTTTCCTTCCAAACCCAATTTTTGCAATTTGTTTGAATTTCCAGCAACAAAATTCACCCAAAAATCAATATCCTCTGCACCTTAGCTCTGAAAATTGTGCAATAAACTCTATTAAATCTGATTCACCGAAGGCTTTCCAACATCACCGAGAATGACCCCAAACTTTAATATAGTTTTCAGTTTCAATTTTATTTAGTTTTCACTGAAAAAATGGTTCAATAATCAATAGCTTCCACACCATATCTTTGAAAATTGTGAAATAAATTCTATTATATCTGGCTCACCAAGAGCTTTCCCAAAATGCGAAGAATGTTCCCAAATTCCAATACAATTTTTTTAATTTAACTTTCATTGAAAAATTGGTTCAATAATCAATAGCTTCCACACTAGCACTCCAAATAGTCTCAAACCAAGTTTGGTGCACCCCTACTCATTGAAAGCTTTCTAAAGATAACAAGAGTGTGCCATGAAACATTGTGGTTTGGGGGATATCAACTTGAGAAACCAAACAAAACAAATTAGCTTGCTTCATAAATAGATTATACACAACTAAACCACAAAAAATGTAATTATTTTGTTTAATTAGTCCACATACTCCAATATAAAGATTATGTAATATTAATTACTTATAACCAATCAAATGGAATAATGTTTAAAATGTAAGGCCAAGTTTTTTTTTTCAATAAAATTAAACTTAAATGTAACTAGAGAACCTAAACCTCTTTAGGACATGATAGTGCCCCTAGTTTATGTTCTAATTTAATTTTGAAAATAGACCCATTGTCCAATTAGGTTCCAATGCTAGTTCCAAGAAAACTTGAAACCTTTGATCCAGAAACCCTAGAAACTAACTTAATAACCTGATAATGAACCTTTTAAAATTCAAGAACTTGTCAACATTGGAAACAACCTTCTTTTTACTCATGGATCAACATTTTTCAATAAGAGGAGTCTTGTTTTGAACTAAAGATATCTTAGTGGTAGAATTTGTTGACAAAATCATGTTCAAATTGTACTATGCATAAATAGGTCTCTCTTTGACCCTATATTTCTTGAATGTTCACCATGTAACAAGCTTAATTTTCATTGTTTCCTTTGAAACAATAAACAACATTTGCTCCTTGAAGTAGAATCTATTGGTTTTGTTGTTGCAACATTTAGATAGAAAGGAAACACATAATGAAACAACAAAGGATATTAAAAGGTTGTTTGAAATATGTGAAACTTCCTAAGTTGGCCCCTTAAGTCTATTCCTCATAATTGGAAGGGGACTTGAAGATCTCGTCATAAAATGTTGGTACACACCAAGATATGATAACATTTGGGGGGACACCCCATTTGAGCCAAACAACAAGAAGGCATCCCAAATAAATCTAATGCATTGATAGTCCATCTAAATCTCAATGTGTTATTTGCACAAAGCATAGAAGGTTTTTTTTCCCATGTGAACATGAGGGACTTTATGTCTTATTATTTTTCACTATGCGCATTAAAAGGTATTGTTTGTGGGATATTATGTGAGGGAGCTTTAAAAAAAATCACAACTTTTAATATTCACATATTTAACCCATCTTAAACTTAGTTAAAATTGTATGTTTGCATTGAATTTTGACCTCATACATTTGTTTGAATTTTTAGTTTTAGTTGCAATTATGAAAGGTGATGAAGGAAGGAGGTTCATTACATGTGATTAAAGAAGTGTAATGCATGAAATGTTCAAATTTAGTTTTAAAACACATTTACAAACTTTTTAATATTAAATCATAGTGTTTTAGATGATGAAGACCCTGTCTAACACCCATAAAATCATTAAAAAAATGGATATTTGGTTTGTTTTTTAATTGATGTTTTTGGGTTTCAAAATCAAATGAACAAAGCATGCATTGCAACCCAAGTAAATGGACTACCAATTTGTTACATTCAAGCCTTCATCAATTCCTTGTTCTAACCAAGTAGATACTGTACCACCTCACTATTGTTACCTCCTTTTACTATGAATGTTTAGTATATATCACAACCTTTCCATCCTACTAATTGAACTTATTAACAACTAATATTTATTATAAATCTTTGTACATATGTTATATATTTTTTTATTTTTTAATACATATGATGAATGCATAACCTACATTAGTTATATTTGATTTCAAAATGAACATAATCATATTATAAAATTAATTGATTTTTTTTTGGGGTCCAATCATAATAAAATGAACCTATCTAACTAGGGACAAAATCTTATGTAAGGGTTATATTTGAGATGTAACTTTAATGTATTGGGTTCAAAGCATGCACTAAAAGAAAAACCTATTGTTTATAACCAATTGTTTGCAATTAAAATTGTCATTTACAACTATAATAGGCGCAAATGATTGGTTACAAATGATAGTTTTACTTTTAATGATGGTTGGGGCACCCAAAAGGATTATCTCAATTTTTATTCAATGGACCCCCTCACTTGATGACATATTGTTGAAACTTAATGACACATTCATATTGAATGTTTGATTTTATTCATAGATAAATACAATACAAAGGTACTATTTTATGCATAGAATGTCAAATTTGAACCAATTTAAGGTTCCCTACTTAGTTTTTGAAAAAATCCCAAGACTTTGTCTCATGAAAAAAAATAAAAATCAAGACTCATAAAGAATGTCTAAACAATTTTTTTTGGCCCAAGATTTTTACCACAAACACATTATGTGCTAATGTATATAAAATGTATGCATGTGACAATAACCAAAAGCTCTATTGTAATGTAAAAAATTTCAAAAAGTCAAAATTTTGGGAATTTTTGGCCATTGATAGAACATGGCCCACATTGGATAAATTTTATTATTCTCACATTCCTAAGTGAAAAAAATTGATATTTCAGAGGTCTATATAAAATTTGGAACAAAATTATTTTGTTTGGCAAGAAAAAAAAAAGGTGAAATATAAAATAAATCATGGGAAAAGTGAAAAAAGTTTGAATTTGGGAGTCCTTGGAGTGAGTCCTTAGGATTCAAATGTGGTACCCCAATCATGTTTAGACCCATTGGTACCAAATTTTTTAATTGATCATTTAATTTTCTGAATTAAATAATAATATTGAAACTAAATGTCACCCATACTATGATAAAAATTTGAAATTTTTACATCAAATGTACAAATTTTCTTTCAACCATAACATATTTTGAACTATTTTAATCATTAGGGATGTTTGAAAATCAAAATTCAATACAAAAATCAAAATTCAATCCAATCCAACCTAAAAGGAAATTTTGAATAGTTCAACACATGTGAACCTTCTTATGTTCAGTATATTAAAGCTTACAATAAATTTGAAAACATTTGGTGAAGGTTTGAATAATAAAAAACATGTTTAATTTTATATCAATGCATTAAAACATTGTCCAACAAATGTTTTGTGTATCTAAAAACATTCTCCCAGCATAATGAAATAGGATTCATGAATAAACAAATATAATTCCAAAACACAAACAAGTAATTCATTAATGTTGGATTTCCAAAGTAATGTAAGTATAAGTTTTCATTGCATCAAATAATCCTTTTGGCTCCTTTTATTGTGATTGCACCCTTTTACCCAACAACCAATATATGAAACCTTTGATTTTTCTCACATAAGTTTCAATCACAAAAAAAGTGTCTACCTTAAACATGTGAACAAATTAGGACCCAATGTGAAAACTTTTATATTGAACACAAGCTAAATAAAGATTGTGACTTTATGAAGCTTGGAGCTATGCCATAGCTACCACATCATGGTGAATTGTCCTTCATCATCCATCCTTTACTGAATGCAACCTTTTAGAAGGTCATAATTTGTAGGGTCTTCCCTTTTTCTAAGTGTAATGGTAAACTCTTAAAAGTGTAGTTAAAAAGAAAAAAGATTCAAGGCTATTTTGGTCATCCCATTCCTACTCATTCAAGTCCCAATATTGGACCAATATGGGGGCTTATTAAAATTCCATTTAATGGAATTGATCGTGTGGTTTCAACCCAAAATGGTCTTACAAAAACATATTTGGACTCCAAGATCTTTCAAAGAATGACATGTGTGTCCCATTTAGTTCCATATGTGTCAAACAAGTTAATCACTAGGGCTAATCACTAGTACACCTCACCATGGTTAGGGGGGCGGATTTTTAAATAGAAGTTGTGACCAAAGGAAAGTTCATTCTATGATAAAAACAATGGATGGTTTCCAAAAAAAGGGTTGTTCCAAAAACTCCCTTTGGTTGCTTAGTTCTAATTTAGTGGTTTGGGTCTTATGTGAAGCCAAACATTCAAGATGGAATTTCAAAACTTCAATGATGAAGATTTCTTAAACTTGTTTACATATATAAGTTGATTTCCATTAGTTGGGAAGACTTCTTGGCTCTTGTTGACTAGCTTGCATTGGGAGATCCTCCAATGGATGAGTTATTTCCATGGTTCAAGTCTAGAGGAGAAAGGCCTATGATGAGGAGTTTCACAAAAAAAAACACTTGACTTTGAACTTGAGAATTTACAATGTTAAAATTCCTTAGTCAATTGAAAGTGTCAGGTCTCAAGGTGATGGATTTCGCCTTTAGTTTGATGCTCTTTGCCATTCCAATTTCACGATTAGTTTCAAATGAACTAATTTCACATGAACAACCTATTAGGTTCCAATAAATTGTTATTAACCAAATAGAAGCCAAAAGGACTTGATTGACCATTAGGGACATTTTTGCCATGATGAGTTTTTTCTCCATTTAAAAATCTAGCTTAGCTTTAATGTTGAGGGGTTTGTTAAAATTCATTTCCATTAGGAGCTCAAGAAGCCTATTTGAAGGCCTAGAGGTGCAAATACAACGATAGGAGTGTGTTAACTCTTGAAAAATCTTGTAACCCCACAACTTTGAAATGTAATTTGGTTTGGGTGCACAATGTTTTTATGTCATGAATTTGCATTTCAACAATTTTTGTGTGATTTCCAAATGTTTCATTGGTCATTAAGTAGCAAGTAGTGGGTAGTATGTCATTGACTAGTGTTTTAAAAGTTCAAACAACCTTTTTGTTCATAAATTATGCATCATTCATTCAGAAAATTGAAGAGAATCTTCATGTTGATAAATAAAAATAGCAAAAAAAAGTTGAAATTAGTGAAATTCTTGTTTATTACACATGTTATAGGGGAAAACTGGTTCAAACATGCTTTGGTTTATCAAATTCATGTATTTTGCATATGTGTGTTTAACAAAACTTTTTCATTTTCTTGTGTTGAAAAGTATGGATGAATAATATACATGGAAAAGGCATGAAACACTTTTCCAAGTTGGCACTCAATCTTGTGAAATAACTATGTCATAGAAAAGTGATTGTTCTCTTATAAAAAAGCCATCAAGAAGTCAAATCCCTTCAATTCCATTATCAATAATATCAAGCATATAACCAAGGATTTCCATGGCAAGAATGAAGAGGTAGGGTAAGACATGGCATCCTTGCTTGGGCCATAGGGATAGGCTAAATGGTTTTCCCACCATTCCATTGACTTTGATGGAAAATGATGTTGCTTTATATTAGGAAATCCAATTGACCCATGTGTTTGAGAAATCAAGTTTTGAAAAATTGAAGAAGTCACAATAGGGGGAAATAAATAGTTTAGTTTAATATGTTTGATTCCAATGGAGTAAATTATCTCCATTATGTTCCTATAAAATTCCAAATGCGTTTTGACCAAAAAAAGTCTCTTTCATCCCAAATTTTGAGTAATAAGAATTTGGATTATTATAAGAGCAAATTTGGACCGTTGATCTCATAGAATGCATATGTAGCATGTTGTTCTTTCATTTTCGATATGAATGGATAAATGCAAGGTTAAACTAACCCCATGTCATTTTATCTTATCAATTTATTCTTCTAAATATATAAATGAAGGTCTATTCATATGAATTTTTTTTTTCTACTAGGTGAAACCTTAAATTGAACAAAGGAAATGCTATTATATATATATATATATATATATATAAGGAACTTTCAAGTAAATTTGCATAACAAGTTATTTTTCAATATGTCAACAATACACAATGACAATCAAACCAAGGATTATTCTGAACATGGTAAGTGCTTCAAACAAATTTAAAGTGACTTGTGGCTTTGATATGAATGATCACAAAAAGTTGGTATATGTTTAAATTGTAGATATTGGATGACATAAATTTAAACTGAAAAAAATAAAATGGACATGGGTGGAAGAAAAAGATTTCAAAAGACCTTCAAAGTTTCTTTGGATGACTTTTAAGTTAATTTTGAAACCCAAGAAATGGATAACTTGTTTCCAATTGTAAGATGCAAAGTGATAACTCTTGGTTTTCACAATGACAAATGATGGGTGGGTATTTTCATCTTTTGAAATACTTTACCAACCTAGTATTTGCATGCAAAAGAAAAATTAAACCATGTTCAAGGCACCAAACTTGCATCACTTAATTCCAATAGGAACACCAATATTATTCAATCTAAAATCATAGTTGAAAGGTTATTTCATACTTGCAAGTTGACTTACATAATTCTTTTAACCGTGTGTAAACTTGTAAATTAGTCCCCCTACTTAAATGGTGATATGTCTCAAAAAGAAAAATAAAATTATGAATGCCCACCCATTGAAATTGAAGGAATAGTAATTCTAAATTTAGTCAATTACCTTTTTGGAACATATTACAAAAAGAGGTCAAAATGCCATCATTGATCAATCTATCAAAGTGGGCATTGGAAAAATGAAACAACATATTTCTCCCTTACTTCAATGCAGGGTGGAAAAAGGTTTCTAGTCCCAAAAGAGGAGGTATACAAAAGATAGATATTTCATTTGATTAATGTTTTGGAAAGTTTCTCTCTTAGAGGAATCTTGGAATCTTTATGTTGACACAAATTGTCCATGTTGTGATCTCTACAATGTAATAAAAGAATGTACTACTTCAAGCCAAAAAGATATGGAGTTGCACAATAACCATTTGCAAGGAACTCCAATGTAATCCTTTTTCCTTAGCATTGCAAAACACTTGACAAATGTGCAATGCATGTTTGCTAACAATTGTCCAACATGGTTCAAGAAATTTCTTTGTCATGTCACTCTTGAGGTAAAATGGGTTGAAGCCTCATAGCATTAAGTTAGGCAAATTGGTTTTCAGAAAGCTTTGCAAACTAACCTAGATTAGATTGATAAAGCCAGCCACCTCCTCTCACAATAGATGGAAAGGTACCCACTTGCCAAACATGACCTTTTGCAAATACTTGATATGCACAAATCTCAGAACTTTGTGCTTAAGGGATAATCTCAATATTAGATTGTGCTAAGATTGTGTTGTCACTTATCACAAAACCTAAGTAGAGTATTAGATTGTGTTATCATTTAACACTTACTATTGTAATAATATTGTTAGCTTGGGGGGCAGGGTCTAAAGCACAGATTTGCAAAAGGGTTTGTTGCTCAAGATGGAGAGATGTGTCAGGTTTGGTTGTTGCTCAAGGTTAATCCAGACTTGTGTGATTTCCTAATGGGCTGCAATGAATTAATTAATGTATGCAACTGGGTGAAATTTGTGTGTGTGTGTGTGTTGTTAGAACGGTAGCATCCCATCACATGCACCATTTCTAGCAAGTCATCCATCCAAAGCTGTCATCATGACAAATTAAGTGAAATTTGCTTGTCCATGCAAAGTCAAAACATATGCATGTTATAGGTAGGCTAGCTGGAAAGAAGGCAACACAAGTGGTTGGATGGATGGATAGGTGGATAGATGGATGGATGGATAAGCATCCATCCATCTACCAAGCTCCCTTGCAAGGTGTGGGGGGAACAACATTCCATTTGCTGCAAAATTTGAATGTAGATGAGTCACGAGTCACGACTCGGTGGCTGGGCTGAAGTCAGCACTTTGCAGAAACAGGAAAAAAAACCCCTAAAAAACAAAAACCAAAAGATAAGAAGAGCTTAGAGCTCGAGTGTTGGTTGAGTGAAAGCAAAGTCTAAAACACCTAGTGGCTAGCCAGCCAGCCAGCCAGCCAGCCAGCTGATTCAAGCACTGAAAATAGAATAGAGAAGCAGCCATGGGAGTGTGGGGGGGATGGGGGGGGAGTAGGGGAGAAGTAGAAGAAGAAATAGGAAGGCAAGCAAGGAGAGGGTGTGCATAAAAAAAATGCCAAGCTCATTGCCAGCTGCAATATCCCACAGCTGGAGCCATCATATCACACAAACACACATATCTACCACCACCACCATCACCACCAGCTCCTCTTCTTCTTCTTCCTCCTGCATTGCAAAGAAAGTTCTTCCTTCTATAACTCTACTACAGCTAATTCCTACCCTACTTACTGACTAAAATTACACCATCATTCATTCATTCATTCATTCATTGTTGCAAATAGGTAGAAGAAGACTAGGTAATAACTCTTTAACTTACTAGCCTATAGTCTACTACCACCTACCCTACATACACATATTATGTGATCTAACCATTGAGGAGCTCCATTTTTCAATTCACAACAAATTAAAATCATTAAAATTATTAAAATTATTATTTTGGGGGTAAAGTTTTAAAAAGAAGTTTAAGGTGAAGCCCTAGGAAAAGGAAGGGCAGGTGGGCGGGCTGGCTTCATAGGAATAAGGGCCCCCACAACATGGAGTGGAGCACATGGTCCCATTCCTATTAAGCCCATTCCTTCAGGGCTTTACACAACTTAACAACCAACCAACCGAATTTGATTAAAAATACGTATATTCCTGTGATACCCAGTTTGTACCTGCCAGATACCCGCTGGGTATCAAAAGGGGAAAATAAATTAAAATGATGGCAGACGACTATTCGAAAATGTAATGCCCGTGGAGGTGGATGATTATATTTTGCAAACAGCTGCAAAATTCATCTATGGGTTGCCAAGTTCATCCATCCTGGTCGCCCCCCATCCCCCACTCCCCTACTACACTACTACCCCCTTTTGCTTGCCTGCCATGCCTTCCACGCGGGGCCCCATTAACCTCTAGTTGGAAAATCGGCGTTCAGATTCGCAACCACGATTTGCCAGCCATCCAGGGAGGCAGGCAGGCAGGCATGCAACCAACCGGCCGGCCGGCCGCGCAGCAGCAGCAGCAGCAGCTTCAAATGGCGCGCCAATGAAGAAGAACCCTGGAATTGGCTTCTGACGTTACGCGAGGAAGCGGAAGAAGAAGAAGAAGCAGAAGAAGCAAGCAGAAGAAGCAAGCGGGCGGAACGGCGGGCTGACCTGACCTTCACCTAACTAGCCACCAAAAGAGCATGCCACCAGTTTGCGTGACCTGCAATTAACTTACCAGGTTGGTTAAATTTAGCAGTTTACCCCTGGGCCAGGGTTTGTTTAGGGGTTTTTGTTTTAGCCCAATTTGACGAACATCCATCCATAGGAAGGATGTAGAAAACGTGGTGATCATCCATATGAAGATTTAGCCAAATCTGGCTATTAACCGAATATGAAGTACCATTCTTTAATCATCATTCGGTATTTTTGGCTACCTACTGAAAACCAAATATAGAAGTCAATCTGATGATTTAAAAAATAATAATTTGTCCCACTCTTCTTCTGGCGATTGAAAATCTCCAAAATCAGTTGAATTTTGAGTTTCGCTATTTGGCGAAATTTCGCCAATAATAGACTCTAGGAGCTCACGTGAGGAGGACAATTAACTTACCGAGTTGGCTAAATGTAACTTACCCCTGGGCAAGGAGTCAGGAGCGTGACGAGGAGTAGGAGGACAATTAACTTACCGGATTGGTTAATGTAACTTACCCTTGGGTCAGGAGTCAGGAGTCTCAGGAGTCAGGAGCGCGAGGAGGAGGACGACAATTAACTCCCCGGGCTGGTTAAATTTTAACTTACCCGTGGGCCGGGAGCGTGACGAGGAGTACAAAGGGAGCGTGCGGGCAGGCGGGCGGGCGGACGGAAGTGATCGAGGTGCCAATATCGACGTCCTTCCCCTAAATTCCGACGTCTCAACACCTCGGGCTGGATTGATACACCGTAGTTGGCACGGGAGGGAGGGAGGGAGCGAGGGAGGGAGGCGCCATCTTTCCGCTCCGGAAAGAAAGACAGCACAAAAGGCCGGAAGCGCGTACAAGATCTGTAAAAGAGGTAGACTAGGGATAAAAAAAGACAGACGCGCTGTGTAAAAGATGGTTATTAGAAGAAGGAATGAGGGAGAAAGGAGACGACGAAGATCGAGAGACGCGCGGTTTGCGTTTCTCTCTCAAGTGTCTTGTTGTTGTTGCGGCAGCGGCATCGTCGTCGTCGGTCGGCGTTTGGTGTTTGTTTGCAGCAGCTCTTGTTGTTCTTGTCTCTCTGTTGCAGATCCGTCTCTTCTTGACGCTTCCCGGAGCTGGCATTGCTTCTTCTACAAGTCCACAACACCGGCATTGCTAAAACCGAAAACGCACACCCCACTGCTGCGGCTTTCCTTCAACAAGGTCGAGTAGCACCAGCAACGGATTCTGAGCTCATATAGGAAGGGTCAGCAAACGCCCAGCTTTCTTCCTCTGCATTTGCAGTTTTGGAGTCCGGAAAAGGCTGACCCAGACATGACGTAGCAGGAGAAGAGAGACAGATCCCGGAGTGACAAACAGCTGGAGAGCGTTTTCTTTTTGTAGTGACAGGAACAGCAGCGATATGGGCAAGACGAAGACGACGACGTGGGTGTAGAGCCAAGAAGAAAGAAGAGAGGAGGAGGAGGAGGAGAGAGGGAGAGAGGGCATCCAGCAGAGACAAAAACAGTTGCAGGGAAGGAACGACAGCCAGCAAGCAGGCAAGAGACGACCGGAAAGGGGTGGGGAAGAGAAGACTAGAACTTGGGGAAACTTGCTATAAGGGGACAGTGGACTCGTACATTGGTGCATGGCAGGTCACGGAGCCGCCTCCGGTGGGCTCTCACGAATGCGAGCCTTGCGGAGGCTCGTGTTGGTATTCACCATTTGCTGCTTCTACTCTCTGTCCTTATCTTCACAAGCTGTGGGTAAGTCAGTCCTGTCTTCTTCTTCTTCTTCTTCCTCTTCTTCTTCTTAGCTCTCGTTCTTGCGCTCCAACCCACAACTACTCTCTCAGTTGTGGAACCAGCAGCAGCAGGAGGGGATCGGGACAGACATTACCTACGAGTTTGTACTTCCATTGCTATTTGTTTGGCAAGTCTGCCAGCCCGCCAGAGCTAGCTAGCTAGCTATCTATGCCCCCACCCACCTTCATGCTTTGAACAAAGGAGCTTACATTCTTTACTGGTGGAAAAGATTGTGGAGGTGGTTGTTCACTATTGTGTTGAAGATCTCCAAAAACTCTGAGCTCTTTTCAACAAGTGGGCCTGTGAAATCCAGTCTTTTTCTTGTAAAGGTTTGGGATTTCGACCGATTGTGGACTCCCAAGGGTCCGATGAAGCAAAGCAGACAATGCAACTGCTGTCGTAGCTTCCAAGCTTTCAGCAGCTGTTTTGCTCTCTAGATTCCTTATTGAAGAGCTGTTGTTTGTGGCTGTGCAACAAGCGTTAGCTTTTGCAGCTCAGCAGACAAACCCGCTGTGTCCGTCCATCTCCCCCCAGGATCTTTTCTTTCATCCCTGTGTAGATAGATTCCTTACACACCCACTTGTGCCTTCTTTGGAAAAGAGATGTGTGTTTCTGAGGAAGTGGAAGAGAGTGTGTGTTGCTGAAGAAGTGAAAAAGATGTGTTTGTTCCTGAGGAAGAAGTGATGATTTCTCTCTGCCAAGAATTCTGCTGCTACTGGAGTTTAAAAGCAGTAGTTACTTGGATTTGGGATTATATTGCAAGAGCAAAATGGGGCCAAAAAGATAGTGTCCATGGTGCTGCAGTGAAACCCCATTTGTTGTGTCACGGAGAGATGATAGATTGCAGTGCCCAAAATAGATTAGCCAAGAAAGAATGCAAGCAAGCTTGCTTTGGTTTCACCAGACCTTGCATGTGAGAGATTGGCATTCAACTATCCTACAAACTTAATCTTTCTTCAGGAGCAAAACCCAGTTGTTTGTAGTGATCTAATCCTACAATTCAAATAAAGAAGCAAGAAGCAAGAAGCTCCGAAATCAGATTTTTTCAGCAAGATTTTGTTTCAAACACAGGCAAATCTGACCAAGGGGTCTACTGATCTTCCAACAGTTGCTCCTTCAAGCTGCTGCTGCTCCAACAACAGATTGTGGTTTTGCTTGAGTGTCTACTACATGGTGTATTTCTAGGTGTATTGTGATCATATGAGCTCTACAGATAGAAATGATGTTTCCAGGAAGACATGTGTGCCAATGTTTCCAAGAAGAATCAGATCTGTTTTTGACATCACATTTGTGTTCCATCTCTGCAGGGCAAGATGTGGCATCAGAGCCAGCTGAGGCACCAGAGGGGCCAGAGAGTGGTGGGTACTATCCCCCTGGTGTTGGACATCATCCCCCAGGTGTTGGGCATCACCCTCCCGGAGTTGGTCACCATCCTCCTGGAGTGGGTCACCACCCACCTGGTGTTGGCCATCATCCTCTTGGAGTGGGACACCATGGCATAGAATTCAGTCAGTACCGGGCATTTATTGCCTTGCAAGCTTGGAAGAAAGCCATCACAGATGATCCTCATGGTGTCACGAGAACATGGGAAGGTCCTGAAGTGTGTGACTACAAGGGAGTGTTTTGTTCCCCACCTGAAAATGATGAGTATTCCAACATCATTGTTGTGTCGGGGATTGATTTGAACCATGAAGACCTTGGGGGCACCTTTGTTCCAGAATTAGGGCTTCTGGCAGAACTGGCTCTCTTCCATGTGAACAGTAACAGGTTTACTGGGACAATTCCTTACTCTTTTGCATATATGAACTTGTTGGCGGAACTTGATGTCAGTAACAACAAGCTTTCGGGCCCATTCCCTGAAGTGGTTCTGGACATCCCAGAACTCATATTCCTGGACATCAGATTCAATGAGTTCAGCGGCTTCCTTCCACCATCACTCTTCTCGAAGAGGCTAGATGCTGTGTTTGTAAATAACAACTTCTTCTACAATGAGATTCCAACCAACTTGGGTGAATCACCTGTGTCAGTAGTTGTGTTTGCAAACAATGGATTCACAGGGAAAATTCCTACCAGCATTGGCAACATGAGCCAAACCCTGAATCAGGTGCTGTTTCTCAACAACCTTATCGATGGATCCATTCCAGAGAGTATTGGCAATCTGAGCTTGGTGACAGTCTTTGATGCAAGCTTTAACCGTCTCAGTGGCAAACTACCGAGCAGTATCAAAAACATGAGAAGTCTGGAAGAGTTTGACGTTGCTCAGAACAGGTTGACTGGAGAAGTGACAGCCAACCTCTGTGGTCTGCCCAATTTGTTGAATGTTACAGTCTCCGACAATTTGTTCACTAGTGTCAGTGCTGTTTGCAAGACCCACCGGTTCATCATCAATGCAGGTGGCAATTGTATCCCTGGAGCCCATGGACAGAAGTCAAGTAAGGCCTGTGCTCCTGTTACGCCTCCTTCACCCCACTCTCTTCCTGCTCCAGTACACTCACCTCCACCACCAGTGTACTCTCCCCCTCCTCCCTCCCCACCACCACCACCTTCACCATCCCCGCCTCCTCCTTCACCCTCCCCACCGCCTCCTTCTCCACCTCCCCCTTCACCCTCTCCACCCCCTCCTTCTCCACCACCACCATCACCATCCCCACCTCCTCCTTCTCCACCCCCTCCTTCTCCACCCCCTCCTTCACCCTCCCCACCTCCTCCTTCTCCACCGCCTCCATCACCCTCTCCTCCTCCTCCCTCCCCACCTCCTCCTTCTCCACCACCTCCATCACCCTCTCCTCCTCCTCCCTCACCCCCACCTCCATCACCTTCTCCCCCTCCTCCCTCCCCGCCTCCTCCATCACCACCACCACCTCCTCCCTCACCACCACCTCCCTCACCGTCCCCACCTCCACCTGAACATTCTCCAGCACCCCCAAGAAAGCCAGAGTGCCCAGATGGATACACACCAGGTGAGAAGTCTCGGACATGCTTCAAGCTTATCAAGGAGGCCCGAACATGGGATGATGCAGAACTGTACTGCAGGGATCATGAAGATGGTGACCTTGCTGCTGTTAAAAACTGGGATGAGCTGGAGGATCTTGGAGATATCTGTAATGATGCACCCAAGGATCAAGGATTCGTTGATTCTTCCAGCCCTAAAGGTCAAGGATGCTACTTGGGAGGGAGGAAGCCATACGTGGTGTCACCACCTAACTCATCTTGGATATGGCCCCTGTCACCATGCATTTCCTTCCATGACACTTATTGGAACGAATTTGAACCCAACAACCTGTATGGGAAGGAGGGCTGCACCACAATTAAGTATGAACCTCCAATTCTTCGCAGAGGTAATAAGAAGTCTTTGGATTATATGCTCAATGATTTGGCATGTGACTACAAGCTTCCATTTATCTGCTCTCTTTCAAGATGTCGTCCAGATGGGTGTGGCAAGACCGACACTTGCAAATCTCAGGGTGACTTGGATGCTCAGTGCTCTTCAAACTCAACAGCTGCAGTAGGTTACAGCTGCAAGTGCAGTCAAGGGTACTGGGCAGATGATTCAGGGACATGTATCAGTGAACATCACTGAGCTGCAGCTGCAGCCACCAGAGAGAGAGTGTTTACTCACCACCCAACCTCAACAAAACACAAAAAACTTCAATTGCTTCCATGGTTGAGCATTTGGAAAGGGGTTCCATTGCTGCAGGAGGCAGGCCACCAATTAAGAGGAGAGGAGTCCAAACTGCCCTCCTGGGCAGGCACATCATTTGGAAGAGTCATCCACTCAATTGCTATTGATTCCTGCCTCTTTCTGAATGCAGACAGAAAAACAAAGCAGTCAAAGATTTGCTTACGTTTGATGCCTGGAACTGCAGCAAAGGGGTAGTCTTAAGAATGGGACTCTGCAAGAAAAAGGGAGTTTCTTTCATAGAGGTGGGTTTCTAGGTAGTGATTCAGGAAAAACTGTTTTTTTTCCTCCTTATTTTACTCCATTTACCAGCTTAGATTTATAATGTTGGCAAGTTGGAACGGGAGTTGATAGTGCCGATTGCACAATCCTCCAGTGTGTGCTCTAAGGCTGCTTCTTCTTCAATTGTCTTAGTTCCATATCTTTCAGTTCCAGCTACTCGACTGAGATTTGATATTCATTTTGGCTGCATTTCTCCAACAATGTGTGCCCCCCTCCCCTCCCTGTTTTGCTGTTGCCTCTCTTGCTCACAACTGTAATCTTGTTATACCCATTGTGCATATTGCACTTCTGAATAAGACAAGACTGGATGAAAGAGGACTCTTGCAATCTATGAACCCTTCCTTCCCTGTCTTTGTTGTTACTTGTCACTTTCAACTGGATTCAATTTCAGATTTGGTTTTCCTGTACGACTATGCATTTGAGCACAAGGATGTGTGTTGTAGTGATGCTGTAGATGGTAGACGTAGCAATGGAGATGAGGTCATCTGCAGACATGGCATCAGGATGTTAGCTCCAAGTTGAATGCTTCTACCCCCCCCCTCAACCCAAATCCTAAGTTTGTCCCAGTTTCTCCTCATTCTGTGGTTGATCCATTTCATGTACGGGCGTCAACATGCAACATAGCCCTATGATTTCAAGTTTCATTGCTAATCTGACACTGTATGAAATAGTGTATGCCCATTTTGCTACAATGGTTGTTTTTAATTTCAAATTTGCGAATTCACTAGGATCTGGCATGAGACAGTTGTATCTCACGAATCTGCTAATACAAAGAGTTTGTGAAGAGTTAGAAGGCATTTTGTGGCTGCTGAAGATCAACAGTGAGCTCCAAAAAATCAAACGGTTCCTGGTAAGTTCAGATGGGGATTTCCAGTCAAACTCAGGAGCTTCCTGATGGTGCTAATTTGGGTTGAGAATGTGACATTGCTTCAGGCTTCAGAGTGTTATGAGTTATGTTGCATGTCAGATGGAAGAGATTGGGGTCATGTGTAATGTCAGCTATTCACTTCAGAAGGTTAGTTTTCTGTATTTATTTTTGTTGTTGGAACGCAGTTTAGTGTGATTAGGGTTTCAGTTTTTTGGTGTTTGAGGCTTTACCTCTCCATTAGGAATGTCTCTAAAGTCTCATATCTAGGATGTTTTTTTTTTTTTGAAATGTGTGTGACTTTTGTTAGTTCTCATAACGTTAGGCTCTCATCTAGTGGCACATGACATGTAAGCTAATTAGTGTAGGGTAAAGCTCCAGACAGTCTCAGTACACTAATGTGCACCTTGGTACACTATAGGGCCTGCCAACATGGAGCTGGAGGCATACTCAATTCCAGTCAAGCCTGCTGCGAAGGGCCCAAGGGCTTTAGTGAGAATGAAAATCCAGTCTTGATGACCATGTGCCTTGTGTAACCTTCCTTGGCTTTCAGCTTCAAATTCAGAGTTACTATTTCAGTCCTCTTATGTGTTGGGCGTTTGCTCTGTTTTCATGTCTGTTTTATGCTTTAAATTATTGCATTGTGTTTTTCAAAGCAGAACCCTAGCTTCTTTATGCATCCAGTCTTTGTATTTAGCTGCCAAGGTTGAACCATTTACAGAAGGGATCAGAAAGTTAGCCAGAAACAAATCCCCACATGGAAAGTAGGGGAATAGAAAATCCACGTTGCTTGTTATTTTGGTTATTTTGAAGCATGAGCCCATCCTTTGCCTTGTCATCATGTGTTATGCAGGTTATTCCCAAATGCATTCAAAATCTTAAAATTTTAATTCATCTACACAAAAACACAAATTTGTTAGAAGTCCATACAAACACCGCAAAAACATATTGGGTTTTTTTTTATTACTGCAGTAGATTTTCATGACATTTGAGTAAGTAAAGGTTGGGTTGCAAAATGTACAACCTGTCCAAAAACCAGAGTAAATCTATGTTACAGTCCTTACAACTAATTTACGTTTGATACCCTTCTACTCAAATTTGAGTTTTTGGGTGTTGTTGTTGGAGCCATATTGTTGAGAATCTTATACCCTTTTATGCAAATTTAAGTTTTTGGGTGTTATCATTGGAACCATATTGTTGGGAATCTGATACCCTTTTATTCAAGTTTGAGTTTTGGGGTGTTATCTTCAGAACCATATTGTTGAGAATCTGATTCCCTTTTATGCAAATTTGAGTTTGTGGGTGTTATCCTCAGAACCATATTGTTGAGAATCTGATACCCTTTTATGCAAATTTGAGTTTTTGGGTGTTATCCTCGGAACCATATTGTTGAGAATCTGATACCCTTTTATGCAAATTTGAGTTTGCGGGCGTTATTCTCGGAACCATATTGTTGAGAATCTGATACCCTTTTATGCAAATTTGAGTTTTTGGGTGTTATCCTTGGACCCAATTTTGTTGATAATCTGATACCCTTTTATGCAAATTTGCGTTTTTGGGTGTTATCCTCGGAACCATATTGTTGAGAATCCGATACTCTTTTCATTGTGCTCATAATCTTTGTGGTAGTCATTGTGGAAGCCTTCCAGTCCATTTTGGTGCAATGGACTGCAATGTTGAAATTCGTGATTATATACATTGGCTGCAAATTAGGCAGGAAAAAAAAAGGGGGCTGCCCAACTAACCTCATATTGATGAAACTCTGAGATCCTGACAAGCTCCATAAAAACAAAGGACCCAGCAAAGGGCGAAATGAAGAACAAAGAGAGAGAGAGGACCCGATCTGAGCCACAAGAGCAAAACCCAAACAGGGTCACAAAGGGGGCAAAGGAAACAAATTGCACACAATTTCACAAGAGACGAACTTGCAACTTATGCCTAGACTTACTTAGCCAAAGTCAAAGCACCAAGCCCTATCCTGACAAAATACAACACATGAACTCATTTTTCAAATTGTTTAATGGCTCTGCCCTTTACTGCAGCTGAACAAAAGATTCATGAGATGTGATACAACAATGTACCATGTTCAGGGCCTGAGGGGTGGGGGGCATTCCCAAATTGCGGGCTCCCAACATTTGTAATAAATACCAGCAAATATCAAACTGTGTAAACCCATGTTATCTGAGCAAAGTTGTAAGAACTGGGCTCCCGTGGATCCGGGCATACTTAAATTACTCCATTGTGTACTTGCACATGTTTGGATCCCAAGTCTGTCGAAAACCCAATAAAATCACCAACTTTCACAAATAACAATAACACAACACTAAACCTTCAATAAATAGGTAGAATAGCAATTCGCAGACAAAACAGCCCAACCCAAGTTCTAGGCTCATTTTGTTGTGGTCATATGCAAAGAATAAAATGCATACAGTACACTATTTGCAGACACACAAGGTAAAAAAATCTGTTCTGTCTGTGATGCAAATAGATCACATCTGGGACTATCATTTTTGGAATTCATAGTTCACAATAATAGTGTAAGTTCCTTCATAAGGACACACTCAGGTCCTTGCTTCCAAGTTGCTTGCAAAGCATGAATCTTTCAAACCTTATAAAGGAGTTGCTAAACTCCCTTGAGAAGATTTTGAATGCCTTGAATGAGCTCCAAAGCCATTCCGCAGATTGGAAGCTTCGTGTACCATCATAAGTGTGGATGTTATCATGGAAAACAAAAAAAATAAAATTGTACTAATTCCACCACGAAACATCACGTTTCTGTGCAGATTGACTAGATGGTTCTTGCTCAATTCCACATATGACCTCTAGAGTTGCAGCAAGTCACACAGAAACTCAGAAACACACATTCTCAGAATTTTATGTTATTCAGATCTACCTGCCAACTATAGAAACAGAAATCTTATCAGTTCCAAATTCACATTTCCTTGTGACACCCAGATCTTCTTCTCCCTATGCTGATGTGTTGTTAGCCAGTGTTTTGTGCTCAATGGGTTCTGTGCACTGTTGGGCAATGGCCACATAACTTTATCCGGTTATAACCACCAGTTATGTAACCAAAATTCATGAATAATGAGTGGTTGGGAAAGTCGTGATACCTGACAATTTAACATATGCATCTGAAATTTGATGGTAATATAACCATAACATGTCGAAAGGGTTTTTTGTTCTGATATAGACCCAGAAAGTGGTTCACCTTGCATGTCGAAGATGTGATCCCTGCCATGACTGTATGAATTTGCAGCCTTGCAAAGTGGAGGAGTTTTGTAGGCTGAGAAGCTGATCAGATTGGAACATCAAAAGATGAATTCAAACCTGAGATGCTAGATATAATAACAAGAGTTTTTGTAATTAGACCTCATGTATTCTATCATCAATTTTGTGTTTCTTTTCTTCAATATGATTTTTTTTTAATTTTGAGGTCGATATATAGGAGATATTTTGGGAATTCACTTTATTATCCTTTGGTTATAATTGAATGCATTTTCTACATAATCACCTGATTACGAGTCACAATCTCATATAACCACTTTATAGCATAGCCATAGGTTATTGCAATCTGGAAAATAGATTTATACATAACCACTTTAGAAACCCACAACTGCATTTATTTGATTGGACCATGGATCTATTTGATTTCATTAGTTTCAATTAACTGGAACCATAGGAGAAGTCATATCCAATTTCTTCTCAAAATTTTGATATAACCACCCAATAATACTGGTTCTGTGCTTTGTCTCATGAGTTTTGTTCACTAGACATATATATATCCATGAGATTGCAGAAGAAATCTCCACAGCAACACTTTGAAGGTACATAACACAATACCCTGGACATTTTCTGTTATTTTTGGTTTTCCATCATAAAATTGTTTAGTGTTTTAGGACTGATATCTTACCTGGATGATAACCAAATCATCCATACAAGTTATTAGATTTTGAAAATTCAATAAACCAGGCATTTAGGTTACAAATCAGTAATTTAAAACAAAAAAGAAATAACCGGTTGGTAAGTTCTTAATATCTGGGTTGATAATTTAGTTGGGAACTGGGTCAAAACTCAATAACTGGCCAACACTGGTTTGTATATATCTAACCACCATGGTTTGTCTATGTTAGCTATGGGAATAGGAGTACCAATGAAGAAGTGTTTCTCATCCACAGACTATCCATCCTGCATGGTGGGCGACCACAAGTGCCCATTCACTTTGGCTCATACCTGCCATGCAAATGAACTTAATCTTAAGAGTTTTGCCATGGGTTCCTACCATGCAAATGACCTAATCTTAAGAGTTTTGCCATGGGTTCCTACCATGCAAATGACCTAATCTTAAGAGTTTTGCCATGGGTTGCATTGATACAGTTAGTATTCATAACTAACAAATGTGTAAATCAAGTCCTCTCAACATGGATGAAAACTTAATGACATGGATGAAATTGAGAATGACAAAACTACTAGGTAGTTTGTGAATGAAAACAAATCCATCACAATTAAGTCACGGAAGCCAACAAAGAAGTCACCCTTTTTTCAGTAGCTACAATTTTGTCCAGACATCCCAGATATCAATTCTCAAGCTATTTGTGAAGTATATCATCATCATCATCTTTAGCTTAGTAAAGAACTCAAATTAAGGCTTTGATGATAGATAGTCTTTAGGAGAAGAAGGTTAACTCAATATTAAAATTTTGATTCAGCTCTCTTTTGGATTTGCAAAAATGGGGTGAGTTTGCATGGCTGACCAACAAACAACCCCAAAGGCTTTTCAATTTGCAAACATGTCATGTCTACTGAAATGCGACTAAGAACCCTGAGAGTATCTCTAACCATAGTAGTAAAATGGCATGTACAACACTACTTTGGATGAACTATAACAGTCAAATATTGTGAAATTCAGTGTGAGCCTAACCCTAAACCAACTCAGCTCCACCTACACCTTTTATTGGGGGCTTGCCCTTCACCATACCTTTTTTTTTTCATTAATTTTGTCATGAACCTTAACCATCACAAACAGAGACTAAACATAAGTAGATGTGGTAGGGGAGGGTCAGGCCTAAAACCTTCCACCTACTAGCAACCTCCTACTCCTATATACCTGCTAGCAACATCGACTTAACCCAATGAGTTGAAGATCTGGATGTTTATACTTATCCCCCCATAGCTACAATCACATCATTCTTTTGTCATCCACATTGAAACACATTGATCCATCAAAAAAAGTGGCAACCCCAAATGGACTTAGCTAAAAGTCACCAAAAAAGTGACTACGATTGAATTTTCCTCATCCTTTGGCCACCCACCAACCCACTTCCATGACCCCATTACAGAAAAGAAAACACTTTATCTCTACATCGTTCAATTCAATCAGAAGATGATGGCTAGGTATACAAATTCGCTTATTTTCAAAGTTTTGCAAACTTGGGACATTCTCTTTACATATCAACTGTGAGAAAGTGTGAAGGATACATGGAGCATTGGAGGTAGGTAGTTATTGACAACAAATCTAAAAGAGTGCTTTTGTCTATGATCCTAGAACTTGTTTGCATGGAAAAAAGGGGGCTTTCTCTTAAGCCTGAAAGTTGCTTGCTATGTACCAAAGAATGTATTAACAATGAGCACCTGTGGGGACAAGAAGAGCTTAGGCCAGCTCCCAGTCCAACAAATTAATTACACGAAAGAGCTTGACTCAGTTGCCTCCTCAGTGACGTCATGCTTGCAAACAGGGCAGAGCTTTGAGTAGTCAAGTAACCACTTTGCACCACAAGTCTGATGGAATTCATGGCGGCATGGTAGTTTTAGAAGCATCTCATCATCCTCGTACTTTCCCTGGCAGATGACACACACCCTAAAATACCCAGAACACCCCAGCCACAAAATTGAGTGCTGACTTGATCCTCAGAAAACTTCAAAGCATAAGGCAAGTTTTGATAACCACACTTGGAAATTTCTCAAACAAACTTTGCTCACAGAAGATCAAAGATACTGCATGCTAGCATAACCCTTTTCCAACAAAGGCATAAATTCTTACTCTAAGGTCTGGTCAGGACCCACTGGTTCCTGTTTAACGAAGGTGTAGACAGGCAGTGAATTGACCAATGCTGAAGATGCTACACAGCGGACATCCTCCAGTTGCACGAGACTCTGCAAGGCCAAAAGTGAAATCATTTCAACCCATTGCATCAAACTCAAGGTCATTCATACCACTGATATAAGGAATTTGCAACAGAGAATCACAAACACAACTCTGTGAATTGGATTCCACACACCTCATAGGTCATGTCAGTGATGAAAGGTGCTTGTGTTCTTCCATTCACGCCAACAGCACCTGAGTCTGAAAGTGAGAGAGATAACGCTGTTACAATTGAACACCCACCAAGGCACATAAAATCAGATGGCAAGCCAAATGGATCTGCAATTACCAAGCAAAAACCAACATTGTAATGGACTAAATTTTGTGTTGCCTATAGCTGGGACCCACAAAGACTAATGCACAGATTACCTTTGAGACCCATGCCTGCCTCTCAACACAATGTCAGCTTTAAAGCACCAGCAATATCTTCTCAGGCCCCTGCCCAAAGTCTCCCAATATCTCTGGGGGGTATGAACTTAACATTACCCAATGCGACGTCTAGCTCCAAATCATTGGGATGGGATGACAATGCAGTCTCAGATACACCATCTGCAAGGCCATCCAAGTACTTCTCCAAGTCATCTCTTGCAGAGTTTCGTCGCGAGGATCGCCGGGCGCGCCTTCGGTTACTTGCACGGCTAGGGGCAACCACAGTGATATCCCCATCCTCATTATCATTCAGGTATTGTCCTCTATCCTGGTTATCAATCAGATACTGTCCCCAGCGCTGCTGCTCTATTCTGCGTTGCTCTGCTGCTGCTCGCCTCCGTCTACCTGTCAACAAGAAACAAAGGTCACCAAAGAAATATGGGTACAGAATGTGAACAAAAAACTCCCAGTCTCATCACTCTATTACCATGCATCCCTTGAAGAAGACAATCCTGTTCCAAAGAGCAGGGGGTTGAGGAGTGTCAAAATGTCACAACTACCTGCAGAAATGAGTGCAATTTTGCAGTTTGGTGAGGAAACTTCTTGGCATAACAGATGCACACAACTAATATATCTGAAGTTGAGAATTTGTTGAAACTGTACCTTTACCAGCTGATCGCTCACTCCTTGGGTCTTCCAGAGCCTCTATATCTGGACAAACAAGTGATCTCCATGTAAGCTCCAACTGCATTAGAGAGATGATTGCCTCCAACAGACAGAAAGATATCCTCATTTGCTAGCAATAAACCAATTCATCCAATCAAGAAACTCAAGAATGTTGCATTGCCTACATATTTGAAGATTGAACTCCACAGAGAAAAATTTTGGAACTAGAAAACACTGACTCCCAGAATATACCATGTTGAATTGCATTTTGTTCCCTGCGGCTTGCAGGTGCAGGTACTGCAGTGGTTGTGATGCTCATAGTTTGGTGTCAATGACTGCTGTTTAGGCTCAGGCTATCAGCCCAGAGCCCTGCCACTCACACTACTTCTCTTCACACCAGATCAGTTGAGTTGAACACTATGTGCTGCAGCCTCAGAATCTCTCTTGAAATGATGTCAGAGACTGGTAGCCAAGAACTCCACTCAAGCCCCACAAAAACACGCTCTTCTTCTGCCTTCTTCTGCAATCACAAAACTCTGCAAGACCATGAAAAACACAGAAGATCAGATCCAATGCCACCCATCACTCAAATGCTTCTTCCATCTCCAACCCAACCCATCCCCCAAAAAGACTGTAATGTACATCTATGGATTGCAAACAAAATTTGCACCATGATCATATACTTGATAAGCATATTGGTAAGAATTTTTCTGATGCCAGTCTTCAGAATCACATTAGATCATGCCATCCTTCCAATAATTTCAACTGCATCTTTCTGATTTCCAAATGCTCCACATGTATTACAGCAACAACATAGCTCCAATTGCTTGACAAAAGACATTACTGTTTTCCAAGTGATTTCAAGGACATGATCCGGTCAAACTTTCCTCAATCTTTCATCCCAATCAAGCAGGGCAAGAAAAATCAAGCAAAGACTTCGTGTGAATAGTTGTATACAAAGGAAGCCCTCCACACAAAGTCCAATGTCCCATGGCTGCTTACCAGGTCGAAAATAACAAAATCCACAGAAATTACAAAACAGTTACAAGTTCTCCCACATCCAAAACAGAAAAAAAGAGTCCTTTTCAGGGGAATTATAGAGAATTGAACCTCATCCTCAAGAACAAGTCATAGCTTTCTCGTTTTTTTCCTAATTCAAACTATGAAAAAGAGGCAAAAACAGCCTGTGACTAGCGCTATCCAAAGAAAAACATTCCACAAGGCGCAATGTACCCTGGATGCTTACCGAATCCAGATCAATAGAACTCACGAAAACTTTATAAAAACAAAAAACGGTCGCGATTTCTTCCACAATCCGGAACGGCAACAAGAGTCCTTCCCAGATGAATTGCAGCGAATCAAACCTTCTCAAGACTAGTTCTATCCTTTCTCCGCGACAAAGAGTCTGAGACATTGCCTTGCAGACGGGGAAAAAAACCGTAGGAAACAACAAAGAAATCTCTGACTGGCGCGATGGAAAGCAAAGATTACGCAAAGTCCAATTTACAGTCAGCGCTTACTAAAGCCAAATAGCGTTGTCCAACGGAAAAACCGCACAACGGTTCTCTACGAAACATCAGCAATAAGAAGATTATCTCTTCTCGACAGAAGAATAACAACCAGACCTCCTCAAGAACAACATTTCTCTCTCTCTCTCTCTCTCTCTCTCTCTCTCTCTCTCTCTCTCTCTCTCTCTTCTGCTACAAGTCTCCTCCTAAGAAACAAGCAAGTTGCAGCCTAATCTTCTTTCTCGCCCTCTGTGATTTTCCCTCCAATACTTCCTGAAGGAAAATCAAGAATCATACTTCAGCAACAATAACCCCACCCTAGGGAAGTGGGGGGGAAAAGAAGAAGAAGAAGAAGAAGAAACGCACAAAAAAACAAACAACAATACAAGAAAGTGTTTGAGGTATACCGTCCGGATAGACGAAGAACAAGACGAGTTTCAAACAAAAATCGAAGCCCGCTCTGCGTCTATCTATCTCGTTTGTCTCTCTGTCTCTCTCGCTATTTGTCTGTCAGTGTGATGTCTCTCGCTTCTTCCTGCCTAAAAAATTCCTCCGGGCCACTTACAGCAAAAGATTTGCCGCTGTTTTCTCCACTCCACGCACCAAAGCTGCTGATCTGTTCAAAGTCCGTCTTGCCCGTCTCGATCTGTCTGTCTGTTTCTGGATCTCTACCTTTCTTTCTCGCGATCTGTCTCTCGTTCTCTGCCTCTCTGCCTCTCTCTCTCTCTCTCTCTCTCGCTCCCCGTGTCTGTCCGAAAACAGTGCAGTGCAAACCAACGAAAGCGAACAAGAGCAGTCGCAAACGAGGAACTGGCTACGCACGGACGGTAACTCGTAACT
>Ga0209208_10002180_pt1 | contig 27987 bp, 16 predicted proteins | sample S1TSphfallax_3_FD_187694 | JGI IMG/M metagenome (GOLD analysis project Ga0209208, IMG submission 187694) | Host-associated microbial communities from peat moss isolated from Minnesota, USA - S1T2_Fd - Sphagnum fallax MG (SPAdes) (version 2) | ecosystem: Host-associated > Plants > Peat moss >...
TTTTTTTTTTTTTTTTTTTTTTTTTTTCCTCCTTCTCTTCTCTCTCTCTTCTCTTTCTCTCTCTGGGTGTATGTACTAGGAGGAACTTGTAACTTGGACTAGGAGGGAGAAAGGTTTGTCAGACAGACAGACAGACAGACAGAAAGAGTGGGACCCCAAAGAAAACAAAGAAAATGAGAGAGAGACAGAGAGATGAGAACTGTTGCAAGCACAGAGAGAGACTAGGGAGAGTTGCACACAGAGAGACACACACCCACACACACACATACACAGAGGGAGTGAGAGTTGGGTCCAATGTTCATCAGCTGCACATTGAATTACTATTTGTTTTTGCAACTACTGTAGAACTGTTAGTTGTAGAATTATATTTTTTTGTTTTTGTGTTGAGCTCCTCATGGGTTTGGATGTCCCCCCATGGATATTGTTTTGATAATAATTTTGGGGGTTGGGAGATCAATCATGTCCAGATCTAGATTAAGAGATTTTGTTCTTCAGTAGAGCTGGGCTTATAAACAAACCCACTAAATATATTACAACATAGTACTCAGGCCTTCCTTGCTTTACTTGCAACAGTAACTGTGAGGCACTTGCTGCTACTCCTCTTCATCATCATCATCAGCACCAGCATCATCACTTGCAGCTGCTTCTTCATCTCACCTCACCTCACCTGCAGAAAGAGGACAAACAGTTGTGGGTGATCTTCTGCAATATCTCTTCTCAAGTCTGACTGAAGTCTGCACACATGTACTACTTGCAAGGCAGCTCATGCAGCTGCTGATTCATGGAGTAGTAGTAGAGTTGAAATAGAAGAAGAAGAAGAAGAAAGACGAAGAAAGTTTGAAGAAGATGCAAAGACTTTGCTGCAGCAGCAGTACTGTGATTGTTGTTGTTGTACAAGTTGCTGCCTCAGCTAAGTTGCACTTTTTTGGCTGCAGCTAGCTTGGCCCCCTCAGAATGAAGGAATGCAGCAAGCAAGCAAGCAAGCTGCAGGAAGAACAAGACTAGTAGAAAGGAAGAAGGAAGCTGCAGGAGAGAACCATGCAGACAAGGAGTAAGTACCAGAAGCTTGCACTGAAGTCCATCATGATCTGAACTGCAGCTACCAGACAGATGGAGCTGAATATTGAGGGCAAAGCAGAAGCTGCAAACTTGGGGAAGGAGTGCCTGGTGCTCATGAGCTGTAATATTCTGATCATACATGCCAGCTTACAAAGTCTGGAGAACTAAAGAAGAAGAAGAAACTGGGAGTCAAAGCTCCAGGCGCAAGTTACAACAAAGCTTCATGAAGTCGCTGCTGACCTTCAACAGAATATCAGTTTTTATGGTACTACTCTTGAGATGCTCTCTTGAATCCCTGAATATATTCTAGAGTTTGTGCATCAGGATCACTGCATGCTTGCAGCAAGCTTCACAATTCTCTGCTTGCAAGAGAATGTTGAAAACGCAGATTCAGGCTGCAAATTCAGAGCCTACTAGAGTTCATCACAAAACCCAAAGAATTCAGCTTGCAAGCAAGTAATTGAACCTCCTGAAACTTCCATTTTCTTCTTTCCTCACAATGATGTTGCACTAGATGATTACAACATCATCATTGTTTTCTTCCTCACAATGATCTTCTATGTAAAAGGGTGCAACCACACACTAATGGGAGTCACAACAAGTGTAACCAGTGCTTGGTTTTTCATGTTGACAAACTTTGTAACATCTCATGAAATTGAATCCCTAGAGAGTCCTGATGATGAAATCAGAAATTTATGCACTCAACAGAACTCTTGACATTGAATACCTGAAGACTCCTGAAGATGAAATTGGAAATTTATGCACTTGATAAAACTCTTGAGTGATCTTTGAGACATTGAGTTTCTGAAAGTTGTTTGTTGCTCAATGTGATTGTTGGTAGCAACAGGCCCAACTCGGCCGAGGTGAGAAAAGAATGCAAGGCTTCATCATGAGCACCATGTTGTAACAGCATTGAGAAACAAGTGGGACTGGGGGGCCAAGGTGGGTGGGGGGGAGTTCTCAAGTCTTTCTGCAAGCCTCCAGGAGCTCTAATCTGAGCTGCCATTGAAGCTTCAATGGAGAATGACCTGCAGCCTAATAGCACTGCAGGAGTTACAGTAAGCTCTTTGATACCATCTTGCCATCTGATTTTTTTATCTCTCTGCTGTAGTTCTAACTACTTCTGTAGCTGATCCTTTGAAGATCAAAGATCTTAGACAAGTCTCATTTGGATCTACTTGCATAACACATGATCTAGGATCAAAGCTGAAATGAAATTTCAAGCAAGTCTGAGACTCACTCAGATCTTTCTCTTCTCTGGCATTTGGTGATCATCTGTGCGGCAGGGAAAGCGGAAGAGAGATCATGGGTTTGTGCCATGCAGTGAGGAGGAGGATCTGAATGTGATTCAAGCTGAGAACCACATTAAAGTGTCAAGACAATGGCAGCAGCAAGCTCAGCCACTATTGAGAAATAGGGACAGCAGCAACTCAAAACAACAAGGATCATACACCAAACAAGGATACCACCACAGTCAGCCATACCCACATGCGCCACCCGTGGTGGTCATGGACAACTGGAGTCAAATGCAACAGCAGCAGGTTCAGACCACAGATTTTTATATGGCTGCTGCTACTGCAAATCATGTGACCCCTGCATTGAACATGAAGCAGAAATCGATGGCAGCTGCAATGTTGCGGGTTAGATGCCAGAGTTGCAAACTTATCTCCAGTACTTACAGCAAAAGTGTTTTTGCCTTGGTGGGTTTACAATAGAATTCTGATCTGCTACCATAGATTGTGTTGAATTTATTTGTTGAACTTTGTTTTGTTGGATTTTCACAGGATCTTAGGAGCATCAGTCCAGATCCATCAAAGCTTTTTCTCCAGTGCCAATTGCAGCAGCAGCAGGAAATGAAGTATGGAAATTTGCAGCAGCTGCAACCGTGTTTGGATCCAACAACACAGTTGTCAGTAGTAGTGCCCAGCACAGCCAGGTCTCAGCTTCTTCAACATCAAGAGTATTCACCAAGTTGCCTGCAATCAGTACAATCACCTCAACAACTCCCCACCACTCAGGCCATGACTCCTCTGGTTCAAACCTCTCAGATAAATTACACTTCAGAGTTGGATTTTCGCAACAACAACGGCTCTCCAACATCTTCCTCCTCCAGTCCTTACCCCAACTTCCAAAATGTGATGGTTTCACACAATTGCAACAACCCAGTAGGAGTACAACAGCTTCCAGAAGTGGAATTAAGTAGTGTCAACCAAAATGGTGGTGGTGCCATGTCTCAATGTGGCTCTCCAAATCAGTTTCTTCAACAAGGATCTCACAGCTTGAAAAACATTCCACCACAACAACAACAACAACAGCAGCAGCAACAGAGGTCAGTACATTCCTCCTCAGATGTAGCTCTTCACCAACCATCATCATCAATGCATAATTCCCAAACCACTGGGTTCATTCATCAACAACAACAGCAAGCTGCAAGTGGCCCAGCCTTGTTGCACACTGCTGGGCTTCTCCAGCAACAACAGCAAGCTTCCCAACACAAACCTCCTCACAATCAAAGTGCTTTACAGCCACCAAATCATGGGCATTACACCCAGCCTGCAAATGGCAGTGCAATGTCGCAACACCCACCATCACAACAACAGGTTGTGCATCAACAACCTGCAAATCCTGGGTTGCAAAATGTGTCACAACATGGGTTATTGCAAAATCATGGGTCACGAAATGGGTTGTCGCAAAATGGGTTATTGCAAAATGGGTCACAAAATGGGTTGCGAAATGGGATGTGGAATGGTTTGCAAGGTGGCTTACAGAATGGGATGATGCAGCAGCAGCAGCAACAAGGCAACAGATGTTTGCAGCAGAATGGTGCGATTCAACAACAAAGTGGACCATATGCAACCCAACATCTTCCTGGCCATTTATCTCAAAATGGGATTCAAAATAGGCCACCACAACAAGAAGCATTTTCTGGTGGTGGAAACAGTGTGACGATGCTCCATGAATCACAAACACTGGTCAGAACTTGCTTCTCATGGTTACTAACAAACCCTTTGATTAATCTATATCAAGTTCTAACCCTATGATTGCATGTTGGGTCTTTTCTGAGCCCCACAGCATTTTACAAAACATTGCTGTATGTACAATAATTATAGCTAAAACTGTGCACATTGCAATGGAAGAAGTGTGTCTGAGAATGTTCAAAAGTTTTGACACTGCATTTGATGCAGGTGATGACGGGTGGTGGTGGTTCATGGCACCCATCGATGGCAGCACGTGAACCTTCTTCTTGCATCATGTATACTGAAACCCAACAAGCAAATGGAAGCAGTAATAAATCAATGCGCTTGCAGAGGATGCCAGACAGGCCACCCTCAACCTCTGGGTCTTCTGTACCAGAGTTTGGGACTCAAACAGCATCAGCAGCAGCAGGGGTTGTTCCTATGTCTCCAGGGCAGCAACTTGGGCAATGTCAAGGAATTATACACAGGAATGGAGATGACGCAGAGCAGGAGTCATCAAAAGCTCAGTTTGAAATGCACAACAATAACAACCCCAGTCTCCTTCCAGTGGGATCCACTACCAAATCATCATGTCCATTGCCAGTTGCCTCAAGGCTGAGCAAGGTACAACAATCACTGCAGAGTGAAGCTCATGGGAGAAGACTGGTACAGGGATCTTACTGCTCCTCATCAAGCTCAGGTGTAGAGCCTCCTCCTCCTGCATTCATAAATACAAATTCCAATGAAGGCCCCAACAACAATCTCTCTCAGTTGCAAGGAGCTGGTGCTAGTTGCCCTCCAAAGCTGGTCCGAAGCTTCACCAAGGTAAAAGAAGCTTCTCTTCACAGTACTTTGAATGAAGTACAACCTTTAAATAGTGTGAAATCATCACGCCAAAACATGTCATAAGCAAAGAGTCCTATCTGACTATAGAATCATGAAATTGACGATCATGACTCTATAGTCGAATAGGACTCATCTATCTGGAATGTGGTAAACATTGGTAGAGGCCCAAAATAAAAGGTGTGGGTCATGGAGATGCTTCTTGAGCTCTCTTTGAAACTGAGATTTGATGGTGATTTTTTGGTTTAGTATGGTATATGTATGATGGTGATGATGATGATGGGGTTGTAATGTGCTTTTGATGTATTTGGTGGGCTATGACCAGGTGTACAAGCTGGGATCTATAACGCGAGCGATTAATGTCAATCAGTTTAGTAACTATGAGGAGTTGCGGGGTGCGTTAGCACGCATGTTCAATCTTGAGTGCCAGCTTGATCAAGACCTTGGATGGAAACTAGTGTTTCTAGACAACGAAGATGACCTCCTCCTTGTTGGGGATGATCCTTGGGAGTACGTTATTACTTTACTCTTTTGAAAAAACAGTAGTTCATTTTCCTTCTCCTCTTGGCTTCATCATCCTTCCTTGAGACAACACAATTGTTGGAGGGTCTTCCAAAGCTCTGACTTTAGATTGGATAGATTCATTTATGGAGGTGGGTTTTTGTTTTCTCAAAAAGCCTTAGAGAGATTGACTCTTTGCTTTCTCCTTTTTTCTCTTGGGGTGTTTTGCAGGGTGTTTGTGAGCACAGTACGGGCAATCCGCATCCTATCACCTGCTGAAGTTTCCTTCTATATGAGAGCGAAAGAAGAAGAATCTGTTGTTTGCTTATAACAACTCCTTTCAATAGTGGAGCTGTGACAACCACGCAAACAGCTCTAATAAGAAGCAAAATTTATCCCAAAAAATCATCATTTTCTTACTCTGAAAAGGCCGGGAGGGGAGGAGATCCTTGAACCAATCTCCAACTAGCTAGTGTATACTATCATTTGCATACCCATTTTGTGTGCAAAAATTGTGGTTGCATTGAATGGCATGAAACACATGATGATGTTGATGATCAAAGCCTTCAAAACAAAACACCAAGATTTGGGTGTGAGTTGGGGAGATGGGTGATTGATAGATAGGAGGATACAAGAGACTTCACATGATGTAAGGTGTACACATTTATACATAGAGAGAAAGATTTGCATTGTTTTGGGATGTTCTTCTACTCCACATTCTTTGATTGCAATTTGCAACAATCATCATTGGATTTGGGTGGTTGGGTGGGTGGAAGAGGAGACTTAGGATATTTTTGCTCTCTAGCAAATTTGGAAGTTAGATTCCAAAGTTCCCACAATTTTAGATGTTGTGTTTGGTTGCCTAAGAGCAACTCCACTGGCATCAGTACAATGGCCTGTAAACTGTAATTTGGATGAAGCTCAGGCTTAAGTAGTGCAAAATTGAGTTCTGACCATAATTTGGATGAAGTTCAGGCTTCATTAACATGAGATTGAGTTTGGACTATTATTTGGATGAAGTTCAAGTTTTTAATAGTGTGTAATTCAGTGTGTAGTGACTTGTCATCTGTACTTTGGATGAAGTTCATGCTTTAAACAGCAAGAAGTTGAGTTTACACTAGAATTTGGGTGAATTTCAGCTTTAAATAGCGTGAAATCGAGTTTGGACTGCATCTAGTGCATTTTTAACAACTTCTTGTCTATCATAGTTTACTTGGGTAATATGGGTACCTGTCATGGGAAGTCCATTTCAACATGACTTTGGAATTTGAACACAACCATACATGTATGTGATTTTTACACCATGTTTGTAAAGCCCAGTTAGTGTGGAAGTAGAATTTTTGAAGTTGGAATATGGAGATTGTTATTATTGGGAAACTCATGAATGTTGTAATCAGTCATTCTAATTCCAAACCTGGTGACAATTGTAAGAACCTCTTGATGTTTTTGCCTTTGTTATTATAATTAGGACAATTAGGGGGGGAAGGTAGTTTTGGCTCTCACTATGAGCACTGCCCATGGGAGACATTATACTCTGTACAAGGCCTCTTTGGGAGGGACAAAATTGGTAAATGTTATGTGGAGGCCACCTTAGAGCATCTCCATCAAAGCTCAGTATGTGACCCTGTTGAAATAATTCTCACATCCAAACGAGTTTCTGATGCCACCCATGATCCAAGCCTCTGAAATATGTGGAATTCTTGGGGGTCACAGCAGTCTTTCGAGTGGATTCACTTGACTTGACTGATGAACCTTATCCAAGATTTCCAGTGCAGTGTCACATACTGAGCACTGATGGAGATGCTCTTATTATATCCACCAATTTCCCTAACAGGAAAAGAGGAGGGATCTTAGGCCTACTCTTTATGTGTTAAGTAAGTGCAAGAATCGCACTTCCCCCCCTATCCCTCTTCCTCTTAAGGAGTAGGCATAAGGATTGCCTCCCCCCCTTGTGATCTAGGTGTGTTTAATAATATTTGCCTTGTGCTCTTACTTTATGATGAGTAAAGCCAAGGGGTGTGGAACATTCTCAAACTGCAGGGCTGGATAGGTCCCTTGCTTTGGGAATATTTCTTTGTCTTGGGGCTTTTGCCTTACACAAAAAAACCGATCAAACCTTTCATAGTGTAAATTGAGGACAATGGTTATATATTGCAAAAGATTGCATAGGCCTGGCATGATTTTCTAAACTCCTTGCTACATTGTACATGACATTGATATGTTTTTTCACAACAAAAGGGTCTATCTTTCACCCCTCCCCATGACAAGTAGTAGCTCAAATCCTCAATGGGTCTTCGAATACCATGTACCAAACATGTCATAAGATATCTTAGATTACAACTTCGACATACAAATTAATGTAGTTGATGTCCACACAATTTTATTATTACAAGAAATTTTATTCATTTCAACCCTATATTTGTGACTAATCTATGATTAATGCCCAAATCAACTTACTTTGTGACTACATATATAACAATCGTATTCATCACGATAATTGCATATGCTAATAATTATATATTTGACTACATTATGATGCATCCAGATTTTAATGCATTTGGATTTTAATTGCACATGAAATTACAATTTGTGATTATCATAAGTTTAAATGAAAAGATTGATCAAAAAAAAAAAAAATTAATTTATTATTATTAATGGCATTCATTGATAGTTGATCATTTTAAAGAAATTTGTTATTAAATGTGTCATTAATATTTTTTGTCAACTATACATATATGATTAAATAACACATGTAGTGTCTATTATTGTAATTGCCTACACAATTGTACAAACATTTATTATTTAATAGGTAACTTAATTTAAATAGGTTAAGTTGAGCACGTATTACTTACCTATCTTCTTAATTACCTATATAACTAAAGTATGTAAGGATGTTAAGGCAGTAATTATTGGAGGTACTAGTTAGTTAGTATATTTCTACTTATTTAGTTATTGTTTTAGGAATTACTAGCTAGATTATATAGTTTTTATCATTGTTTGAATTTGAATAGAACATAGATTGTTTTATAACTTTGAAGAAGAGGAAAAAAGGGATATTGTAGAACATACAGTTTTAATGAAGTGTGAGAGAAGAGCATTTTAATTTTTTTTAAAACTTTATTTTCATAGCTAGAATTGTTGTTTTGAATGTTTTTATCATACTTCCATTACTAGGTTTTAATTCTGAAATTAGTATTGAATAGATTTAAATGAACAAATTTTGTTAGTTTTGGTTTTATGATGTTTCAGTCCAAATTTAAATTAGAGTATAGGATTAAAGATTTTGTATTTACCATTTGGCAACCATCCCAAGGCCTAAATTCAAAATGATTTCACAATGTTGTTTATGTCTCATTGTTGATTTTTTTGTTTCTATAAATAAATAGTGAACTTCATTTCATTTTTTGCATTTTTTTCAAATCTTGATCATAAGTTTTTTGTTTAAGAAGTAATTCTAAGCAAAGTAATTAACTATGAAGATTTTTTTTTAATGCAAAAATTCATTTAAATTTGAATTAAAATGTGAAAAGATGGAAAATAGAATTGTAAATGGAATTTTTAAAAGATAATTAGATCAAGTTTTATTACATGAACAAGTGGAGAATGGCATTGCCATCAACAACAATTTGAGTGCAGATCAAGAGGATCAACAATTTGAAACATCTAGAATTTTTTTCAATTTAAATAAAGACATCTGTGGATAGAAAAGAAACCTACATGCCACAAAATGCCTCAAGTAGTATCGATTATTCCTTGTGAAATGTAAACTAGTGAGCACATAGGTGCACTATCACAACCCTAGCCTTGGGCTTGCGACCAAGACAAGGGTTTGCAAGGTTGTGAGCCAAGAAGGAAGCCGGGAGTCACACAACATATTCCTAGGAGTGTGAAAGGGTGTGAGGGAATGAACCCTCACACCCCAAGGGGTTCCACTTTGAGAGTTGGAGTCCAGATGGAATCCTAAATTTTCAAAAGACGATTGCAGGGGTCAAACCTCAATGGCTTGAAGCGTTCGTTATATCATTGGAAAGCTCTTAGAACGTAGATGTCTAAAATGGGCTCACATCGCCCATTTGGACATTTGAAACACAAGTTATGGCCAAAAGGAAGGTTGGGAGTCAAATTGTAGTTTGACCCCAGAGCATTAAAAGTTAGAAATCGACCCGATTTCCATGCGTGCAGATGGCGTGCAACATACCGTTGGAAAGCTCTCAACGAGGGCTACAATCAGAGGTCTACACGCAAAATTATGGCGCCCCAAAGTCACGGGAATCCCAACCTTGGCAATTTTGAGACTCCCACTTGGGAGTCTTTGGACAAAAAGTCATTTGGATGTGGGCCCCGTGGGCAGCCACAGAATATACTATAAGGGGGAAGGTGGTGGCTTCCCCCAAGTTCGGGCCGTGATGAGTCTTGTGAGTCTGAATTGCCCGTGGCTCGTCCTAGCACCAAAGGTGCTCCAACTATGCACTAACCACTTTGTGTTGGTTTTGTGCAGGCCCGTGTGAGTAAGTAAAGCTTGTCAATTCTTCCTAGTCCCATCCCAGAGCTCCAGCACGCCCCTCTACCCCTCCAAAATGCTACGAGTCGGGGAACATGCCCTGACTCCTTATTATTCCGTTGTTTTTTGTTTAGGACTCGCATTTGAGTCCCTCAAGGAGTTGGGAACGCGTCATGCACTAAGAATCTACAACAAAATTCTAAGAAAAAAAAATGTCATATTGAAAATGTAGACTCACAAGATGAATTTAGATGAAGGAATCGAGAATCCAAATCTAGACAAAGAGTTGTGTTGGAATCACCGAATCTAATGCAGTAACAAAATTATGGTGGTCTAATGTATAAATAAAAACAAAGACTCAATGGGTCAAAAAGGGAGGAAGTAGTACCAAGGTATAAATTTGTTTAATCTTTTTTATTATCAAAAGGATCATGAGAATGTAGAGTCTGAACAAAAAGTTCAAAATTTTGAACCTCCAATTCATTATGTGGTTGAGCAAAAAGTCGCAATTCAGGGCATCAAAATGTCCAAAGGAATTGAATCGATACTTATAACTAAACAAGAAATTGTAGTTGTACCAATAGCAGAACCAACAATAGCACAAGGTGTATCTATGGTTGTCAAAGTAAGGTATAATGAACCCAAACTTAATCAACAAAGTGGAAACATTATTAAAGGAATTTCAAGGGACTAGAGTAGAAGAATTCATAATGTGAATAGAATTCCAAGACCTAACCTTCTACAATGCACATATTATCATCAGATTGGACATCAAATTAATGAATGTCCATTTATTGAAGATAATGTGAGGCAAGGATTTGCTGAACATTTCTAAAATATGAATCTAGAAGCTACAAGAACATAAAACCACAAATATAATGAACCAAAGGAACTATATCGTGAAAGGGTCATAATTCCAAATAGATTCAAATAATAGATTTTAAATAATAAAATTCAAATTCAAATTGTGACAAATGTAATAGATGTTTCTATAGTTATTACACCAAATCTATTACATCACAACAATGTTGGAGCTGTTTATTTAGGAAATTCCAATTTAAGAATGGACCTAGTAAGATTTGTACCATTATATTATATGGTAATGCCTCAATCTATGGTTATAGTTATTAAAACTCCATTTGTAACAACACTAGCCCATACTATTGTTGGTTTGAGGTCCAGACCCCAAGCTCCGAAACAACTTGTGAATGTGCATACATAAATGCCCAGAAAGGTGGACATGATTTTTGTTGAACAACCATTAGATCCAAGAGGAGGAGGCTCAAACCCACCATGACCACTAGGACCACCAAGACCTCCAGAACCTTCAAGATATTTTGGATTTCCAATGATGAATTTAGGTAGACCACCATTACCACCAAACAGGCCTTATCATTAACCACTTAATTATCTTGAATATGTGAAGGATTCTAACCCAAATGTTCATGTCAAAGTTTTATAAAATATCATTATAGCAAATGGCGAAATAGATGATGCAGAAATTGTTAATTTGTTTAGTTTTACCCTCAAAGATATTGTGTCTAACTGGTGTAACAACTACATGGGTGATTACCCAAATTGTACTTTTGTAGAATGATAATTAGTTTTTTGTAAAAGGTATAGAAAAGTTTAGAATGACGAACAAGTTTACCTACATTTGAAAAAATGAAACAAGAGAAAAATGAAATATTGAAATTAGCCAATAATCTTCAACATAGGACAATAGATAGTTTCCTAATTACTATTTTCAAATTTAGATTACAACCCATTATCTACGTGTAACAACAAAAAGCATGAAGAAAAAAACCTTGCAACAACATAAGGAAGCAACTTTGGTTTGTGAAGAAAGAATTTCTAAAGTGGAGACTATAAACAATCTATTAATACCATAAAGTAATAAGGCAATATTAACTCAAAGACCTTAGACAGTTACAGAGAAAATAGGAATGTATTATACAAATTGTCATAAGACAAAACATAATGTTGAAACATGTAGAGTCAAAAGAAAGGAAAACCATGTTCTTGTAATTTCAGAGGTTACTACTCAATAGATTAAAGTACATAGATCTGTGAGGTATTCTTGTCATATCTATGGTGACATGAAACACAAGATCATAGACTTCCCTAAATACAATGATATGCAAAATATGTTTAAAAACAAAGGAATGAAGACTACATAAAAACCATATGTGGTGGAGCTAAAGGTTGTCAATCCTTTACTCCATATGGTGGATGTCAATATGGCCATCACTAGGAACAAGGTTACTGAAGAACATGTGTTCAAGGACAGAGAACCAATTAAAAAGAAATCTATTGCTAACTAGGAAGAGGAGCAAAGACTACAACAATCTTTTGTTAAGATTATATAGGAATGCAAGCATAAAACCCACTAGAAAATTTGAATCAAAAGGAAAAAGCATAGTGCAATACAAATTGGGCAAGATTACCGAAGGTTGAGGTGTCCACAAAATTAATTGTACCACAAAATCTATCTATTACACTTAACAATAGAATTATGTCTATGGAACAAATATTCCAAGATATTAATAAATAGATGATGGAAACTATTTATACCTTAAGGTTAAATTAACTATTGAAAATAACACCAAATCTTAAGAAGTATATGTGGCAAAAATTGAAGCCAGAAAACCCAATGTAACTAGTAAAATCATATCAAAACCTAATGTAGCCACAATGGTTGAGACACATTCTCAAGTAGACACCACAATACAAAGGTAGATAACTAGATGGTAGTTATCCAAATACAAGTTGAAAAGAACATTATTGAGGATGCTTTGATAGATGGAAGGGCAAGTGTAAATATCATCACTAAAAGAAAAAAGGCTAATGTGTGACCAACGCATTTACAACTACTTGTGACTATTTGATTTTTACAACTAAATTTTTGCCTTTTGCAAGTAACGTGACATCATGCTAACATTAACCAAATCGCCTACGACTAACTTGCAACTAGTTTGCAACTAAATTGGTTACAACTATATATGGGTTAGATTTATCACCCAAGAGTAACCATCTAAAGTACCACTAGTTGTAAGCAAAGTGATGTTTAATCACAATCAACATATGTTTACATACAACAATTATAAAAATTATTTGATTTATGTTTAAACTTAATATTCATAATATTTTTATTATAATTAAAGTCATTGATATGATTATTAGAATTATACTAATTTCATTATATTAAATATGTTCTAACATAAATTATTATACTATATATATATAAATAGAAATAAATTATTGTAATTAACATATAATTATTATAAAATCATAATAATTACTTTACCTATGCATTAATTATAATAGACACATAATTTATAATTTAGTTTAATTATTCATATTTTTAATTTAAACATTAAAATATTGCCATTATAATTAAATGAATTAATTCAATTTTTATAATTGTAAGAATTACATTCCAATATACTAGAATATTTAATTATGTACTTGCAATATATAATTGTTAATTCGTCATAAAATATTAGAATAATTTTATTGCACATTTAAAATAATTATAATATATTTCTTTTATTATTATTTTATTATTTATGTAAATTGAATAAATAATATTACAACATAAATGTTCACATTAATCAAAATGATAGTTCCCAATAATAAAAAATAACTACTGTATTTACAAGACTTATGTTTGAATAATAATAATGATAATAAAATTTTGCATCCTAATTGAAAAGTTATGTCCTATACTTAAGATTTTTATTTCAAAATTTTATAATAATCTTAAAATAATGAGCAAAGTTACTGTAATTACTATATTTAAAAACAAAGATACACCAAAATAATTGTATGTATTATTAATAATTTATTTATTTACAGTAAATTTTTAATATAAAAACATAAAATTTTATCTTAATAATAATATTTTATAATGACATAAAATCATTGTAATAACTTAATTTATTTGTAAGTTAGAATTACAATACTTCAATAATTAATTTAAAATTAAACTTTAATATTGTGATCTATAATTTATAAATTTAATTCTTATTAAGTTTCTGAAAAATCATAATTTAATCAAAATAATTAGTGTTACAAACAAAACTACATGGATTTTAATACAATAAATTATAATATTTATTTTTTGTAACTACTTGTTCATAATATATCGCTTTTATTAATAATCATATATGATTATATTTTAAAATATAAGTTACACTAAATAGTTATTGTTACAACATAAGTTTTATATTATATAATTTATATTCTTAAAGTAAAAGAAATCAATTACTGTAATTAATGTTACATTACTTTAAAATAATTGTAATTATTTCAGACAATAATTAATTATATTAATTTCATAATTACCAAGATATCATGCTTTTTATAATAAAAAGATTAATAGACTTAGTCGACTTGTTATAAAGGAAGCGAGTGATAATTGTACTAAGTCCCTTTTAGGTAGGCAAAACCTCCTATTTCCAGGGCGCAAAACGCGCTTTCAAAGAAGGAACGTCATTTTCTAATTGAACATAATAATTCACAATCTGTAATTTATAACTTTAAATCTGAATTAAAATTGTGAATTTTTTAATGTAGTTAAAATAATTATTATAATGATTATAAATGCAGGAATTATTATACAGTAATATTTTTAATTTAAAAAACTGTAATTACTTATCTATGATAAATATTTTTATATTAATATTACAGTAAATAAAAAATGTGAATATATGTTCAACAGATTATTGTATTTATATTTATTAATTACCAATGGAAAAAAATTACAATAATAAATGTAGTTATATAATAATTATAGTAATTAGTTTAATTTTTCTTTGAAAATAAAATATTTTGTGTAAGAATTTATTTTCTAATATGAATTATTAGTTCATTATTTTTATTTTGAAAATAAATATTTATTATAGTTATTTTAAAGTATAATAATTAGGTTATTTTTACATTAAATATATTATTTATAATTCGACCAGATTTTAAAAAGTAAGGAAATATTTTTAAATAGTTAAGTTATTTATTTATGTATGAGTTATGTATTGAGAAGTTGTGAGGAACTAAATAGCTAATTAATTAAATACTTTATAATGAATACTTAATATTTTTAATGTATAGATTATATATTAAATTTAATCATTATTAATTATATAATTATATAATTATCTAGTGAGCCATGTACTTGAATTGTTTAAACATCTAAAAACTAGGGGAAAAAAAAACATGAGGAAAGTTTTGAAGTTGCAACTTCAAAACTTATCCCATATTGTTTGTTTTCCATTCCTAGTTTAAACATTATATAAACAAGGGGTGTGGTCATTCAATTTCACATTAAAAAATGTGTGCACATGGGATGAGCCATTTAAAAGGCTTAACCCAAAACAAAAAGAAAAATTATGCACAATTTTAAATTACTTACCTCCCTAACCTATTTATCTACCTAGTTAAATAGGTGTTTAGTTTGACCTACACACTTAGGTTGATTTATGTACTTACCTACCTAAGTACTTACTTATATGAATAAGTATTTACCCTAAGTTTGTAGGCACCTACGTACGTACCTACCTAGGTACCTACCAATTTAATATTAGTATTTTGTATTAAATTCATTTAAAAATGTCATGTGACATATTTACATCGGGCCATGTGTTTTAATATAAATCATCCAAGCATGTAAATTGAACATCCCATATTATTTCAAAATAATAATAATTATTATTTTAAATAATTAAATATTGGGACACATGGCAACACAACATTTGCCCTTAAGAATGATAAAAATAGTTACATCTTAATTGCACGTGACAATATGTATATAATGGAGTTAAAGGATGAACTTGTATTTGTTGACTTTTACGTTCATTCAATACCCCTTATCGTTTGCGACTAATATCACATGTGACTTGTCCAAATCAATTAAGGGGATTTTAGTCACAAATGTTCTTTGTGACTAAAATTTAACTACAAAGATCAGTTGAAAATATGTGTTTTTCTTCAAATGCATAACAAAAAACTTCAAAACAAAATTAGGTTTACCCAAACCAAAACCAGCTCCATACCATCTTAAAATGGCATATTAAAGTATGATCAAACCCTCATGAATCATTAGAATTTTTAAGATTCACATACATGGTATATCATATATAGCTACATATATTGTGTTGAAAAACAGTGTGGTAGATTTTAGCCATTCCATGTTGTTGGGAAAGCATTGGCTCAAATATGCAAAGGTTACACATGACTAGAGTAACAATGTCATTATTGTTCAAGGTAATGGAACATTCATAACAATATTAGTTAATTGGAAATTCGGAGTAAAAACCAAAAAGCCCCAAGTATTTGTTTGTTATGACTTGTTGGAAAGGTTAACATATGAAGAGGAAGATCTGAAGTTTGAAATAGAACCATAGTTGTTTTCAATTGGCATAATTATTATTTCAAATGAAACAGTTTCATTATTAAATGTTGGAGTGTCAAAATTCAAAAGTACTGAAGAATCTGATCCAAAGCAAGGGACATTAAATCATATAGTAGTAGAAATGGTGCCTTCAACAATCAAATCAAAAGACTTTTATGTCAGACCAAAAATATCACTAGAAGATAAGGTTTATCGTTAAACTTATTACCATCATAGCCAGGATGATATTCAAGTGGATGAAACACCAGCCAAAATATAGGTATAGAATCTTCAAATAGCAAGTTGGATTATAATTGAAGAACAATAGCTTGTTAAGTTAAATTTTGGCACAAACGTAAATCTACAATACATCAAGGTTAATGCACAATTGACAAAGGAAAAAACTAAGGACCTTAGATGTTACTTAAGGAATTTAAATATGTGTTTACTTGGATTTATAACAATATGAAAGCTATGTTTTTAGAGTTTGTGCAACACCGAATTGAATTAAATACTTCAATACCACCACCACATCAAGCAAGGTACAAATTGAACCCTAATTATGCTACAACTATCAAACAAAACATTAACAAACTATTTGCAATTGGATTCATTCAACCAATAAAAGAGGCTGCATGGTTATCCTTTATAGTGGTAATGTTTAAGATGAATGAAAAATTGAGAGCTTGTGTGGATTTCAAGAAGTTGAATAGGGCAACAAAAAAAAATCCTTATCCTTCGCCATTTTCTAATGAAGTTTTGAACATTGTAGCAAGGTATGAAGCTTATTCGTTTTTAGAGAAATACTCAAGATACCATCAAATACCCTTAAGGATAGATACAAAACAACTTTTGTAATACATTGGGGAACTTTTGTTCGGATGGTGATGCCATTTGGTGTCAAAAATGGGCCACCAACTTTCTAGAAAGTAGTTAGCAGAACCTTCAAAAAATATTTAGACCGGTTCATGAAGATCTTTTTAGATGACTTCATAGTCTATAGTGATATGGAGAGTCATTTGATGAAACTCAAACTTTGCTTTTAAAAATGCAAATAATATAATCAGTTTTAACCTAGAAAAATGTGCCTTTAAGGTATTTTTAGAATTGATTTTAAGGTTAATAGTTTCCAAGGAAGGAACAATACCATACCCTAAGAAGGTTCATGCAATAATGAATATGCTAGTACCTACAAACCCACAACATATTCATGTTTTTAATGGTATGGCTTAGTTTTATAGATGTTTCATCAAGAACTTTCTTTTATCATGGCACTAATCACAAAGCTAATGAAGAAAACATAACCTTTTTATTTAGGCCATAAAGTGTCAAAAAGCTTGGGATCAAATCAAGCAAAAATACATGGAAGCAACAATTCTGATATTTCCAAATTGGCATTTAAAGTTCCATGTGCACACAGATGCATCATTGTCGGCAATAGGTGCAATGTTGGCATAAAACCCAACTGGTAAATATGATCAGTCAATAGTATATGCCTTTAGACTACTAAATAAAACAAAGCAAAATTATACTACTACAAATAGAAAAACCTTAATAATGGTTTATGCTCTACATAAGTTTAGACATTTTTTGTTGGGAAACAAATTTGTCTTTTATGTAAACCACATGGCTTTGGTATATTTTGTCAATAAACCGCAAGTGTCTGGAAGGATAGCCATATGGCTATTGTTATTTTGGAGTATGATTCACAATAGTCTACAAGCCTAGTAGAACACATGTGGTAATTGATGTTTTATCCAGATTACCAAATAGTTTAGAACTATTAGGAGTCCTAGATCACACTATAGATGCATCATTATTCTCTATAAAACCTATATGGATGCAGGAAGTGAAAAGCTATTTGGAGACAGGTCAAATGCCAAAAACTCTAAACTTAGTTCAAAAATAGAAGTTGGCCAGAAAGGTATAACCCTTTACTCTAAAAGAATGAATAATGTATAGAATAGGACAAAACAATAAAATGCACAAATGTTTGACCACCTCAAAAGCATAGATTGTTCTGAAGGGGCTACGTGAAGGAATGGCAAAAGGACATTTTGTTACAAATATCACTACAAAGAAAATTTTAGATGTAAAATATTGGTGGCCAACTTTATTCAAAGATACTCAAGAATTTAGTAGAAGTTGTGACAGTTGTAAAAAAATTGGGGGACTTAAAACAAAAAGTCTAGCCAAGTTGGTAACAACACTTCTAGATGAACCTTTTATGAAGTGGGGTCTAGATTTTATAGGTCTAATAAAACCAATAGGAAGACTAACATGAAACAAATATATCCTAGTAACTACAAATTATGCAACTAAATGGGTAGAGGTAAAAACACTCAGAACTAATATTGTAGTAGTTACAACTAGATTCTTGTATGAGTACATTTTGACCAAATTTAAATGTCCATTGACCATAGTTATAAATCAAATAGTACATTTTATTAATGATACAATCAAATGTTTGACAAAATAGTTTTTGTTGAAGCATGTTAATTCAATTACCTATTACTCACAAGGAAATGGACAAGCAAAATCCACTAACAAAGTTATTGGTAGGCTTTTAACCAAGATAGTCAATGAAATAAATTAAAATTGGGATGAACATATGTTCATAGTTTTGTTTTCATAAGGATTGTTTGCAAGGTGGTAACATGTTATACACCTTATTAATTAGTCCATGGTTTGCATGTTCTAATGCTAATTGAATATGTTATATTGACTATTAATGGGGACCACAAAGATGCAGAACCAACCAGAGTACTAACAACTAGAATTACAGAGCTAGAGAAATTACAAGAGAATAGATTGGAAGCTCAAAATAATGTGGGAGCAAGCCAATGGAGCAAATTTCTATGGTGTCAACCCAATAATACTGTTTTTTTTGTTTTTGTTAATAATTTTGAACCAAATCCAATATTGGTCAATGTTAACAAGTTGTAACCATACAAATATGTGGATCAAACATTGAAGGGGATTCAAAGTTCAAAGAATTAGAATTTTTACATTCCATAGATTTAGACCACATGGGAAAAAACTTTGATGAACATTTAAAATATTAGAACAAAATGAAGATCATTGGGACTAATAAAAAAGTAATGTTGGAAGAAGTTCTAATAAACATGATGAGTAAACAACTTATGAAATAATACCCAATCCATGATTACAAAGTTTCACAATCATTAGATTGTGGGTCAAATAAGTTTGTCATGTCAAAACAAAATTCATCTGATTTAATGACTCAACATAGGCCAAATGAAATATGTAGTGCAGACAACACCATATCATTAGATTTAGAGATGTCATCAAAGTTATTTAATGCCACATCCACAAAATTTCTAGGTCATTAAGTTTTAATTGTAGCCCATGTTGGTGTTAGAATGAACTTTAACAACAAACGACAAGCGTCGAAAATTTTAAAAAAAGGACAAATCATTAAAGTGTTGGCCTTAAAACAAAAAGTGAAATGTCATTTCATGAAATGGGGTGATTGTGTTTCAAAAGGTGGCAAACACTACAATGACTATTTTTTTTCATTTTCCACAAACAAGTTTCAATTTTTTTTGTCTCCAAAATGAATGTTGAAAAAAGTTTGGTGGAGAAATTACAAACATAGTCTAGAGAAAAGTTACATAAATTAAAAGAGGAATAAGAAAGATTGAGAAAGCAATAAAAATTTGCAAACATTTTGCCTTTGCTGTCTAGGTCTCCAAAAAAGGTTTGCCTTTTCCTTCTCTAGTTTATTCTCAAAAATCTTTTCCAATATCCATGTTTGAGAGAGCTTTTGAAGCAATAAGAAAAAATGAGAGAGATTGTAAGGAAACATTGAGGAGATATAATTTTAAGAAGCCAAGAAGAGAGGTAGGTCCTAGTGAACAAATTGGTTTGATTTATGTTTCAAAATTTGAGGAAGAGCTGCAAAAAGACGATTTGTAACAAGAACAATAAGTGCCATTACATAAAAAGGAACCTACTTAGGAGTAAATTCTACAGAGAATCCATATTCCCAACAAGAAAAACATGAAGAGAACAAGTCAACAAGTAATGGCTACACATTTGTGTGGAAAGAAAATGTGGATTCACTAGGATGATGAAGTTATGTATGGTTTACCTCCTATAGAGCAAAGTTCCAATAGCAATCTGAAGAACATTTTGGTTTGGACAAGCTTTACAGAGGAAAAGAAAGCATGGGTAAATCGCAAAGGACATTTTAGTCACAAAGCCCAATCATCTTATCGACTAGGATTTTTTTAATTTTGAATTAATATTGAAATTTCATGTCATTGATGACCTTGGTATGATGTGTAAAGTGCATGCCATCTCAACTTAGTCATTTTATTCAATTAAATGTTATAAAAGACGCCTTGATGGATGACATATGTCAAAAATTTATAAACACATTATGAGTCATTGAACATGACCAAAAGTCAACCTAGCCTAACCTAGCTAGGTTAAGTTGGCTAGGTTAAGTAACCTAGCCTAGCTTGCCTAGCCAAAAGCCAACCTAACTTAACCTAGGTAGGTTAACTACCTATGTTAGGTAACCTAGGTTAGGTGGCCTAGATTAAAAACAAATGTTGAACTCCTAGCCCAGGAAGCCTAGACTAGGCTACTTAACCTAAGCCAAATGGCCTAGGTATCATAGGTTGCACAAATGAGGATTTGAACTTGTCACTTTCACTTTGGGGTTCAAGTCCTCATCCATTGTAGTACCACAATTTCTTATACTAATTATATTTAACGCAAAGTTATAAAACTCAAAACTTTTAACCTTGAATTAACCTTGTGCACCCTAGGTCAACCTACCTACTACCTACCAACCTAGCCCAGACCTAAACCTCCCTAGGTTGATTTAAGATGATCTAATTTGTCAACCTATACTACTTAATAACCTAGGCATTTTTAGGCTAAAAAAACCTAGGATAATTATGTCTTATTTAATCACATCATAATCATATTTAATCACATCTAGTCGCATCATAGTGACATCTAGTTGCACAAACTTAAAGTGGTTACAAATTTGATAAAATATCTTGTAATGAGGCTATAGGTAGGTTGATTTGGCAAAAAAACCTAAAGGTAGGAACCTAGGCAAGTTTACCTAGGTTAACGTATTAGTAGGGTAACCTATTTTAGGTATATTTAAACATACTATATGTAGTAAATTTATTATGTCTAATTAAGTAACTTACAAAGTAGCCTATATTATGAAGTAGCTTTTTACTAAGTAGCCTACATACATAGGTTAATTTAATAGCTATATGTGTTAAGTAGTTAAAAAATCAAGGAATTATGTGTCACCTTTTTCAAAATGACTATTAATATTATAATCATAATTTATAATGAATAATAGATTGTTTAGTACACGTACACATGCAAGTGAATTCATGACTTCAAAAACCTCATGGCACACAAAAAAATATGGCATGCCATAAATGTTAATGCCATAAATTCAAAACACACAATAATTTATGGTGTCACAAAAAATCATGGATTGCCATGAAAATTTGTGACACCTTGTTGCCAAATGGCATGCCATGTCATCATCACATGGAAGATCGAATCGTTATTAATTGCAACAGACAACAATATTTTCAACTAGCTAATAAATGAGATTAATTCATCAAATCAATGACATGAATCACGATGTGAAGTTAGTGTCACGAGTCATGAAGTGTTGCAACTACTAGTCAACCTCGTTGCCATGTGACATATCATGCCAACATCACACAACCATAAATTGTTATTATTCACGAAAAGTTGCAAGAATGAATGAAATTTTGTTCTTACCTAAATTTGGATGAATAAAAGGATAAGGTGTAGTAATTTACTAACAAGTCTACAATGATGATCTCCATATTAGATCATGGAGAGTTTGTCAATTAGGCTGCAATTATGTACTTTCAATTGGTCAAGGAATTGATCAAATGGGAGAAGTGTCAAAAAAACATGATTAAGGTATATAGCCAAAAGTGAATAAAAAAATATCTATGTCATTCTACCATAATACTAATTATGTTTTAGAAGTGGTTTCCATTAAAAGGAGCAAAACCACAAGAGAAAAAGAAGTAGGCATAGCCAAATGAAGACATGAGAAGAAAGGAGAGTTTGAAGGAGAGGTTCATAAAAAACAAAAGACCTTTGAAACCTACACACATCTCTCTTTAAAATGAAAAATAGCTAGAGACTAGGACAACCAGAAGAGCAGTTTTGATGTCTCAGTTTGATGATGATGAGGAGAAGGAGGTTTTGCAAAAGAGGTAGAAAAGACAAGAGGATATTACAATGATAGGCAATATTAATCGTCAAAAAATAGCAGAATCGCTAAGGAAGCAACAACATCAACATTAGAGACAAAAGGAGAAATCCATATCTTCTAAATTTGATACAAGACCACAAATTTCTCTTAAGCAGGGGCAAAGATCAGATGGGTAAGAACATCAAAGATGGCCCAACAAGGAGCCAAAATTTCAAGTTCACTAGCCAACATAGCAACAAATACATGATCTGAACTTAGATCCATTAGAAGTACAACAATCTATCCCAACACCACATAACAATGAAGGTATGCTACTTTCAATACAAGTTTTGCAATAGGCACAAATGTATTTGGAGAGATTTGGACTGCACACATAAGTTTAGGTTATTCAAGAACAAGTTCCAAGGGTTAGACTCCTAGGTTTCATACACCAAGATTTGAACAAGGGATAAAAGCAGAATTGGTTGAACATAGAAAAGCTGCTAGCATGTTTCAATAGGCAACAAAGTACAATATACAAATGACCAATGTTTTGCTTAGACTTTCTGATCTAGAAATAACAAATAAGTAGATCATAAAAGAGAAGGACAAATTTGTCTAGAATCTGCAACGGACTTTGGAAAAGGAATAAAAGCTCAAAGCAAAATTACAAGATAAGAATAGTCAAGTATTAGCAAAATTGTAGGCAACAAGACGTAAGATTAATAACATGGAGAAACATAGCAAGGATATGGAGAACATAAAAATAGAAAGGGATTCTTCTCATGAAACTTTAAAGGAAACAAATGCCAATTATTAGAACTTGAAGGTAGAAAAGGATATTTTGAGTGTGGAGCATAACAAATTTTAGAGAGACTGCAAGAATATGGAGTAGACTCTCTTGAAACAACAAAAGGAGTTGGAGGAGCTCATAATGGAAGTTGGTAATATATTTCAAGCAAAGAATGACATACAAAGGTAAGTTAATTAGAGCATGCAAAGATGGATATAAGTTTATCGAAGTAGATAACCTTTAATGAGAAGTTGCATAAACTTATGGAAAAGACCAAGAAAGTAAAGCCTTTCAATTATGATAATGTTTTCACTGAAAACAATGAATTCAAGAAGTAGAATACTTTGCTTTTGATAAAACTCAGGGCATTGTCAATGGAGGAAAAAGATGCAAATTTGTGGTGGGATGCAATACATGATATTGTTCAGAAATATGTTAGAAAGGTCTGCATAAGGTATGAGAGAAATGAAAGGCTATATAGGCATAGGATATCGTAGTTGGAGAAGGTCATGCTAACATTTGAATATGAACTTTTAATTCTTTTTTCAAAACTAGAAATCTCAGATGAACAAGAAGACAGAAGGAATATTGGTGGTGTAAGACCATTAGGTACAAAAACATTAAAGGAGGAACCAAAAGATCTTAGAGGAGGGAAGGATAGCCTTGAGAGGGAAGTTGGTGGTGAAACATATGCGTTAGAATAAATTCTAGAACCAATAAAATTTGTTGTGCAAGAAGTTAGTTGTTTAGAATATGCATATGCAGCCACAAAAATAGGGGAATAAATACAAATTGAAGAACATAGAACTTAGGAAGTTCAACAAGATTAGATTAAATTTACATTAGAGTTATAACAACAAGAGTAGATTCAAATTACATTAGATTTATAGTCATAACAACAGCCACAAATGACATCACAAATGTAGTCACATGAGTAAACAACTACATAGTTGTCAATAGAAGCATGATAAGAACGACAACAAACAATAAGATGTTGCTTCAATTTGAAGTACAATTAGGCAAAGCAATTTGTAGCATAGATAGATCAAATTGTAGTGCAATTGGAACAACATTAGATTTTTTGAATCATAAGATAAAAAACAACATTAGAATTAGTTTTTTTAACAAAAATTTTATCTAGAATTCCGGGACATAATTCAAAGTACATGTGGGGTAATGTTAAGAATATAGTTACTAGTGGTAATAGTTAGTTAATATATTTCTACTTACTTAGTTATTGTTTTAGGAATTACTAATTAGATTACATAGTTTTTATCACCATTTGAATTTGAATAAAACATAGGATTGTTTTATATCTTTGAAGAAGAGGAGGAGGAGGGTTTTGTAAAACATGGAATTTTCATGGAGTTGAAAGAAAAGCACTTTGATTTATGGAAAAGTTTTATTTTCATAGCCATAATTGTTACTTTGAATATATATTTTTTATCATACTTCAATTAATAGATTTTAATTTTGAAACTAGTCTTGAGTAGTCTAAATGAACAAATTTTTTTAGGATTAGTTTTATGATGTTTCACTTCAGATTTATATTAGAATATAAGATTAGAGATTCTATATTTACCAAAGGAAATGTGAAATAAATATTAACAAAATTTATCATTTTATAAAGGTGTGATGCAATGGTCAATGACTTGATTTATTCTTATGAAGATGAGGGGTTTAAGTTTTTATGGTTACACCTTAGAGGCCTGGTTGGGATAAACGCCCATTACTACTTACCTATTATTTTATTTAAATATTTATAAGTAAACTAGCCTAACCTAGGCTAAATAGTTAGGGCATTTGACATCATGAAACAATTCATAATGTAGTCACAAATTCAATCACAAAATCAAGTTGCACAAAAGTTACTCAGCTCCACACCATAATGCTTATCATTCATGATAAGGGATTAAAAAAGAACCTATAGTCATAAGGGTTTGCAATTGCTAAATCAACTTCCATGCCTTGTGGTGCCTTTTACAATTAATTATTCAATGGCACTTGTCTTTAACAACTAAAACATTTTCTAATCACAAATGTCCATCTATCTATGAAGGATGGTAGTCTGCTTTGTTTTGTTTTGTAGTTATGAGATCCACCATACCAAGATGCTTCATATTGTGTTCTTGTTGTCTTTGGAAAGCTCTCGATGAGGAGGGGTGCATGGGCTTGGTTCCATGATGTTTGGACTTGCAGTGCAAAAGTTCTTGAATATTGAATGATTTCTTCACTGAAAATTAAATTACACAGTAGCTAAAAACTACAGAGGAGTTGGAATGTGCCTTTGGTGTTATTGGAAAGATCTTGATGAGTAGAATTTAATGGAATTTATTTGGCAAGATTTGGATTCAGAATGTGGGAGATATTGATTTTTAAGTGATTTCTGCCGCTGAAAATTCAAATAATCTAAAAAAACCAGGTTTCGGAATGAAAAATCAGTTGAGAACGTGGTAACACTTGAAGGGCTTACCATTCATTCAAGCATGATTTCCTTTCATATTTGGCTGTTCAAAAAATTGATACATACATCGCAAGACAATGTTCACATGTTGAGTTTCCCTATTTTTGTAATGGGTTCGCACTTGGGCCAACAGCACAGGTCACACTAGTTATGATTAAAACCCACTTATAAATTGAAAGATAATTTTTCAAATGTTTTCTAGTGTATGTGTATGTAGGGGCAACCTAACTGAGCGCATTCCCAAAATAAAAGGTCCTAGGATTGGGTGGCATCCAAGTATGGCCTCAAGTTTCAAGCATGTTCATTAGCCAAGGGACCTACACATCTTGAAACATAAGGCAAACACATTATGAGCTTAAACAAACATAGGTAAATCACAAGGCAGTAGGAGCGAGAGGCACTGTATGCCTACTACAAGAGACCTCATACATGTATGTAAGGCACCTTGTATTTTCAAGGAAGCGTTGGCAGTATGTAAAAGACACCCTCCAAAGAGACTACAAAATTTCTCTGAGTGCTTTACATGTATTGTAATGCCATGACAATAGAGGTAGAGCATTACACCCTCTAAACATGGAGGTTGAAGCCGGAGGGTGTAATGCTCTACTAGCTCCAATGTAATGTTGCTTGTAATATTTTATTTGGAAGTGATATTGAGGAAGTGAATGGTTTTTCAGATTTAGCCACCGAGATGCATTGATAACAACCAGGCTTCACAACCAGCACTACTACTATGCTTAAGAAAAACATGTAACTGGTACATGGAACCAGCAATCCACATTCTGTGAACATGTGGAATTTAATGGGCGTTTTTGCAGAATCATGTTGTTGTTACAGCCAGCCAATATTATTTCTAATTCACAATTGACAGTTCGTGGAATGGGCCAACATTGCTCGTGAAACAAGCAGCTCGTCACATAATGCAAGTTCAAACAAGGCATCACAACACGCTGGCCCTGCCAATAGACAAGATGTTGTACATCTACCTACTGTGTCCACACTCTGAACACCAATAAAACCCATTCCAATCTAAACAGTCTAAACACTTTCACCAAAGAAACCAGTTCACCTAATATCAAACCGGTTCTAATAAGGTAAAACTTCCAAAAGTTGGATCCAATGGGATGAAGGAACCATGTAATTTTTTTCTTTTTTTTTCCTGACAATTTTTTTTCTTTTTTTCTTTCCAGAGAAATTGGAATTTTCGGAATTCTTTTTCTCTAGTACAAAATAAAATACTTAAAAAAAAATCTCAATTTTATGAAATTACCAAAAAAGAAAAACTCTGCATGTAATAATAGGATTAGGGTAATTTGACTGCAAAAAATGAATTTAATAAGTAAATAAATAGCAATGTACAGCTTGGTTTCAAACTATCGTGCACATAACTAAAAAAATTTCAACTAACAAATTAATTTAAAATTTTCATTTAGGAAAAAAAAATATTGAAGATTCAATATTTTTGGTCAGGCACTTTTTTAAATTATAATTTTTTTTGAAAATCTCACCATTTTTCTGAAAACCATATAATAATTAGTGTCGAAGAAGAAGCCAGGAACAAGGTAACCTAGTGGTGCATTGTTGAACAAACCCACCCAACTACTGAGTGCCAAGACTTGAAATGTTGAAACCCTAAAATTTTATCCTGAGTCAGAAAAGCCCCATGTTGCTTCCACAAGATGGATCATACTCTGTACTTGACAAATTGTCATGTCAACATAGTGAAATGAATGTTAACCTAACATATGGACGCAGTTCAAAATTCACAAACAAAATTCCGTGCTTGTACCATTGCGATTTATGTAAGTTATGGAGAGGAGGTCGTAGAATTAAATCGGCCTCCAAATTCAACCCAAACAGAAGCCATGATGAGTTGAAGTAATGAAATTGTGGACATTGCTATGCTCTCTCTCTCTCTCCTCCAAATTCAACCCAAACAGAAGCCTTGATGAGTTGAAGTAATGAAATTGTGGACATTGCTATGCTCTCTCTCTCTCTCTCTCTCTCTCTCTCGGATGGGTGCAAGATTGTTACACACCGACACCTGCAAAGTTCATTGGCGGGTGGTGTTTAGTGTTCTGTGAATACCGGACAACAACAATAGTTGTGGAGGAAGTTCCTGTGCAGTGTCAACAATGGGCACGTTCTGACTCTGCATTATGTACTTTATCAATGAATGAACTCAAAAAGCCCACCATAATATTTATTGTGTGTGTGTGTGTGTGTGTATTTGTTTTTTT
>Ga0209208_10002181_pt1 | contig 27986 bp, 24 predicted proteins | sample S1TSphfallax_3_FD_187694 | JGI IMG/M metagenome (GOLD analysis project Ga0209208, IMG submission 187694) | Host-associated microbial communities from peat moss isolated from Minnesota, USA - S1T2_Fd - Sphagnum fallax MG (SPAdes) (version 2) | ecosystem: Host-associated > Plants > Peat moss >...
TGATTTCCTAACATGTAGGTAACTTACCACATGCTAGTGGAAAACTCTTGATGAGGGTTACAACCTTTCTTCAGACCGCATCTCAATCGAAGGTTTGCACACAAAATTATGGGACTCCAAAATCATGGGAATCCCAATTTTGAAAATTTCGAGACTCCCAACTTGGGAGTTCCAGGACAAACTGACATTCGGGTGTAAGCCTTGTGGCCAAGCACAAAAAATAATATAAAGGGGAAGGTGGTGGTTTCCCCCAAGTCTGGGCTGTGATGAGTTTTATGAATATGTGTTTGCTCGCAGCTCGTCCGTGCACCAAAGGTGCTCCAACTCTGCATTAACCAACTTGTTATTTGGTTTGTGTAGGTCCATGTGAATAATTGATCTGCTTGTCACTCGTCCTAGTCCCCATCCTGAAGTTCCAACATGCCCCTCTACCCCCGAAGCATTGCGAATCAAATAACGTACCCCAACTTTTTATCCTTTTGTTGTATTCACCTTTGGACTTGCAATTGAGTCTATCAAGGAGTTTGGAAATGCATCAAAATTGGTCATGAATCTCCCAAAATAACCATTTATAAAATGGGGACTTGATTTTGTGGGGCTAATTAAGCCAACATGTAAATATATTAAAAAAAAATACATTATTGTAGACATATTTTATACTACCAAGTGGGTGGAAACAAGAACATTAAAAACCAATATTGTAGTTGTAACAACAATTTTTTTTTATGAGTGCACATTAATCGAATTTGGATGTCCTTTGATAATAATCACATATTAGGGGGTTCATTTTATTAATGATGTTATCAAACATTTGACAAACCATTTTCTTTTTAAACATGTGAGCTCTACAACCTATTATCCTTAAAGGAATGGGCAAGCTAAGTCTACTAACAAAGTACTTAGGATTATGTTGACCAAGTTAATTAATGAAAATAAAATAGATTGGGATGAACATTTGTCAACAATGTTATTTTCATACAAAATTGCATACAAAGTAGCAACAACATACACACCATATTAATTAGTGTACGATTGCATCCATTGATGCCCACATCGTACATAGTGTTAGTTACAAGTGGCATTCAGATAAACAATACTTCGATGAAAGTTTTGATTAGCAAAGTTTCAAAATTGGAGAAGTTGTAGGAGACTAGGATGCAAGTTACAGAAACTACTGGAATTCAGTAATGGAATATAACATTATGGAATCAACAAAAAAATCTAGAGAAACAATTCAATTTTGGTGATTATATTATGTGGTTTCCAAAGATAAGTAAGTCACAACTAGGGAAGTTTACTAGGAAAATGGTTTGGACCATACAAAGTGCAATATGTGTTACCAAATAATATTATGTTATTGGTGATAATTGAAAAGTTTGAGACTAATCTTGTGTTAGTCAATGTGAATAAGCTCAAGCCATATGAATACATGGAATTTGAAATTCAAAAACAAAAACAACAAATGTTAGTATATTGGGAGCAGAGTGGAGGTGGACTTCAGGAAGACGATTTTGATACAAAGGTGGAAGATGAAGATTGTAACACAAAGACCATAGATGAGGGGCAATGAAGAAGAAAGGATGGAAGATCTTGAGGTCAAAACAATATTGATTCCAAAACTTCAGATGAAGGATAAATTGTTGGATGATAACTATAGAAGTGAGGGATTGGTGGTTCATATTGAGGTGGACTATTAAATATGAAATGAAAAATTTGTGGTCTAGAAATCCAAAGTCAGTATATTGGTGATATTGGCTAATTCAACGTATGTATCCTCACAATCAACAAAAAAGGTACAAGGAGAATGACGTAAAGTGAGTAAAGTTGAACTAAGAGGACTACAAATGTAGAACGGTCAAAAGATGAAATCTGAGATGTTCATTCACAATGATGAAATGACATGCTTCCACATGGATGTACATGGGACATAAAAGTGACAGTGATGGGCCATCATAATTTCAAGTATAGGGTGTTAATTAAAGGACAATAGGTAGCCTAAAAAAAACATGCAAAAAGTTGATGGACGAAAATAAACAAGGTAACTGTCACAAGTCATTTTCATTTGTTGTAGGAAGTCGTGTGTTTTCTCGAAGTTATAGTGTTCGAAGAAAAATGAATGCAAAAAACGCAACAGAAAAATTGTGGAAAATAACGAAGGAAAAGGAAACACAGAGACTTGAACACAAATAAAGAAAAAAAATGAAAGGAGAAGTGTTGAAAAAATGAGAAAAAGAAAATGTTGAAAAGAAGGGAGAGGGCTAGAGTGTTGAATATTCAACCGTTGGCAGTGAAATTGTCGCCACATTCATCGTCATCCTCCAAAGTGTGAGGAGGGGAAGTAATATCATGAAAAAATGCAATTTGCGCATTCCATAATTTAGGACATCTATAGGTCAAGATCATATATAGTAAAGTTTTTGAAAAGACAAAGAAAAGGTTGGAGTTCAAAGTAACAAGGAGGCTCAAGAGCAACACTAGTGGATCTAGTATTAATCCAAGAGTTGGATGAAAAAGAAGGCGTGGAGTAGTAATACGTGGAAGGACAAGTGGCAACATTGAAAGACACAAAAGAAAAAGAAGTACTTGAGGCGGGAGTGTAGCCATCGAAAGAAATGCAACCAAGTATAATGGGGATCAACATGGCTACACTAGCAACTATAAGTGCAAGGAGGAAAATAACCATGTTGGACAAAACAACACTGTTGGAAAGAGGTATTCACATTCCGGATCTTAATAGATTCATGTGGATACATATGAAATAAAATTATGACAAGCATGTTGAGAGGTTAGAAACCTAGAAAAACATCAATGAAGAAGAAGAATGGGTTGATAAGGTAAGGCTTATCATTCTATTTTATATGAAATGGGAAGCACCAATTCCTAATATAATGTTGGAATTTCTTAGCAATTTTGTAATCAAAATCACAAGTATCTATTTTGATTACAAAGACAAAATGTATGTGATTAGCAAGCAATTGCTTATAGATGTCTTTAGAGTCTATGCAAAGGGGTATGTAAAAAACCCAAAAGGGCAAATCAATAAAACTATAGCATTACAAGCCCTACAAGTTATAGAATTGAACCCATGAATTCTATTAGAGATTAGTGGAATGCAAAGAATTTGAGTTTGCCATACTCGATGAAATACCCTGCAATTATATTTGTGATCTATCAAGGAGAAATGGTGACTTACTTTAGGAATAAGAATGTCATCACACTAATAAGAACAAAGAAAAGGAAGAAGGTAGATTGGGTGCAAATTATGTTCAATAGTTTGTGTAGCAAATTGGATCGATCGTACAAATATGTCAAGGAAAATAAGGGGGACAAGAAGGACACGTGTCAATCAACCATGATCCTAGCAAAGATTTTTAAGTATATGTTGTTTCCACAAAAGAACAATCCATAGAAACCACATACCAAGGTTAAGAGAACCAAAGAAGATATGTAAATAACATTGGAAAACAAAAGAAAAATTGCAACAAAATTTCTAAGGGGTGCTCTAAAGAGGAAGAATAAAGTTGAAGAAGGTGGAACCTCGGGAGTAGGGGCCAAAAAGGAACATGACAGCATAGAGGCAAAGGCCCAAAAGATGATGAGAAGGAAAGTGGCACCATTTGCAATGCCAACATTAGTACATGTAGGGAGGTAGAATGTTGATGCATCACAAATGTCAACTCCATAAGATAGACATATGAGAAAACAAAGACAAAAGATCAAGAAGGAGAGTGATATTAAATCTCCAAAGGTTGAAGAACAACCATAGATAGAGGGAGACATATATGAAAACTAGATGAACAACAATGGAAGTCCACAAAATTTGCAACAACAAAAACAATAACAACAAATACAAGGAGGTCCACACGCTAATGAACTACATAAGGAAAGGATGGGAACAAAACCTCTTTTAAGAGCATTTAGACCACTAGAGCTACATATAACAACTAGTAGACCAAGATCTCCAAAAGGACAACCATTTGAGTTTGGGTTGGGGAGTAGAATAGTACAAGAGTTGGGATCTTCTAAATAAAGATCCAAAAATGTCACAACATAAACAAGTACACTAAGATCTATGGAAGAGGTGGTTGCAAAGGTGATGTAAGCTGATAAAATAGTTTAATTGCTTTAAATCATGGCTATTGTTAGTTTGAATATGGGGAACTTCAATTTGGAATGAACAATCTGAAAAACAAACTAGCCATAGAGAAAAAAGATAAGGCATCATTACAAGAGGAATTTGAGAAGGAGAAGGACTTCTAGAAGGAGTATAAACACAATATAGAAATCTAGAGGAAGTAGAAGACAAAGAATGAACACAAGATCAAAACGCTAATATTGATAATTGAAGAGGATAATGAGGAACTTAAGGAGAAGATAGGGCTAATGAAATTTCAAATTCAAGAATTGAAGTAGTTGAGGAAGATGGTTAAAGTTTGGGAAACCATAAAAAGAAAATGGACAAAGAAACTATTTATTTACAAACAACAAAAGGAGGCCTTGAATAATCAAGTAGAGGCACTAACAAGAGGAAAAAAAAGAGAATGTACTAATTGACATGGAGTTGATAAACTTGAAGAATGTTTTTATGCTCAATTTTGAGGAAATTAAAAGAACAATAGAAGTAGATATAGAAAAGATGGCGGAGAAAAATAAAGAGCAATAAAAAGAATCTATAGTAGCTACATGCATGATTGGAAAATGCAAATGAGAGGAAAAATTGTTTGGATCCAATCTATGTGAAGAAAAGATTGGAAGATTATGATTAGATGTTGCAGTATTATGCCTTCGTGAAAACTAAGAGCAAAATGAAGGATTTTTATGCGAAGTCTAAGGAGTGGTTGGAAGTTGCAGAGGAATATTTTTCCAAGGAGTTGGAGAAAAATCTAGCCCAACATAGAGTTGATGATAAAAATTACATATACAAGCTCAAGGTATATTAAAGAACCTTCCTAGATTTCATATGTGGAAGCCCAACAAGCACAAAAACATCATGCCAAGATGAGGATAATGAAGCAAGGCCCAATGGGATGGTTCAAGAGGAGGAGGTGCAAGTTAAGGAACCGTTGATACACAAGGGAAAAGGTTAGGGAGATAAAGAATCATAGATGAATTAGGGTCAAGAATAAAAACAAATGAAGACCATTCCAGTAATAGAAGTAGAGCAATCACAGATGCAACCACTAGAAGTGGAACCATAGCGTAAGTTAGTGGAAGAGGAGGTAAGAAGTATAGAACAAGAAGTAGGTGCAAAACCACATGTTGCTATACAAAATGAGAGTACAAAAGCTACAATTGAACAACTAGAAGCACAAGATGTTGTATAGTGACTACATTTCATTTTTTTGATATTCCACAAGGATTTCGAGGACAAAATCTAGAGTATGGGGGGAGTAATGTTAAGTGAATAGGTACATTGCATAGTTTTTGGGCTTACAAGACATTACAAATAGGAATAGGCCATTGGACACTTGAGGGGTTTGAAATTTGAATTCTAGTTGCATTCTGTTTTTTTATTCATGTTGATGGCAACTTGGGGATACCCAAGGGAGAGAGTTTTTGAAATTTGAAGACATTCGTAGATACATACTTATGGAGTATGAATAGAGATGTAGGTATTTGTATAGGAACAACACATTCTAGTGTTGAATACCACAAATTGGACTTGTTTTGATTACATTTCCATAGAACATGGATTTTGCTTTATTTTTGTTGAATTTTTAGTAAACAAGGAAGTACAAACTTATCCACTAATTTCCATTTTCAATTTGATGTGTGAATCAAATGTGGTCTTTAATCCCATGAATATGAATTGTAATTATGTTTGTAGTTTTTGGGCATTGTGTTATGGATTACAAATTCTTGTTATTAAAGATAACCATGAATATGGTGTATTATTGAACTAGAAATTTATGTGCTCTTAGAATTAATGTAGAGTTGTGAATGAATGTATATTTGTAGTGTAAATTTTTTGTTACATAAGTGTGGAGTGGTTGTGGAGGAATTGAATCCACATCTATACATACTATTCAATGATATTGTCAAGAATAAGGTTGGTACATGTCATGAAAACAAAAACCTAGTGCTTGCACAAATTCCCACACAATGTCCATTTGCATATGTAAGACGCATATTTGGTGAAGGGGGTGTGAAGATTGTACATGACACTAGGATGGTGTTGGCTCCACACCATCCATGCACTAACATTATCGTCACCCACCAAAGTTGACTAAATCACATTGGTGTGTGGGATCATGAATGCCTTTTCCACACTTGCTACCACAAATTGTGCCACAACCTTGTTCTTTATGAACCCCCACTTCTTCATCTCCATTTGATGCATGTAGTGTTGTGCCATACTCGTAGTTAACCTCCACACTAACCAATCAATGTGATGCTCCTTAAAGCCTTTTGTCTCAAAATTAAAAGAACCGTCACTTCAAAGCCCCATGGTAAGATTCTATGCTAACTTGGGTATCTTGATTCAAGTGTGGCACTCGACCAAGTCCTAGCATCCACAAGCCTACATGGACATGCACGTTGCATATGAGGGTCATGGGTTATTTTTTATAGGTTCAAATAAAAATCGACAAAATATATCATGTTACATTCATAAGCCCTTGGATCTTGGTAAACGGTTTAAGGTGGGTAGATTATTTACCAAGTTGGCAATAGTAAGCCCAAAAGTATCTAGTCCATGCATCATCAAACAAGTAAGGTTATCAAAGGTCCAACATCTTCTCCCTCTCACATGCCTTGAAAGATTGAATCATCTCCCTAGAATCGATGGACATGAAGATCATATTGTGTAAGTAATCAAGTACTACATGCCTCACCTTTACATCTTTTATTTTTTCCATAGACTATAATCACCATGTTTTCAACACATGTCAAGCAAAAAAGAAAATTAGGACATGATCTCAAAGGTGAATGCAAGGTATGGTGGTTCAAATTGGGAATCATAATGGTAATTTATGCAAGGTGTTTTGTGTTTAAATGTTTATGGTGAATAATGTGATCTTAAATACATTAAATGTTGAGTCATTCTACATTAACAAATTGATTATGAAGACATTTTCACAATTATTTTTTGAAAAGAATGCATTCATTATCAATAGTGGACTTTTGAAATAAAAAATATGGATTGATTAGTCAACTACATTATTAAAATTTTAATATTGAATTCCATTCCAAAATATTTATAATGACTAATCATGAGTTGAAGAATGAAATCATAAAGTTAAATGTGAAATCTTTTTTATGAAATCTTAACCAAATGGTAGTTTATTGTATGTGTCCATGCACCAATTAGCATAATTGAATGCTTAAATAATCATTTACACTTGCGATTTAAATAAATAAAAAAACTCAAAATTAACCCCTAAACCTTACAAGAAAAAGTATATCATTATTTGGTATGATATGTGTTGTATCCATCGTCCCCAAATAGAGATCCAACCTTCATTGCATCTTTAAAAGCCCACCAAATTGAATAATGAGTAAAAAAAATATGAACCCCATCTAACAAATGATTACACATGGACAAAAAAAACAATACATTGAAAATGAATGTTAAAAAAGGTGAAAACACACTAAGGTGGAGTACTTTTTGACATATGTGGAGTCCATATTAGTGTTACAAAAAAAGTTCATTTTACATTATAACAAAAAAAATTCCATTGCACAAGTCATATGGCAAGGCTAAGCAACTTTATTTTTTACTTTTAAACTTTATCAATTATAAATAATTACATTAAAAATTTACATTTGAAAAATTGAGAAGTTGAATAATTAATTCAAATGAATAAAGGACTTTATAAAAAAAAATCTACATTTCCTTGTATACCTCAATTTATGGTTTTCAAAATCTTTCAAAATTGTCTTCTTTTGTATCAATGGCATCACATTACTTTTTATGTTAAAAAATCACTCAATTACGCATTTTAATAAATATAGTGAGTGCATAATCATATGATATGGACTATGATGTTAGGTTTTTGGCATTTCAAAAGTTCAATATGTTATGGTAATTCAAAATCTATTCATGAAATTCATACAATATGATCATTTCACATATAATATTATTTTTCTGAGTCCTTTTCATATATTATTCATTTATATTTTGTTCCATGGCCCATGATTGATAATCCAATAATTTGTGACAAGATTATGTACTCCACCTTAATGTGCTTTCACCCAAACCCTAATTCCTTACAACCAATTTTAAATTTTTTTTAATGGTTATAAACTTGTCTTAATTTGCATCAAACCTTTGACCCCAATTTTTTAACTAATTAATTGTGGTGAATTTTTGTATAAAAAAATTTAATTTCAAAACTTGAATGAGACGAACATGAAGTTTTATTCATACTTCTTGTGACATAGGAGTTAGTTTCCCTCTCCTTCAAAATAAAAGAAATGAATTGATCTTACTACATATATGTCCCTTAAAATGAAAGGAATTCCAAATCCTGCCTAAATATTTCTTGTTTTGTATTTGATTAGCATTAAGGTAGGTTTGTGCCTTGCACATTTAATGTCATAAAAAGATTAGGGGCACCTTCCAAATATCCCTATGTGCATCAAATGAAAAAAATATAAATAAATTGGTCTATGCATATGCATTTATTGAATCAAAATGGAGGCACACTTCTAAGAAATCATGCAATTAAATTATTGTCTCCAAGGGCAATACATGAATTTTTACCATTAAATAGTTGATGATCAAATTTGCACATGTAACACCCACATTAGGAAACTACAATTTAATGTAATTTTATTTGACATATGCAATGTTGGTAGGATAGTCCTAACTATAATTTCATTTTCCAAACCCCATATGCAATACCTTCAAATAACTGGGGGTATACTCTAATGATAATACCTTTATATGGGCGATGCATCAAATTTTAGTTGTGGCCTTGCATATGATTACAACAAAAAAATCTAATTCAATTGCAATACCTTCATATTTAGTTTACAAGTGGTGGATATTGTTTTCTAATGTTCAAGGGTATTGCATGGCCCCAAAAAAAATTGAAAGCTGATGTGGTGCCTTAATGAATGGAATAGGTTTAGGGTTAGGGTTAACATATTTTTTGATATTCTGAAGGTATTGCTTAGCTCCAAAAAAACCTAAAGATTATGCAATACCCTAACAAGTTTAGGGTTAATGTTAGGGTTGGTGGATGATGTTCAAAATTGGTCCTAACAATATTGTTTGACCCCCAAAAAAACTAGAGTTTTATGTAATATTGTAATGAATGTATTAAGTTTAAGGTTGTTGCATTGTGTTTCACATTATTTTAAGGGTATAACTTTGCTTTATGTAAATACCATAATTATAGTATTAGGTTTAAGGTAAGGGTGCCTCCTTATGTTTCACACCCTTTTAAGTTTATGGAATGTCTTAATTGGTTCATTAGGTTTCAGGATGAGGTCTGCAAATTATGATTGGTGTTATGTCAAGGGTATCATATGGATAAAATAACAATATAGAACTTATGCAATACCCACATGTGTATATTACAAATAATCTTGGAATGTTCATTATGAAATATGACAAAGGTATTGCGAAAAAAAATCCTTAAGGTTTAATTAGACTTGCATAAATGCTTGGATTGCATATGTAATACCTTCATCTACTAACAATACATTTAATCATTTTTTTTGTTCAATGCAAGATGCATAAACTACATATGTTTCTTTTGCAAATTCATATTCTTTACAAGCATATATCCTTGCATATATTTTTTCCAATGCCAATGGATGTTTGTGGAACCTACATTAACCCAAAAAAATGTGGCATGGAAAATCCATGGATGTCACAAACCTCATGGTACAAAATGTGTATTAGTCCAAAAATAGGATGTTAAGCTAAAACTTGGCCAAATGATCATGAAAAATGATGTATGCCCACAAATCACTTCATACTCTAACCATTCGCTCTTGCTTTCATTCTCAGTTTCACTAAAACTATCATTGAATAATCCATTTGCATTTTGATAATGAGTCGTTGCATCTTATGCAAGTTGAACATATTGTCATGTGTATAAGTGTCAATTTGCCAAAATTGTTTTCATTGCATTCGCTATGAACACCTCCTTAGAGATATTTTGAATCCTAAGGTGAATATACACACCTGTAAATCAATGAATATAACTTACCAACACAATTTTCAAGCATAATGCAAATTTCAAGTGAAAATTGAATGTGAGATCACTTGTCAACCATGAACCATCTTCATTTCATGATAATGAACAACTAGAATGATTTCCTTTTCACATTCCTTTTTGCTTGAAGATCTTGTCCAATTTCAACTATCCCACACATCCTTAAGGCCCTTTGCATAATAGATCTTGTTAGCTTCAATTAAATCAATAAGATCATTGTCCTTTTTTAGTTTGGCCACCACATTGGGGGGCATGGACCCCACACCCTGTGTGGGAATGCCCAGGAGAGCAAGCCAATCTTACCAATGTAAGTTTCGATGTTGATTTTATTCAAGTAATGCATCACTTTGAAATTTATTTCATTCATGTTTGGCTCATGCCTTTGCTCGAGCAATTGTCTTTTGTTCGGTAGGTCAAAACCTGGAAAAATGATGGCTTAAAACCTGTGCATTCATTGATGCATGGTCTTGTCAACATGGCCCCTTCTAATGGGTAGATGGGCACATGGGCTTCTTTGGCTTTATGGAAATATCATGCTCTTGGCATAATGTTTTAGAAGCAAATATTTGGCCAACTAAGATGCACAACCTTGCAAATAAACCTATGCCCATATTTTTCCCAAGTCACGCCCTCTTTGGCAACCCCATGTGATTGCACATTCATTGTGAGAAATCGTGTCCACGGAGACCACATTGCCTTGCAACTAAAGCTCAAAAACTATTCAAATGCAACTCCTATGGAACTACACTTTATAAATACGGTGATTTAATGAATAAATTTCCATGTCAAAAAATAAGCTAGTTGTTACGTAGTTGCACCATAGTTCTAATGTGTTTTGTATATGGTAATTTATATGCATTGTATTTATACATGTAGTCAATTACGTTTGACTTTTTGAAGAGTTGCATCATAGTTGTAATGTGCAATTAAGTTAAGAACTATTAAAAATGAGCTACACATTAAACAACTTTTCTACAACTAACATACGGCTTTCAAACATGCAAATTACGCCACATGTCTGTGTACCCATTGTCCATGAGGTACAAACTTTCCAACTGGTTTTCAATTATGAAGTTTGTTTGTGCAGTTGGTTGGTTAATATGTGGCCATTACGTAAACACTAGTTTTTAATAATTTATTAATAAGTAATATAACTAATTATTACACAATAACTAATTAAATTGAATAATAAAATATTCATATGAATTCATTAGTCAAATTTAAATAAATATTTTAAATAAATACAGATAATAAATAAATAAATATCTAAAATAGGATAATTAATTGTCTAATAATTAATCATCTAAATTCACGAACTAATTAGCTATTAAAAATTTATTAATTATTTCAAATAATTTAAATATTAATTGAAAATTAGGTGAATAATTACTAAATTTTATTTGAATTCAGATCATCAATTATTTGATAGTTATTTTGATAATTAATTATTTGAATTAACTAACTAAATTATTTTCTAAATTTAATTAATTAATTAAAAATAAATCTATATAATTAATATCAAATAATTACATTTCAAATAATTATGTTAAATGGTTAAATATAAATTTCAGATTAATTAAAAAATTAAAATCAAACTGAAAGCATGTGGGGAAATATGTTTTTAGTTGTAACTCAATTGTAATTAGAGTGCAACTAAAAAATTTAACCTATATGTTTTGTCTTCAAGATCTCATCTCACAAATTACATAAAGGAAGCATTTTCTTTTGCATTCTCACATTAAAATACATGTGCCATGTTGGGATGAAGTCATAAAAGTTTAACCCTAAAGGCAAAATACAAAACAAAATTAAAAAATTTATGTGGCTACTTTTAAGTTCACCTACCCTTCTACCTTTCTACTTACTTACCTACTTAAAAAAGTAAATCCTACTTGTCTACCTACTTAGATAGGTTGGTAAGTAGGTAGGTAAGTAAATAGGTTGGGATGTAAGAGCTACCAACTTACCTTCCTAGGTATATATATATATATATATATATATATAAATTCAATCAATATTCCATGTGGTAAAAAAATTTATTGTGCCACATGTCATAATCCAAGACCATAAAAAATGGATGATCATAATGGAGGATGGATATCAATATATATATTTTAAATCACCTAAAAATCTTCATAGTGTCATGTGTTAAATTTTGAGGAATGGATGAAAAATGACGTCAACATGACATTGTGGTTGTAGTCATAAGGGAGTTGCATAGTAGTTGAAAATGAATTGTTGCAACATAGTTGCAACTGAATTATAATGAATTACACTAAAGTGAGATTGTATATATGATGAATTGCATCTCTTGCGACTCATGTAACTTGTTTGATAGCACTCATGGGTGCAAAAAGATAATGAGTTGCAAATGGTCATTAAAATTCAAAAATTGAGTTGCAAGCCCAATTACAAAACACCCATTTCTCTTATAGTGATTTGTTGTTAAACTAACAAAATAAAGAAGATCAAGGGAGAGATTTGAAATGTTTAAATACATTACAAAAGATGAGGGTATTACATTTGAAAATGAAAGTCAAGGCTTAAGCCATGAAAGTATTGTAGGTACACTAATGACTACTTTTGAATTTATTGTTTAAAAAGATGAAGGTATTGCATCAATGATTATAAATAAGGTTATTACAAAGGTAATGTGAGTATTGCATGCACACCATTGACCATTAATAAGGTTAAACCTTTGGCCATTTGGGGTATTACCATAATAAAAAATTGGCCAAAAAAAAACCCCACCCATTATTTTAATGTGAGAGAATGAGGAAGGCAAAGATTAACATAAGCATAAAACTAGTGTTGAACTATGGGAGGAATGAAGACTATAAATGATTATTGAACTTGCTTTTTTATTGTAAACATATTTGATTGTTGATGACCCTTGGCAACAACATTTGATTGCACTTGTTCATTTGCATCATCATGTTGATTTGCCATGCTTGGAGCTTACACTTGTTCATTTGCATCAGTGCATTCATTTGTCACGCATGGAACTTGCATTTGTTCATTTGTCGCATATGTTCAAGGCAACACTAGTGTATATAAAATGCCATTAGTAGCTACTTTCTACTGACATTGCTTGAACTTTTTAGGAGTTTACATCTTACAAAAATAGAGTAAAAGCACTAAAATCATAACAAGAGAAGTTAAAAGAAAACAACATGATCAAAACAAAAACACTAAAAGGAGAACACCAAGATTAAAGCAAGAGAAATAGTAAGAGAACATCTAGATCAAAGCAAAAACACTAGGGGGAGAGCACTAAGATTGAACCAAGAGAAGCATGAGGAGAGCACCAAGAGGAAGGTAATAGGATCCAAAAAAAAGAAGTAAGAGGAGGGCATTGAGATCAAAGCAAGAGCACCAAGAGGAGAGCAATGGGATCAAAGCACCAGGATCAAACCAAGAGAAGCAAGAAGAGAACACCAAGATTAGAGCACTAGGAAGAGTGAGAGCACTAGGAGAAAAACGTTAGGATTAAAGTGAAAGCATTAAGATGAGAACACTAGGTCCAAAGTTAGAGCACCAAGAGGAGAGCACCAAATTAAAATGAATGCACTATGAATAGAACATTAGGATCAAAGTGAAAACATTAGGAGGAAAGCACCAAGATCAGAACTATAACATTAAGAGGAGAAAATTAGGATCAAAACAAAAACATTAGGATGACAACACCATGATCATGACAGGAGCACCAAGAGGAGACCAAGAGAAGTAGGAGGAAAACACTATGATCAAAGCAAGAACACTATTAAAGCATTAAGATTAGAGCGAGAACCCTAAGATCAGAACAAGAGCACCAAGATTAGAAGACCACTTGATTGAGGCAAGCAAAAACGTTGTGATGCCAAAGATGAAAAGGCAATGATGGCAACCGTAACCACAATGGAATATGGGAGTGTTGTGATGTCGATATTGAGAAGGTAGTAATGACAACCACGACCACCACGACAAGCGAGAGTTGTGATGTCAAAATTGATAAAACAATGGCAACCATAGAACGGGAGTCTTGCGATGGTGGAGCACGAGGGGAGGTTAGTAGGAGAAAAGGATTGGGGTTTAAGGTTTTGGAAAAAAAGGTATGTAGGAAAAATGGTTAGGTAGGTGGGAAAGGGGTTGATAGGTAGAGATGGGTAGGTAAGTTCAAGGGGGAAGGGGTTTGGTAGGTAGTCGAGGGGTGGTGGGTAGGATGGACGGTTGATCATTGTGGTCAAGGAGGTTGGGGATTTTTTTTTAAATGCCAAACTACCCCATGGGACAAGGACCTTAAGGTTCGGTTTCATCCCATCCAAAAAATCCCAGAATGGGATTTTTTGGATGGTGCATTAGTGGGTGTTGTGTCACTTGGGCCTTGATAAAAGAAGAACATACAACTTATATCATGTTCAAATTACCTGCACTATATTTAGTGTTTATTGGATTGCATGCCATGTTGTTCCTAGGTGGATCATCCAAGGATAATTTTAATCACATGGTTGCAACATGGATTTTGTGTAATTGGTTAGTTATCTAACTGATGGGTGTATGTACTTTAACAAACCCCAAGTCACTAGCTAGTAGTTTTAATAATTTTTTCATAGACTATAATGTCATGCAAATAAACTAAAAATTGGTTCAGATAACTTTCGAATGTTGTAATCAGCCAAACCCTCTTGATGGTTTAGTCCTCTTGCCCTTTCTCATACTTTTGTGTTGTGAAGGGTGGGGTGCGCTTCAGTATTAAGGTAAAAACTCTATCATCAAACACTCATGAGTGAAATGAACATTCAATGAATTTGAAAGATGGCTTGTCAACAAACACTACCCATGTGGGAACCATTCAATGGTACCCTATAATCAAATGACCAATTCTTAGAACTTGTGGTTGGGGTTTTAAAGCTTTTCAATCAAACATATCACTGTTTAGTTGGTAATGGCGTTTCCACCATCTTTTTAACCATAAATGAGGTTTATTAAAAAAAATTGGGATAAAGTTCACATCTTTTAGTAATAGGAAGGATATTGTTTGTGTATATGAAGTTTGGCATGTCCATTATAAGATGCATTTCAATTGCTTGAAAAAATACCTTTGTGTTCATAAGAGGCTAGATTAGGTTTTTTGGTCACCCTTTATTTTGAGAGATTTTATCATGGTTATTTATAGGGTCAACCAACACAATCCACACTAGTTATTTCACCTTTTTCAATGAGACCTCTAAGTGGCCTTATTAAGTCCCATAAATGTTAGAGTTGGACCTAGAAACCTTGATTTAATGTAAGTATGGCATATTTGTAATATTTAACATTAATTTAAATAGGGTTTAGGATTTTTACCAATGTTGTGTGGTTCCTTTTTTTTAATAAAATAACCTCTATCCCAATTTTAGTTTTTAAAAAGAAATTAGAAGTCACATTCATAGGATTTTAGGAAAAAACATTATGCTTATAACTGGAATTAAATTTGTAGTCATATTGGATTGAATAACTATGGTCACTAGAATCCTGCTGCAAAACTTGTTTAAGCAACTCAACAGAACATGGTGTCAAAGTTGTGTCCAAAACAAATGTGTGTGGATTTACACTTCAAATAAAAATATGTGATCATTTATGACACATGTACTCATGTTACAATCATTTATGACATATGTAATCATGTTGTATTCATTTAAGACCAAGTTTGGAATCTTATTAGAAAGAATTGAACATTCATTTCCACAACCACAAACCAATACTTCAACTTCTAACATATTATGTCATCACATAAATATAACAATATATTTCATATCTTATGATTATTTAATTATGTAAGTTTATAATGAAATTAATTTCACATTTTAATTACATGATTATAATTTATTTGAATAAATATTTTTAATTCAGTATTCAAATTTAATGTTTTAAAAATATAATTTCAGTTATAAATTAATTGCAAGTTATAATTTTTTTTTATTAATTTAATATTTGATATCTAATTTGGTTCATACATTTGGGTATTTATTGATTATTAAGTTAAACTGATTTAATATATTTTTGGGCCATAAATAAAAATAAAATAAGATTTTGAATTAATCCATATTTTAATTCCATGCTTCTATAAAAATTATAAATTTCAAAAAATTCAGATGCAAATATGTTACATCAATTTAGAATATTTATTTCATGAATTTCATTGTAAATTTTTAAATTGTAAACATACACATAAATATCAAATGATTTAGTCTTTAAAAATAAACTTAATTATCATTGATTAAAACTTAATACATGTACGCATGCCATTTGTAAAAATTAAAAAAATAGAATATAACAATTTTATAAATCCCTAAAAAAAATTACATTTGAACTTCATATACATATGTGTTTTCATGTAATGCATACATGACTATTACCAACACAAATGACCTATGTTATTGACTACAATTATGTTAATTTGATTACATATATACACAATATGGCAAAATTACACATGTAAATGTAAAGTGATGGACATTATTTTTCCACATCATATCATAAATAATATTATATATATATATATATATATATATATATATATATATATATATATATATATATATATAAAATAGGTGATTGCATAAGTCACCAAATCCTTTTAATATCATATTTCATATCATATTGTCATATGTTACATCATGTCATAGTTATTGTTGTTGGTTAGTCATTTTAACAACTTTACATCTTTAGCTTGAGTGTATATAAAATTGAATACATGCCCACATTATGCTGAATATTCATTTCGTTAATCCATTAGTTATAATAATTACTAGATTGCAACTATAGATATTGTCACATAAGTCAAAATAATTGCAAATATGGTTCATAGTTGTCTTTTTAATTATTGAGGACCACTAGTTCTTTAAGAAGTGATTGCATAGGTAATGAATTCTTTGTGTTCATTGGGTGCAAGTTTGAGCTTGGTTCTTCTCATTTTAGAACCTTGCAATTACGGTTTTAACACATTTTTCCAAATTCAAGATCCTCCGGACCCAATTCAAAACTAAGTTAATTCCATGTAAACATTACACACACCCCTATGCTAGATATTGTATAAATAGAAAGTTTTATATAAAATTAAAATTGGAATCTATATAAGTATGGAGTTCAACAACTAATAAAAAATAATATTTAATTTAGAAAGTGAGCCTACATGTCAACTCTTCAAAAAAAAATCAACTTGTTTTTTCACAATTCCACTTTGAATCTAGATTTAGCAACAGACTAGTTCCAACAAAGATGTGAGTTCAAGTTCAGATCACAAAAATGTGATGTTAAACCTTCAATATTAACACTGGAAACTAGAAGCCTTCACCATACTAGTTTTGTTCTTGTTTTTGAAACAAATGGAAAACATCCATTGTAAGAGGGCAAAGTACAACACAAAACCACCTAGGCCATCACCCCCAGCAAACCACATACATAAAGCCTACCACACCATGTCCACACCTTGTCAAAGGCTTCTAGGATCTATTTTTCATCTTTTAGTTGTTTTTTAATTTTCAAAAGATAGTGTTGCCACTCCAGCTTCCATAGTCCAAAAGGCTATCCCACAGTACCTTCCTAATCTTGGAGTCACACCACACATTGCTATTATTAAAGACCACGTCATTTCTTTCTACCCAAATGAACCAGAGGGTAACCCCACAAAATAACGACAACAACTGACTAAGTTTTTTTGAGACTTTCGGGTAGCCTTAAGTTACTAAACAAACATTGTTCTAAGCACAAGGTTTTCCTCCTATTAGGGTTGTGAGAGGTACCTTTTAGGTCATAAAGGAAAGATTAAGCAAGCTCCCATGCTCTAAGGGCCCCCAAGGCAATTCCAGAATCTATGGGCGATTGATTTTAGGGTCAAATGCTCACATGAGGGGCGCTCCAACCGTGCATGGTGCTTTACTTTCCAGTGCACCAATCATGGATTGCAAGCACCAAATAAATCTGGCCTCTTTTTGAGTTCAGGTCTATTGCCACACTTCCTTCAAGTTGATCTTAAAGTTAATTGGGATTTGATCTTTCCATTTTTCAAATACATTTGTTTTAAGTTTGTTTTTTCGGTTAAGCAGGTTCCTTCCTAGCTACCCCATGTAACTAATTAACCCTTGTTTTGGTATGGTGTTTTTCACTTGCCCATAAAAAATTACAAAGTATGGACTTACACCTTTTGACCCCTTTTTTGGAACCACCCCATAAGCTAATGAAAAGCCACAATGTAGGTGCCAAAATTGAACAGACAATTACCTCCCTTTCAATTAGCAGCAGTTGCACCATACTTAGAACTTAAGCTTCTTTTTTTATTTTGTCCAATAGGAATTCATTAATATCTTTAACCTCTAGGTGAAGACTGAATGGAACACTAAGAAGTTTGGATAGCTCCCTTTCATTGGCCCATTTTCATCTAAATGTTTTTGTCAATGTCATTAAGCATGAAAAAAGGAGCCGCAAAATGTGTGGACAATCCTTAAAAAATATTTTTTGAAAATTTGAAAAATCATCATTGAAAAACTATATATGAAAAATATTGTTTAATTTTTGAAATAAATTGTTATATTTTCAAAGTTGCAACTAAAAAAATTTCATGATATTCACCATGTTTCAAAAGTGTTTTTATATGTTTAAAACACTAAAAAAAGCATGTGAACATGTGAATTTTTTTGTTCAAGAAGTCCCTTTTCCTTAAAAAAATGTTCATAAAATTGTTTCAATTTTTTTGTGAACTTTATTATGTTCCACAAGAAGGGATCCAAGTGTTCAAAACATTATACATATCCTTTTAGATTATGATATTCGAACATCCTTAAGCACTATCATAGTCTTGAATTTGTAATCATGGTTTAAAATAAAGCTATAAATTTGACTATAATATAAGGCTTGATGCAACAAAAATTGAATTTTTATTATGTTATATGTCATATTTGGTCTCAAATTTAATATTAAATTAAAAAAATTATGTGAAAAATGTAATCCTTGGAAAGGACTTTAACCTTGGCACAACTAGCTCCTTTTGTCATGCTTTCACCCCATCAAGGTTTTATTGTTTCTTTCTTAGTGTTCTAATATGTTATGATTTTTTCCCAATTTATTTCAAGGTTGCCTACAAGCAATTTTTTTGGAAATAAACTTACTACATTATGTAACATTGTTTTTTCACCTTTGATACTGATTGAAGTATTGTCAACATATTAAGATATGGTTTGTTGTTTGCTCCCACCTAGCAAGATGATGCCTCTGATTTCACCCCTCCTTTTCGCTCCCTTAATCATGAAATGAAGAACTTTGTCTATTAAAATGAAAAGGTAAGGGGCCAAAGGGCACCTTGCTTTACCCCTCTTTCAATCCTAAATATGTCTTAGTAAGATCACTGTTAAAGCAAATTGCTCCTTTTGCATACTTGAACAAAATTTTCACCATTATAATAAATTCTTTAACCATTCCCAATCACTTAAAAATTAACAAAAAACAATCCCAGCTTACTTTGTGGTAGGTTTTTGAGAAATCAAGTTTTAAGAATAAAAATGGTTGATTGGAGCGCTTAGTGCAATCCCATGTTTCATGTGCCAACATGACATTGTCCAAAATGTAATGAGAATCGAAAAAAGTTGTCTGATTGACATCAATTATTTATGTGAGAATTAGTTGAAGTCTTAAATGTACCGTCTTTGTATATATCTTATATGGCACATTGAGGAGAGAAATTGGGCGCCAATCTTTGAGATTCTCTTCATTTCCCAATTTGCACAAAAGCATGATTAGGCTTTTGTTCATAACCTTCTTTGATAGCTAAACATATCATACTAAAGGTTTTGTGCTTATTAATTCCCCCAAAAAAATGTAAAACTCAACCACCACACCATCGAGGCCGGGGGCTTTTCCTTTGGCCATTGTCCTTTGGCCATTGATTCTGCAGCTCCACAAAATTCATTGCAGGCCAAGTTGACATTCACGGCCTCGAAAAATCTTTTAGGTAGAGAATTTAATATCATTGCCCTGAGTTCTTCCTCCTCTTGTGTAGAAACCTTTTGCGTTTTATAAATTTTTTTATAAAAGTTGTAGCAAACATATTCCAAGAGCTGCTTGCTGGAGACCACAATTTCATCTTCACTTTTAAGGATGAAGATTCATTTCCTATTGGGTATCAGTTTGACTTGAAAGAAAAACTCTCTTGTGATACTAGTATTCCCCTCTTGCATCCACGATAACGTTGCTTTTATCTGTTGCAGAAATTTTTTGACATCTTTTTAACTCCTTCACCCTTTGTTTAAGGTGCCCAACCTTTCGTTGGAGCTTTTCATCTTGAATGGAATCTTAGGGGATTAGCTTGTGGATCTTTAAACTATATCCGTAACTTGAATTTCTCCTCTCGAAATTCAACTGTTCTTTTTTTGCAGAATTCCTTATAATATTTGATAATTGTTTTCATCTGAATGAAGAATGAAGCTTTCAAGTAGGTTGGGCCAGCTTAATGCATTGAATCTTTTCCCTTAGTTTTTCAAAGTGTCTTGTGTTCATATTCCACCTTGAGTGCCTTGGAGAACTAGTTGGAGGACTTGTCATTGCACCCTTCCACCATGTAAAAGTCCCTGCATAAAATCCAGTTGCCTTCTCTTGGAATATTATTTCCCAGAAAATCCCACATAGGGCACCTTTCCGATGGATTGTTTAAAGCCTAAACATTTATGATGCATAGCTCGCCACCTAGTAAGCCGTTCGGCCTAAGCTCCCCAAACTAGTTTTTGCTTTCACCATGGTACCAGTGTGGGTGTCGGTACACCCAAGGCAAATTTGATGGGGTGTTTAATATCTTGCCACCAAAGGGGGTGGAGGACGGGGTAGAGTTCAGTGTTTGGCAGTTCTCAAATTGTCATCCGGTTCTTGACCCGGTTTTCAGCTTGGTTCTCACTGTGAGAACAATTGACATAGTTACATGTGAGAACCAGATTGAGAACCAACCTCCGGTTCTCATATGAATGAGAACCGGTCATGGGAATCAATTCCTTTTTGAAATTAAAAATAAATAAAAATCAGACATATTCTTTCAGAGAACCTCCATCCAGTTCTTACTACTCTAGTTTAAGGTACCTAAATAGCAATCGCTGCCTAGGGAGGCGGGAGTGATGTTTAAAGTTAAGGATAATAAAACTTGTATGAAACAAAAGCTCAAGCTTCATTTTTTCTTCATAATGATGTTTTTTTGTCTTGTAGCTCATCTTTTTGGTTGTGCTTTCTTTTCTTTTCTTGGTTGTTTTTCTCTCATTGTATTTTTTTCATCTCATATTGGCATTGCTATTCACATTGGTGTTGCTATCCTATTGGTGTTGTTGCTATTCATGTTGGCACGAATTTTTGTGTGTGTTGTTTTGTTGCTTTTCTTGCACTATTGCATTGCTATTTTTTCTTGCACTACCTCATTGCTTTTCTCGTGTTGCTTCGTTGTTCTTCTCATGTTATTGTGTTGTTGTTTTCAAGTTGCTTCATTGTTCTTTTCGTGGTGTTGTGTTATTATTTTTGCATTGTTTCATTGCTTCATTTATTTTCATGTTGCCACATTACCTTTCTTGTGTTGCCTTGTTATTTTTTTGCATTGTTTCATTGTTTTTCTCACATTGTCATGTTGCTTTTCTTGCATTATTCTTTTCACGTTGCTACTCTTCTCGTGATGATGTTGTTAAGTCCTTCGCATGTTTTCAAGTACCTATTGGCCCAACTTTTGTTTGTTGCTCTTTTCGCACTATTGTTGCTATTCTTTTCACGTTGGTGTTGCTCTTGTTCCTTTCCTTGGTATGGTACTTCCCCTCCCCTTCTTGCTTTGTGCAAGTTGAAGCTTTGATACCAAATTCTTGAACATTAAAATTGAGTTTTTTTTCTTTTCTTTTTTTCGTATTTTTTTAACTTCATTTTGTGTTGTTTCTTTTGATAATGTGCTATTTTTAAAATGTAAATATTGTTGTTTATTTTTGTAGGATTTTTTGAACTTATTTAAACTATAAACCCCATAAAATTTGAAAAAAATGGAAGTCTTTAAATAGAACGAAGTAGGAATCCAAAAACAAATGAAGAAAAAATGAAAGAAAATTTAAAGAAGTTGCATGCACAAAAATTATTTTGGAAATCAAATAGTAGAAATGCGTTGTGTTGGGCATTTTATAATGTTAATGATAACAAAAAAGTTGATTTAACAACTCCACAAACTATGTGTTGTATTTTTTGTCATAATAATCCAATATTGAATTTAAATCCAAAAAATTAAGTGAAGAAAGATTTAATCATATGTAACACAACTATTAGTATAATTGTATTGAAGAAACATGTTAATCTAGATCATTGTAATAATTTTTAATTTTTTTGAAAAAAAAGTTAATTGTCCTTTGAAGGAAGATGAAAAACAACCTTCCAAAAAGAGACCAAATATTTCTTTTAATTCCATATTCAATTTTTTGCTACAAAAGAATCTTTCAATAAACTTTAAAAAATGATGTGTAACAAAATCAAAATTTGGAAGACTTGGGTCTTTTAATTGTCAAAAATCATCTTCCTTAATAGTTTATGGAAAATAATTAATTGAAAAGGTTTCATATGCATTTGTTTCCAATTTTTTTTTCTTCTGAATTACTGCTCAAATTAGTGGAAAAAACTAAACAATTATATGTTTTTACTAACTTTAACAAAATGTCATTCTATAATTAAATTTCTGAAATGTGGATGTCAAAAATAGGATATGATATTTTTGCATCAATGATCAAATTTGTAGGAATTAATTAGTAGTCAAAGCACATTACCCTTGGCCTTTTTGAGCCAATAAATACTAGTGGACAAACCTTGGCCAAAAACTTGACAAAATCATTGGACAATTATGCATTGAAGAGAAAAATTAATGTTTATGTCAAGGATTCGGGAGCTAATTTAAACACTATGATTACAACCCAAAAATTAATTGTAAGTTATGATGTGTTGGGTTTGAAGAAAGTTTTTAGGGCATTTGTTTTGGTCATGCATTTTAAAGGTTGCAAATATGCTACAATAGAAAAAAAAATTTGTAAAAACTTACGATATGTGTCAATCAAAATTGCCCAAAGATATGTATAGAAATCATAACTTGGCCAAAAAGTATGGAAATGGTAGGCAAGAATGGGAAAAGGCATGTGTCAATTCAAGTTTTCCCCCAAGGAAATTGAATATTCCAATGAAGATAAAACACTTTAATATTTTTCTAGACTTTTTTGTGTTCACATTATTTTTTCAATTTTTACTTTACATGGTTGAACATTTTTTTTACATTTTTTTTCAAATTTTATTATGTATCTAACATTTTCTTTTGTAGATTTGCCAATAAAACTATCATTTTTCAAAAAACTTTGCAATTCAAAAAAACATTTATATTATGTTACAACATGTAGAATTATGTGAAAATGAATGTAAGAGTACCACCTCCTTTGACATGGCACATTTGTTGGATTATTATTGATTTTCTTGGCCTTGTGTTTGTTTGTATTTTTAATTAATATAAGGGTCATTGGTTGTTAAGTGATGCACCAAATTCTACCATACCCATGAGTCTAAAATTTAGGGATGAAGTTAATTATGTGTTCTTTGACAACTTAATGGAAGAAGATGAAAATATTGTTTATGAGTTATCATGTTTGGCCTCGAACATTAAAAAAAAAATTGTTCAGGTTTTGGAATTTTTTATTTTTTCTTAAAAAAACATGAAGAAAGAAATCCCCATAATATGTTTTTTTAATGTTGGACCCCAAGTTAAAACTTTTCATCTTTTGTCCTCATTTATTGGTTGAGAACGAAGTAAGGTAATTGTTGAAAAATACGACAAAAAAAATTTGTTTCCTATGCTTTTAAAATGTTATTATCATTTGCATTCATTGGTTGGATCAGGAAGGGGTGTTGTTGATCAAAGAGTTGAAATGGATAGAAATTTGGATATTTTTGGGATGATAACCAACATAAGTGAGTGAACAACAAAATTGGTCAATAGAGAGCTTTTGATTTTTAGATGTTATCAACTGGATGTTAAAAATGTCAAGTGTTTGCAAGGGTGGGAAAAACATGAAAGCGTGTTTCTTACAATTCATTTTTGTGCTAAACAAATCTTAGGCATAGTTGGATCCCAAATTGAAATAGAAATAATATTTTTATTAACTAGAATCCTCTAGTTTTAAGAGATGTCATTTACAATCAAAAAAATTGGACAAATTGATCTTTGTCACAAAAATTGGCACAATGATCCTAGAATAGGTTGTAAATCCCTTTCTAGCTTGGTAGATTTGATTGAGACTCATGTTAGTTTTGAAGGAGCTTTTGAAAAGGACGAAGTTATGGAGTTGTAAATTTTGAATATTTTTTTTACAAGTATACATTTTCAATGATTTTAAAAGTTTTTTAAAAAAATAATTAGTAAAGAAAATTAATAGATTAATAAAATAGAATTTAATTTGTGAAAAATATAATAACTGGCTGGTGAAACCCGAATTTGAAAATTGACTGTTATTATATATGCAAGAACCGTCCTATTTGAGAATTGGGTGAATTTGAAAAAATTAAAAATCCTGATAACCTTATCGGTTTTCATCAGCTCAAAATATATATATTACAGAACTGATCAGGTTCTCATAACATGATGTAAGAACTGGAATCAGCCCATGCTCACAAAAAAGTGAGAACCGCCCAACACTGGCAGAGTCGATACGGAGCAAATTAGGTTTGCAAAATTACTTGCTATAGCTGCCACTGGCAAGTTCTAGACCATTTTTCACTTGTCTGATGGAGTGGGTCCGGTGGCACATCATCTATGAGCAGTTAGTTCCTTGTCGTATATGGGAGGTAAAAACCAGTGCTGTCTTGTTCCCGGTTTTGGAGAGAACTTTGAGTTGAGTGTGTCGTGAAAACGTTTGTGCATAATGTGAGGACTCATCCTGGACTTTGGGCTTCTTCAATATTGTCCATATCTATTATCCGAATATTCGTAAGAGAACTCCAGGGTTGAAAGAAAGATTAGTCTTGTCACCACCAATCAAATGACATGTGGCAGAATTGAACTTGAAGTGAAAGACACCCCTAAAAGTACGGAAAAGTTTTTGTGGGGGAGGGGGAAGGTGAGTAAGTGAATAGGTTACATGTGCAAGACATGCCAGGAAAAGAAAACAACACAAAGTGTGCATCATGCTCCCTAGTTTCAGGGATGATGATACAATCTGACTTCGTACGAAATCTCATTCCCAAAAGCTTAGGAAAATGGCCAGAACCCTTTGGAGAGAGGAGGAAAAGCAGCCCCATGAAACCAGGCAGGGGGGCAAAACCCTCCGAACTTGGTTAGCGGGGTGGGTGTGTTGATTTTCCTCCCTTTGACTACAAGCAATTTGTGACTTGAGGGATTAAAGTGCATTTCCATAATAGGTCACCCACTATTTCAAAGTTACCTAAAAAAAGTTATTCACCCAAACTTTAAGGGCTCTAGTGTGGGTCTTCAGACGCACTACCTATTCTGTTGGGTGACCCCATCATTACGATGGGTTGCCCCCTCTCCCCAGTCCCCACCCCCAGAACATAAAGATCTCCAATATTGACAACTGTTGATTAAAAGGCCTTTTCATAGTTGGCTCACATGTAAGCTCCTACTTTTTAACTACCAGGTGAAGAACATTGTGCAGACTGAAAAGTTTCACCGTGAAAACCCCTTCATTCCCTTCACTTTCAGTGCTAAGTTGAGGTTCAAATAGTGAATGGACTCTTAGTGAATTTCACCCTTATTACTTCGTTATTGTTTCACAAATTGGGCTTGTACATTTGTGACCTTGGATAAAGTTAAGTAAAATGTGAAAACCTAAGATAAATTTTCTTGTGTATTTTGGAGGTAACCTTACAGAATGGAACTTTTCATCCACAAGAGGTGGGTATTTCAAACACCCATGCTCTTTTTGTTCATTTTTCTCATGATACCCAGCAGGTATGTGTATCAAAGGGGAAAAATGAAAAACATTATAATAGGTTTTTACTCTGGGTAATGCCCAAGGAGTGGCGTACTCCTGAAGTAAGCGGCCCTTCGCCTTGGGCAGGCAATTACTTTGTGAACTCCTAACTCCTTGGCAAATTACCCTACACTTAGTCTGTGACTTGCCTGTCAAGTGTTGCTTAGAAGTCTAGAAAAGAAACTAAGAGTGCAATGAAACGGTAGAGAGAGAGAAGTAGTGTCAATTGCTTGTGAATTAAAAATTGGGTCCACTCAGGAGTTTTTTATAGGGTTTCATCTTTCCCTACATTGAACAAACAGCAAAAGAGGTGAGGCCTTTTATTGGTGATTTTACAAATTTGTATGACCCCACACAAAAAACTCTCTTTATGTAAGAGAGAGGAGGAGGGGGGGGAGTGAAGTCATATGGAAGCCACTGAATGTGGACTAGGATCAGGGGGCCTACATAACTGACCACAAGAACAAGTAGAGTCTCTGAATATGGATGGTACTTATGGATGTGAAGAGAGCTTTATTCCATCTGTCCTGCAAAGTTACTTTTGAAGCCTTTGCTGACACTCCTAATAGTGTGTAGAGATGGTCCGTCCATGGTTTCAGAAAGAAGGGAAGCTTTTTCATCAACTTAGTGAAAACCCAATATTGCTGATTATGGATGTTCTATATATCCAGCCCACATTTGGATCATGAGTCTATTCCCCACCCACCCACGCACCCTTCATTTTGAGAGAGAGAGAGAGAACCCCAAGGAGGGGAATGGCAGGGGAAGCTACAAGCAAAACCCACGAAATACCTACATTGGTGAAAGGAGGCACCAATTAATAGGTATTAATATGTTGCTGTGGATTCTGGGTTACAGGCAGAGGATGGTGTCATCATGGCTTTGGGTTGCAGGTGATAAAAGGTTTTGTTCTCAAAGTGTTGATAAGTCAAATGGATCTAATAAATAATTATTTATCGAAGGGATCGAATATTAAACGATTACCACCAAAGCAAACCCTCTTACACTCTCCAGTTTCAAAAAACCCAAGGAAAAAAAAGAAAAGAAAAAAGCTTTGTACAATTGAAAATTGGAATCACATGTCTGGAGACTATGCTGACATAGGTAAATTATTATTTATTACATATTTGAGCACCCCTTCTTCTTCCCCTTCTCATAGTTGTCAACAGGGAGATTCAATAAAAAAAATTCACTTTGTACGTAACAATGTTTGGGATTGAAACATGAGTTTAAAGTGAATGGAGAGCACAAAGGCAGATTAGTTTACAAATAATATCTCTATTAATATAAATGTGTTAGCAATAAGTAGAGTTGTGTTCCAATGTCATAGTTTGAGGTTTTTTCTTACCCATATCACTTGTGACCTTTGAGCATCATTTTTCACTCTGGTTTTGATGGAACGAGCAAAAAGAAGACACGTTATGTACAACAAACCTAAGAGGCACATCAGTTGTCCCCCTGGCCCCACTCCCCCCCACCCCAAGTTGTGTTTTCCTGCGCGAGTCAGAACAACTTCAGGCTGCTTAATTTTGCGGTTTCAGTTCTATCCTCACACATAAGTGTCAGATAATGAGATTGAGTATTGTCAGTATAAGCTGGCTGCAGTCTAGGTACACTGCAATGGGAAGTATGTAGGAGGCTGTGACATCATATGCATCAGCAGCAATAATCTTGTGTAGGAAGAGAATCTTTACTTTTCTTTGGGGGGGGGGAGGGGGGGGGGTGATGGTAGTGTGTGTCTGATTTACAACTTCCTTGGATTTCCAATGCTGAAAATTGGGTGTTGGGCAGGTAAGTCATTTATCTGGATATACTCGTGTGTAAATATTAGACTAAAAAT